>MDSW01010401.1_pt1 | contig 14029 bp, 13 predicted proteins | sample 811171 | NCBI WGS metagenome assembly MDSW01 (sample SAMN05326641, study PRJNA326480) | marine metagenome | isolation source: seawater | place: Atlantic Ocean: North West | collected 2012 | reverse complement strand
TGATACATGTTCTGAGCATGATGAATGCGAATGGCATGTTGAAGATGATGGAACAGCTGGATGTGAAGACGCTGAAGGTGATGACCATGATGACCATGATCACGATGATGAAGAACATTGTGAAGATTTCATGACAGCTGATACATGTTCTGAACATGATGAATGTGAATGGCATGTTGAAGATGATGGTACAGCTGGATGTGAAGACGCTGAAGGTGATGACCACGATGATGAATTTTGTACAAATTGTAGCTGTGATGAATGCATGCCATGGTGCACTACCTATGTAATGAATAATTACGGATATAATGAACAAGATGCTATAGCATGGTGTGAAACTAACGATGGCTTTGGAGGTTGTGCTAATAACTGTGCAAGTGATGATGATCACGATGATGATCATGATGATGAGGATCATGGTGGCCATTTAACATTTGAGCTATCTGGTCTTGCTGTAGGTTCAACTACTTTCACTGTATCAATTATGCATCAAGGTCATGCAGATTATACTTCAATGCCTATACTTGTAACAGTAACTGAAGAAACATGCCCTGTTCCTGGAGATTTAAATGGAAGTGGTGTTTTAAACGTTGCTGATGTTGTTTATATCGTTAATTATATACTTGGTGCGACTGAACTTGATGTTGCTTGTGGGGATATGAATAATGATGGTGAAATAAACGTTACAGATGTGGTATCTATGGTTAATCTTATTCTTGCTGACAGAGTTTATACAGATGTTGTTGATGCTCTAGAAGCTAAGTTAATTATTACTGAAGATAGCTTATCACTTGAATCTGATGGTTTTATACAAGGAATACAAATGACATTATCTCATAATTCTGATTTTGAGATTAATTTATCAGATACATATATTTCTGAATATAAAACGCACGGTAATAAAACAACTCTCATACTAGTTTCAGATAAGTCACATTCAATTACTAACATTGCAACATTTAATGGTGATATTAAAGTTGAATCAATTCATGTTGTAAATCAATCAGGAGATGTTATGGTTGATCAAGTGATAGAAATCTCAAGTATTAACGTTAATGTTGTAGGTCCAAATCCATTTAATCCATCGACTCAGCTTAGCATTGCTATGCCAGAAGCTGGATTTTTATCAGTTAATGTTTATAATCTTTTAGGTCAAAAGGTTGCAACATTAGTTGATAATTATATGGAAGCAAACACATCAGGACATATTGTTAACTTTAATGCAAGTCATTTAGCTAGTGGTGTCTATATTGTTCAAGCAGTAACAGCTGATAATATAGCAACACAGAAAATAATGTTAATGAAATAGTATATACTTTCTTTAGGGGGTATAATTTTTATACCCCCTAAAGGATATATACAATTTAAATGCATTAATTCAATGTGTATGATATTAAATAAATATATCAAAATATTAGCTTTACTATTAATAACACAAAGCTTTTTATTTTCACAAGAAATTAATATTTCAGGTGAAATACTAGATATTCATTCTCAAAAACCAATTAGTGATGTAAATATCTTTATAAAAGATAAAAACATTGGTACTACAAGTAATATTGATGGCTATTTCTTATTGCTTATAAAAAATAATAAGCAAAAAGAAGTCACATTAAATATTAAAATGATTGGTTATGATGAACAAACAATTTCAGTAGATTTAGTAAATACAAAGCCATCATGTCCTACATGCAATGTTATTAATATAGAAACAATCTTTTTACATAAAAAAGATTTAGAATTTGAATCTGTAAGCATTCACTCTCATAAAAATGAATCAAAACAAATTTCTGATATTACAATCTCAGGGTCTGAATTAAATGAGAATCTAAAGGGCAATATTGCTACCACATTAATAAACTATCCTAATATTGGTATAAATTCATTTGGTTCTGTAGTATCAAAGCCATCATTAAGAGGTTTTTCAGGAGATAGATTTTTACTAACCAATGATGGTGATGAAACTGGAGATTTATCTCAATCTTCAATAGATCATGTAATTACTCTAGATATGTCAGAAGTAAATCAGATTGAAATTATTAGAGGACCAAGATCATTAGCATACGGTATGAATGCAATAGGAGGGGTGGTCAATACAAGCTTAATAGGAAGTCCAAATGTTCGAGTTGATAATTTTTATCAAAGGATATCCTTAGGTAAAGAATCATATAACAATGGTATTTATGGTAACATAATGCTATATGTACCATTTAAAAACAATCAAATCAATATGTTTTTAAGTAATAGAAAAACAGATGATGAAACAAGTGCTATCGGTATATTAGATAATACTGAATCTAACACCTCTAATTACAAAGGTAGCTTTACTAATTATATGAAAAATTCATATATAAATTTTATAATTGAAGATTTTAATATGGATTATGGAATACCCCCTAATCCAGGTGGTCATATAACAGGAGTTGATATTTTATTAAATAAACAAACAGCTCAAATTAATTATCATCAAGATATAATGTTTAATCAATTTAAACAACTTGATATAAAATATAATTTCATTGATTATATCCACTTAGAACTTGTAAATGATAGTGTTAACAATAATAATATCTTTGATATTTACGATCAGGGGAATTATCATGTTGCACTTGCAAAAGAGACGCATAATTTTAAAGTTGAGTTAAATGCAAAAAATTTAATTTTGGGATTTGAATTAAATAAAAAAAACTTTGAACCTTCAGGATTTTATTTAACACCTGAAACAAATGAAACATTTTTATCAATTTATGGTTTTCAAGATACAAAAAACACAAATTTTGATCTAAATTTATTAAGTGCATTTAGAATTGGATATCTTCAATCTAATCCAACTACTACTAACTTTCAATATACTCAATTAAACATTGAAACTTCGCAAATAAAGAAGAGGATTTTTAATACAGCTTCACTTTCATTTGGGATTAAAAAAACAATAAATAAAATTGAATTAAATAGTTGGATTATGCATACAATGCGACCCCCAAGAGTTGAAGAATTATATTCAGATGGACCGCATTTAGGGACATATGCATATGAAATAGGTAATCCAGAGCTAGAAGTCGAAAAAATTTATGGAATTGAAAACTCAGTAAGTTTCAATGGTAAACCATTCGAATTATCTTTTATTACATTTTATAATTATAGTCCATATTATTATGAAATGGCCAAGATGGGAGATTGCCCAGAAGCATTAAATTGGAATCCCTTATCTGGTACATCCCATCCATGTGCGGGGTCAGACTTTATAGATTGGGGAAGTGGAGAATTTGGTTTTTTATATAAATATAAATCAAGAGGTAATAAAGCTACTATTAAAGGAGCAGAACTTAACTTAAAATATAATTTAAATGATTTTTTCTTGAGCTATAATTTTTCTTTTGTAAATGGTGATAATAAAACAACAAATAGACCACTATCTTATATGAATCCTACAAAACAAATATTAACTCTGGATTATAATAAAGAGTTTACTAATTATAAACTTAGATTTTCAAAAATTCATTCTCAAAATAGATTAGGTGAGTTTGAGACATATACTCCCGGCGCATTATTAACTGATTTTATAATAACTTATAATTATAAAATTCATAGTATAGCAATCCAATTAAATAATGTATTTGATGAAAAATATTATAATCATTTATCTAGAATTAAAAATATAACTCCAGAGCCTGGGAAGAATATACATTTAGTTTATAAAGTATTATTTTAAACATAATAATCGGAATTAAATAAACTCGTAAAAAATGAGAAGAACATAATAATAATTATTATGTAAATAAATACTCTAAGCACATATACAATTAAAGTTGCTTTTGCCCAATTTGATTTATTTTTATTTTCACTATTATTAAATGCCCAAATAAATAAAAAAATAATATTAACAACAGGTATTAGTAATAAAAATTTACTTGCAACCCATTCTCCTGTTGATACTATAGGAGCATTTTCTTTATTCGCATCTGATTCCATTTGATATAATATAATTATTTATAGTAACTTTAATTCAATTAAATTTAGAAAATTATGATACCTGAAGTTGATGTCAAAACATTAGAAAGTAAATTAAAAAATAAAGAAAACTTTATTTTACTTGATGTAAGAACAGATAGAGAATATTTTTTATCTAGTATAGAGGGCTCTTTACATATGCCTATGAATACTATTGCAGAAAAATACACTTCACTAGATAAAGATAAAGAAATAATTGTTCAATGCAAATCTGGAGTAAGATCTGAAAAAGTATGTGAGTTTTTATTAAATAATAATTTTAAAAATGTAAAAAATTTAACGGGTGGTATAGTGGAATGGGCAAAACAAATAGACCCATCAATAATAATTTATTAATATAAAAAAAGCCCTGGATTTCAGGGCTTTTTTAATTCAGAAAATTACAAAAATTATTTTATTGCAATTTTTTTAACTTCAGGTTTTACTTTTTCTGATCTTGGGATTTGAATTGCAAGAACTCCATCTTTCATAGATGCCTTAATATTATTTCCTTTAATATCATCAGGCAAATTAAAACTTCTTAAAAATTTACCATATGAAAATTCTGAATAATTACTATCATCCTCACAATTTAATTTTCTTTCACCAGATAACGTTAACACATCATTTTCTAATTCAATATTAACATCTTTCTTGCTCATACCAGGAAGTTCTGCCCTAATACAATATGTTGCATCCATATTAAGTACTTCAAATTTAGGCTTCCATGATGATGCTTGATCTAAAAATCTAAAATCACCAAAGTCATTAAACAAATTATCTAGATCATTAAAGATACTAACTGGTCTTGTTATTGGATTCCATGTTATAAGTTTCATTTTATTTCTCCTTTATTATATTTATTAAAATTGTTTATAAAACTTTCAAACAATAATAATTCAAATAAAGAGCCAAACTTAAAATTTAACTTCAATTATGGTATAATGTCATAATTTAATGACATAATGTCATTTATTAATGCCTTTTTGTCTGTTTTTAGTCTTGATTATTCCAAACAGCAAAATCACCAGGATAAGCTCCTACGCTATAGAAACCTACTTCTGCGCCATTATTATTTATAACTCTTACTGTATTATCCGTTAAGCCCAACCAAATAAAGCCATTAATTTCTTCAGCATGATAAATAGAACCTGAACCATAATCGCCTATTCTAGAGAAAGTATTTATATCAAGATCATTATTTAAAGGCGCAACACCCCCATCATAAGTTCTATACACCATACCATCGCTTGATAAAATTGAACCTCCACATGCAACTCCAGTTCCATAATTAGAGCTAGTAACTACACCATTTGAAATCTTAGAAGAACCATAATAAACGGTATTCCAATCCATGCTATAATTTTTTCTAGCTACATATACCTCATCATTAAATAACAATAAAGACTCTGGCCCTAATCCAACATTATATGTTTCTAAAACTGACATAGACAGAGGGTCTATTTTAACCACCTCACTACCTAAGTTTTGATCGTAAAGCGCTAAATTAGGCATAGAAACATACAAGTACTCACCATCTGTAATTATATCCTCTGGCAAGCCAGTCAAAACTAACGGTGATTCAATCTGATAAGTAAATAAATTTAACACTTTAACATCCTGAGTATTCCAATTAGTGAAATATACCTTATCATCTAAAACAACCATTTCTCTTGGAGATGAATTGCCTGTAGAAACTTCAATGCCAGGCTCACTGATACCATTTTCTGTAATATCATAGACCATTATTCTATGACTATTATTAACAATAACAAATAGCTTGTTCCCATGCACCTCAACTGATTGAACCACATCTCCAAGCGAACCAATACTTGATGTATTCCCGTACTCATCAACCATATAAACTGTTCCATTACTAGCACCATAATTACCTTCACAAGCCACAAAAACATAGCTGCTACTTGTTGTAGGCCCTGATACGCTAGAGCTATCATCAGAACACCCTGTTATAAAAAATACAACAGACACTAAAAAGATTATTCTTTTCATTTTAAAACTCTCCTAAAGCGAAATTAATTTGAATCACTAATCTTTTATCGCGAAAGACTATGATTTTAGAAGTATCTGACTTATCATTTCTGAATTACAGTTGCGCGACAGCTTCGGATTCTCACCGAATTCCTCCTAAGAATTGCATAACAATTTATTGATTTTTAATTTTATAACCCAATGAAAGAATGCTTTTTTCAACATTTTTTCTTATGTCTTCAGAACCACTATATAATAATCTTCCTGTCGCTAAATCAATATCGATATCTTTAATACCTTTAATTTTTTTTAGACTTTTCCTAACAGAATCAACACAATGATTGCATGTCATCCCATCAATAAATATTTCTTCAGCACTTATATTATTTATTTTATTTCTAGGGGAATACTTAATTCTTAAAGCATTAAATAAAATAATAACCAATGATAGGGATAAAATAAATTTGATATTAGATCCTAGCAAATGACTAACCATATAACCACTATCTAAAACATTTAAACCTGGAAAAATAAAATCAAACAACAACCCAAATCCAATTGAACTTATAACTATGGTAAATAAATAAATTGACAAACTCTTTTTACCTAGAATTTTATAAATAACAGACATAGTCGCTATATTTGTTGCTGGGCCTGACATTAAAAAAACTAAAACTGCCCCCATGGAAAATCCAGATGTATGTAATGCAAATGCAATAGGAACAGATGCTGTTGCGCAAACGTAGGTTGGAAGACCCAATATTAACATAATAAGCATACCTAAAATTCCAGATCCAACCATATCAAAATAATTTGAAGGAATAAAAACTAAAATTAATGAGGATAACACAAGCCCAAAAATCAATGGTCCAGCAATATCCATTGGTAGTTTCACAAAACCATAATTAAAAATATTAAAAATTTTTGATTTAGATTTTTCATCACAACAATCATCCTCACAGTCCTTTTCGTCTATTTTATTCTTATTATCATCATATAAATGGACTAAGGTTCCTCCAAAAACTCCGGATATAAATGCAATAATTGGTCTGTATATAGCAAAAAAAGGGCCTAGCATAGCATAAGTAATAAAAATACTATCTACTCCCGTTTGAGGCGTTGATATTAAAAAAGAAGTTACTGAACCTTTACTTGCTCCATGTTTTGATAAATAAGCAGAAACAGGAATCACTCCACATGAGCACAACGGGAGGGGAACTCCAAGAAGTGAAGCTAAAAAAACAGAAAACAAAGAATCTGACCCTAAATATTTTTGAACTATTTCAACTGTTAAATAAACAGATAACAACCCAGATATAAAAAATCCTAAAATCAAATAAGGTGCAAATTCATTAATCATCACCCACAAATTATTTACTATCATTTCTACCTTCTATCATAATCAGTTATATTTTTTGAATATATTTTCTTAAATTTATAATATATAACTTATATTTTTATATAATTTTAGGAGAATTATGATTTTATTTAGATATCTATTTACATGTATAACAATTTTATTTCTATACTCTTGCATAGGATCTATGAGTATGGAATTCAATTCTGCAAGAACCTACGCAAGGATTGAAGATAATTTAGTAGAGGCAGAAAAATGGGGATTAAAGGCTCTGGAAATAGAACCAGATAATTCACAAGTACCATGGTTTTTAGCTAACGAAGTATATAGACCTCAAAAGAAAATGGATAAAGTAGCTGAAATGTTTAAGCTCGCATTAAATAGAGCTGATACTAACTTAGAAAGACCTTTCAAATCTGCAGGAAAGGCAATTAATACTGTTCACCAAGCTATAAGAAATGAAGCTTCGACTATCCATAATGACGGGATAAAACTACTCAATAGAGGCAAAAAAAATAAAGCCATGTCTAAATTTTTATTCTCTATGGAGTTAAATCCAAAGCTAGTTGAAAACTATATTGCATTATCTGACATGTCATATGAAAGAGGAGACATGGAAAAGACTATGCAATACTTAGATAAGGGGTTTAAAATAAACAGCTCTAATCAAAATCTAATATTTAGAAAATCAAAATATGCTAGAGAAACAAAAGATTATGATTTAGCGATTTCTTCTTTACAACAAATTAAAACTGATGATAAAAAACTAAAACTTCTAGTTGAAAAAGAAATTTTCATGATCTACATAGATAAAGAAGATTATAAACAGGCAATAGAGTTTGGGTCTCAACTTTTTGATAAATTATATGAAAATACTGATACTGAAGATTTAGTGCTATCTGAAACCTGCTATAATCTTGCTGTATGCTATAGATATATAGGATACGATTTATACAATAGTGTGGCAGATGTAATACAATCAGCTACTGAAGATAAGAAAATTATTGCAAAAACTTTAAAAGATGCAGAAGCTGCCAAAGAATACTTATCAAATGCTAAAGAAAAGTTTTTTGATGCAAGCGGATTTAATCCTGATGATAAAACAAGTGCTAACTATGCAAAAGAATTAAGCAAAGTTATCAAACAATTAAGAAAATTATTTATCCCTGCTTTAAAAGAAAAAATGTAATTATTTATTAATCTGACTTCTTTTAATTAAATACTGAAGTAACGTTTTATCTAAAGACTCAGAAGTACTAACTAAATTATAATCAATCTTATCTCTAAGACATTCATTTTTATAGTAATCTGAAAATTTCTTAAATGCTTTATTATAATTTTCCTTTACTAATCTTGAATCAGCAATAATATTGTAATTACTTTCAAGATCAATAAAATTCATATTTTGATTAAAATCTAAATCTTTTTCTTTTGGGTCAACAATATGAAAAACTATAATTTCATGACCCTTATATCTAAAATGCCTTAGTGATTCCATTACCTTATGCTCATCATCTAGCAAATCTGAAATTAAAATTATAAGACCCTTTTTATTAATTGATTCTGCTAATCCATGCAATAAATTTGAAATATTAGTTTCTCCTCCTGTTGAAGAATTGTGCATAGTTTTTAATAATAGATTTAATTGACTTGTTTTTGATTTAGGCTTAATTACTTTCTTTATTTTATCATCAAAAGTAGTTAAACCAACTGCATCTTGCTGCTTTATCATTAAATATGATAATGCAGCACATATAGATTTAGAATATTCAAATTTTGTTAATTCATTAGATCCATAATCCATAGATAGGCTTTTATCTAAAATTAAATGACAACTTAAATTTGTTTCTTCCTCAAATTGTTTAATATAGAACCTGTCCGTTTTACCCCATAATTTCCAATCAATATATTTTATTTCATCTCCAAAACCATAGGGTCTATGCTCAGAAAACTCTACAGAAAAACCATGATAGGGGCTTTTATGCATTCCGATAATAAATCCTTCAACTACCAATTTTGCTCTTAAAGATAAATTATCTATTTTATTTATAAATGTTGGATTTAAATACTCTTGATATTCTTTTTTCATTTTTCTTTAGATAATTCTTTCAAGACATCATCAATCTTAATCCCCTCAGCTTCTGCATTAAAATTAAGAATTATTCTATGCCTCAAAACTGGAATAGAGACCTTTTTCACATCTTCAATATCAGGAGTAGCTTTACCACATAAAAGTGCTTGAGCTTTAGCTGCTAGTATTAAAAATGAACTTGCTCTAGGTCCAGCTCCCCAATCAATATATTTGCTTGTGAGCTCATGTGAAGATTCTGATGGTCTTGTTTTGTGAACAAAATTAACAGCATATTCTATAACATTATCTGAAACAGGAACATTTCTAACTAGGTCTTGATAATCATTCAACTCCTTTGAGTTAATCACTTTTTTAATATTATCTTTTACTGTAGTTGTATTTGACTTAACAATATCAAGCTCATCATTAAAAGGTGGATAATCAATAAGAACATTAAACATAAATCTATCAAGCTGAGCTTCAGGTAAAGGATAAGTTCCTTCTTGCTCAATAGGGTTTTGTGTGGCTAAAACAAAGAAAGGCTTGTCAATATTGTAAGTTTTTCCTCCTGTTGTAACAGAGTACTCTTGCATAGCCTCCAATAATGCTGATTGAGTTTTAGGAGGAGTTCTATTTATTTCATCTGCTAAAACAATATTTGAAAAAATAGGACCTTTAATAAATTTCAGTTCTCTATTTCCAGTATCTAAATTTTGATTTATTATCTCTGTACCAGTAATATCAGAGGGCATTAAATCAGGAGTAAATTGAATTCTGTTAAAATTTAAATCTAAAACATCTGATATAGTTTTTATTATTAATGTTTTTCCTAAACCTGGTACCCCTTCTAATAAAATATGCCCCCTACATAGTAAAGCAATAAATATATGCTCGATAACATCATTTTGTCCAACAATAACTTTACCTATTTCATCATAAAATTTAGTTTTTTGATTATTTAATTTTTCCAATAATTTTACATTATCCATATTAAACCTTTAGATTTTTTATATTAATTATTAATAAACTATCATTTAGATTAACAATAATTAATAACTTTTACCAATTTAATATTGAGAATGAATAAAAAGATTACTTTAATAGGAAAAAATCAAAATGAATTAGAGCAATACTGCGTTGCAAATAATTTTCCTAAATTTCATGGTGAGCAATTGTTTAGGTGGCTATATAAAAACAATCATCTAGATTTAAACAAAATGAACAATATTCCTAAAAAATTAAAAGAAAAAATAAATTCTGAATGTGAAATCAGCTTGCTAAAGATAGAAAATCAATCGATTTCTAAAATTGATAAAACCATAAAATTTTTATTAAAAACAAATGATAATAAATTAGTCGAATCTGTCAGCATGATAGATAAAAATAGACATACTGTATGTATTTCATCTCAAATTGGATGCAATGTTGATTGCGATTTTTGTGCAACAGGAAAAATGGGAATTGATAGAAATTTAAATGTTGGTGAAATAATTGAACAATTAATAATAGTTAAGAAAAATACTTCAGTACCAATTACAAACATTGTATTTATGGGAATGGGAGAACCATTTTTAAATTATAGGAATGTTATTGAATCTTGCAAAATATTTACCAATCATAAAGCTTTTAATTTAGGAACAAAACGTATCACGATATCTACTGCAGGAGTTTTACCTCAAATAGATTTATTTATAAAGGAAAAACATAAATATAAATTAGCATTATCTCTGAATGCTCCAAATGATCTAATTAGAGATAAAATTATGCCAATAAATAAAAAGTGGAATATAAGCGATTTAATTTCTTCATTAAAAAAATATGATTTTTTTAAAACTAGAGTAATTATGTTTGAATATGTCTTATTAAAGGGAATAAATGACTCGATTGAAAATGCAAAAGAACTTTCAAAATTATTAAAAAATATTCAATGCAAAGTTAATTTAATTCCATTTAATCAAATATCAGGTATTTATAAACGTTCGGATAATAAGACTATAAATAATTTTGCAGATATATTAAATAAACATAATATAAGAGTATTAATTAGATGGAGTAAAGGAGAAGATATTGACGCTGCATGCGGACAATTAGCTACAAATCATGAATCTTAAAAAAACAACAAAATATCTTTCACAATTCATTGAAATGAAACCAAGTATTTGTATAATTCTTGGCTCAGGATTAGATAATTTTACAGAATTAATTTCTGAAAAAATTACCATCCCATATAATGATATCCCTACGTTTTATCAAACTTCAGTTGAAGGACATAAAGGAGAGTTTATATATGGGAAAATCAATAATAAGACTATTCTCTGTGCCAAGGGAAGATTTCATTATTATGAAGGATATACATTTAATCAAGTTGGATCATTAATAGAAATATTTAATCATTTCAATCCTGAACTATCAATTATAACAAATTCATCTGGCTGTTTAAATACTAAATGGGACATAGGAAGCTTAATGATTAGCAATAAAATTATTGATTTTTCATTTATCAATTCAACTGAAGCTAAAGAATATATATTTGAAAAAAACTCATATTTTAAGCTAGCAAAAAATATTGCTAAAATAAATAAAATAACATTAAATGAAGGAGCATACACATATACTATAGGACCATCATATGAAACATCCGAAGAAATTAAAGAAATCATACGAATAGGTGGAAGCGCTGTTGGAATGTCCACATTCCCAGAATATTTAATGTGCAAAAGATTAAATATGAATTTTATTATTATTTCGTGTCTAACAAATTATGGAGCAGGAATAAAAAATAATAAAATAACACATGATGAAGTACTTGTAAATGCTAAAAAATCAAGAGAAAAATTTTCTTCATATATATCAAGACTTATTGGAAGTATTTAACACCCCAAAATATTGAAGAGCATATAACTGAAACAATACCTATTATTAAAATAACAAACATTGCGTTGATAAATCGAGACATATGTCCCATGTTTTTTGTTTTATTTTTGTAAGGGAATGGAATATCAGGAATATTAACATTTAGAAATTTACAAATTGGCTCCCAACCTTCACTAGCTTTATATATTAGCAACCTATCTTTGGGCACATAATCAATTACAGATTGATTCCAATCATTAAATTTTTGCATTTTTTCTTTATCTGTTTTTGCTCCCTGAAAAGCTCCTCTTGGTCCAAGAATCATTTCATTATGAATATCTTTATGCAATTTAAATGAAGTATAAGGTAATTTAGCTATAAATCTAAATGTAAAACTTTTCAATATCTGATTATTCAAAACATTCCAACTTTTAACCCAGCTTTCATCATCTCTTAAATTCAATATTACTTTTGCATCAGGATAAAAATCCATTAACTCTTTATAATAGTTGCAACTTGGGAAATCTAAACATGCGCCATATCCTTTGTAAATATTATCCCAATTATAATTATTTTTATTATTAAAGATTAAATCATGCCATTTTTTTGCATCTTTCTTATTTAATAATATATTCTGCATATGATAAGAAGGCTGTCCATTTATATGCTCTAAAGCATACTTTAAACTCCTTGTTCCTGTCCTTCCCCAACCAGCGCAAATTACTTTCATTAAAATCCTTTAAAAATATTTACTAAATTTAGGTTGTTATTTATATATAAAAAAAAGGATATTATAAATATGAGAAGACATCTTACAATGAGATCAGGTAATCCAACTTTAAACCAAAATACTTTTAAAAATTTCACAAAAACATCTGATACAGATGTTATGACAATTGATGGAACAGTAAATAAAACCTCAATATCATTATTAATTTTGTTATTCTGTGCATACTATACATACTCGACATCTAATACTAGCCTAATAATGGTTGGTTTTATAGGAGGATTTATAACAGCACTTGTGACAATATTTAAAAAACAATGGGCTCCAATAACAGTACCTATATATGCTGCTCTAGAGGGATTAGCACTCGGTGGAATATCAGCAGTATATAATCATATGTATACTGGTATTGTTCAGCAGGCAATTTTTTTAACAATGGGTATATTCGGAGCGCTACTATTTGCTTATAAAAGTAAAATAATTAAACCCACTGAAAACTTCAAATTAGGAATTTTTGCTGCAACAGGGGGAATTGCATTAATTTATTTTATAAGCTTTATAATGAGTTTTTTTGGTGGTGGGTTAGCAATTATGAATCCACAAAATTCATCATTATTTAGTATTGGTTTTAGTTTATTTGTTGTAATTATAGCATCTCTTAATTTAGTTTTAGATTTTGATTTTATTGAAGAGGCTTCTGAAATGGGGATACCAAAATATATGGAATGGTATTCAGCATTTGGACTATTGGTAACCTTGATTTGGTTATACCTTGAAATACTAAGATTATTAGCTAAATTACAATCTAGAAGGAATTAATTTAAATTTTTAGTTAAAGTAATACTTTAAATAAATTCTTGGAATAAACATTTTATTATTGTTAATTTAATGTGTTGGTGTTAAAAAATATGTTTTTAATACATATATTTTAGTTTTTTGAAGATTTAAAGTTTTTTTTAAAGAATTCTAAAAGTGCATGAAACTTTTAGATATTAAGGAAACAATAAAGGAGAAAGACAATGAAAAATGCTTTATCAAATGT
>MDSW01150445.1_pt1 | contig 14030 bp, 9 predicted proteins | sample 811171 | NCBI WGS metagenome assembly MDSW01 (sample SAMN05326641, study PRJNA326480) | marine metagenome | isolation source: seawater | place: Atlantic Ocean: North West | collected 2012 | reverse complement strand
ATGACCTTTGGTCCTCCTGGATTTGTCAATGGAGAAAGAAGAGGCGTTAAATTCTATGGGTCAGATGTTATAGATGGAATTGTTCAGACAAATGATGAAATATTTTTTTCTGATACTGGGTGCCCAGACTTTAGTGATGCACAATGGTATTTAACTCCTGGAAACAATGGCCCCGCAAATGGAAATTTTGGTGGATGCTCTGGAACTGGTTGGAATCCACTTTTCTCACCCTCTGAAGTAGATACAAGTACTAGATGTGAGCTTAAATGGCCTCCCCCAGGCTATGAAAATATGAAGCAAGGTAATGCAGATTCACACTTAAGAGTTATTCCAGCAGGAATAATTAATAGGGGCGGAAATAATTTGAAAGATACTCTCACTATGACAGAAATTGAATTCTTAGATAGTGGAGAATATATGGTTAGCCAATGGTGGTTTCTTCCTCCACCTCATCTAAAAGCAGGAATAACCTCAACTCAAATAACGAACCCATATCCACAGAACTTAGATGGATTTAATGAGCTATGCAATGCAACTCCTGGTTGTAATCCAGCAACTTTTAACTATAATAACGATAAAGATGCTGGTTTTCCTGTATTAAATCAGATGTGCGTCGCTCCTACTGAAACAGGAGACCCAACTGTACAAGATATTTCAATATATGGATGTAAGCCGTACCTAGACTCACTCATGGCATACCATGGGAAATATATGATCCCTGGAAATATATATGATAATCCCCAGATTGAAACATTAATGGATCAGTTCTCAAGCAATGGTCCATATTTAGATGACCCTGAGTGCCCGGCTGGAGAAAACTGCTACCCCTTTGGTCCTCATGGAATAGCTGGACAACATTTTGATTTCAAGCATGACCAGTCAAGCGAAGGCAATACACTTCCATATTCTGGCGCACCTCCCTACTTTTACAACAATGAGGGTGTCATCTACGTTGAAGATGGACCTGTTAGAGTAAAGGGGAGTTATAAGGGTAGATACTCTATAGTAACTGATCCTTATACTCTATACAGGCGACATGCTTGCAATGACAGTATCTTAAATTGTAATACTGAAATAGATACGATGTGGAATAATATTTGGATTGTTGACGATCTAGTAAATGCAGATACAGGTGGAAGTGGGAATATGGGTAATTTTCAACCGAATCTTGAAACTTGTAGAGGTGGAAGTAATAATGTAATGGGTTTGGTCTCTGGCGCAAATATCATAATCGCAAATACTCCTGAAAATGGCGCATTCAATGGATGTCCAAGTGGTAACTGTCCTTACCCAACCTCTACTCATGGAATTAGAATAAATGCACATATGATTGCATTAAATGAATCTTTTGTTGCTCACTATTGGCAAAATTCATCTTTTGCTACCCCAACTAACCCAGGCTGGAATGGAAATATCTACGATCCTTATGTTTCGGCTAATGATGAGTTTGATAGACATACAAATATGCCTCCTTGGGCTGATGGACGAGGACGAGATAAGGCTCCAGGAAATCCTAGTACGACAAGTGACCGTAGAGGAACCATCCTTCTTTGGGGGGGAGTTTGTCAGAGATATAGAGGTTATGTTCAGAGGAATCCAACCAGTCAATATGGGAATCAATTATGGGTAGGATATCAAATAAAAGATTATAATTACGATGACAATTTACTGTGTGGTGGGCCACCAGCCTATCCTGTGGTAGAATGCAAGGGTGGGAACGGAGAAATATCAATTAATATAGTATCAGCAAAAACATCAAAAGGATTATAACAAATGTCAATTAGTCTTGATATAGGAACGAGTGAAGTAAAATTAGTTGAATTAGATGCGTTAAATGATGGTGCAGTTCTAGCTAAAATTCACTGCAAATCAACATGGAATGATTTAGATACATTTGATCCTGAAAAACTAGAAAAATCAAATTGGGTTGCATGTATTAATGATATATGTTCTGATATAAAAATAAATCCTAAAAGAATCAAAACTGTAACAACCGCAATCTCAGGAAAAAATTTATCTGTAAAAGAGATAACAACTTTAGAAATGAATGAAGATGAATTATACCAATCTCTTGAATTTGAAGCAAAAAAACATATCCCTCTAGATGGGACTGAAGCAGTTATGGATTATTCTATAATAGGTAGCAATCAAAGTGAAATTGATAAAATAGATGTTTTGCTTGTTGCAACTACAAAAAATATTATTAAACAATTCGACTCCATTGTAAGAGACTCTGGATTTAAAAATTCAATATTTGACGCTGAACCTATTGCACTAGCAAATTGCATGACTCATAACTATGGTATAACTGAAGATGGGATTGATATTATCCTAGATATTGGCACCAGCACCTCCACATTAGTTGTCTCTGGTAAATCACACACTTTTTTTACTAGAGAAATAGAAATTTCAGGATTTACTATTATTAAAGAGATAATGAATAAGTATAATACAGATTATTCTGATGCAAAGAAGATACTGGAAAAAGATGGAATACAATCTTTAGATAGCGGAACTAGTAGCACAAACGACCCTAATGCATTTAGCCTAGAATCTTCAGAGAAAACTATTTTCACTAATTTAATAGATGAAATTAGAAAATCATTGAGATACTATGTCAAATCAAATAATGGGAGCTCTAATTTTAAAAGATTTTTCATATCAGGTGGATTTGCTAATATGGAAGGTTTAAAAACTCAAATTTCTAATGATCTTAGGATTGAGACTGAAATTTTAAATCCATTTAATAATATTGCATGTGATATCAAAATTGAAAATCCATCAAAATATGCTATCGCTGTCGGTTTGGCATTAAGGGGATTAATGTAAATGAAAAATCAAAACTTTATATTAATAAACTTAAATCAAAATATTAGCAGGGCTAGACAAGCTGCAAACAAGGATAATAGAGATAAGTGGATAATTTTTACTGTTGTATGTGTTATTTACACTGGGCTTATCGGTTGGTTCTTTAATATTAATTCAAACTACAATGAATTAATTGAAGCAAGAGAGCAAACTATAAGTGAAATAGAAGAAAAAACTAAAAATTTAAAGCAAGAGATAAGAAGTCAGATAGATAATAGAGTCCAAAATTCTGAAGATGATAATACCTTGACAATAGATTTTTTAAATCTATCTAAAAAAGATATAGAGCTTGCTTATAAAATTGGAGAAGAAAGAATCCCATGGTCTGAGAAACTAATGCAATTATCTCAAATTACACCAGATGACATGTGTATAACGAAGCTTGAATATTCAAATAATTCTCTAAATATTTCTGCTATTTCAAAAATAAAAGATAAAACTCAAAAAGATCAGAAAATTCTAAATGATTTCATCACATCACTTGAGCAACATGAAGATTTTGGAAAAGAATTTGTTGAATACAAAATGAAAAATGGGAAAAGAGTTTCAAGGGGGACTAATCCCTACTATCAATTTCAAATTTCTGCTCCATTAAAGAAGAAAATTAAAAATAGATTAAATGAAATAGAAATTAAAGATGATAAAAGTTTTGGTAAAACTTTTTCTCGTGAAAGATCAATGGGAGAAGATGAGTTTGAATACCCTATTGGAAGCGGAAAAATCTATACTACAGAGACTATCGAGGAAATAAGTGAAGAAGATAGTGGTATCAAAAAAGTATCTAATAATTTTCCACCACCACCAAAAAGACCTGTGGAACCTACTAACTTTGATAGAGATGAAGCTTATAATAATATAGATAGTGAGAGTGCTAAATATCTAAATGCAATAGAAGATTGGAGAATAGATATAAATAAATATAAAAATAAATATCCAAATGTATTGATTGAAGAGTTTGAAGAAGCTAATCAAATTTTAAACGATAAAATAGAAGAGAAAAAATGAGAAGAAATATAATATTATTCAGCATAACTATAGCGTTCATGCTATTAATGGCATCACTATGGTCATTTGTTCTTGATGGTAAATATGACATTATAGTAGATCTTGAAGATGACCAAAAGATTGCAAATGAAAGATATATTACAACTCAAATTTTATCTGACAGTCTATATTATGTATATAATATGTTTGAGAAGAATTTAGCTAAGGGTAAGAATGATAAATTAAATCAACAAGCCTCACGAACATTCATTAATGATTTAACTGATATCTTTAGTAAAATTAATATTAATGGAGTTGGAGTAAGTCCCGCAAAAAAATATAAAAAAGGAAAGTACACCTACATTCCCTATGAATTAGAGTTCACTTGTGATTTTCCGAGATTTGGTCGATTATTAGCAGAATTATCAGCATCTGATAGAATTATAAAAGTTGATGAATTTAAATTTATAAACACTCCAGATCAGATAAGAAGATCTTCAGGAAGCAATAAACAATTGCCTGGGGCAAAAATAACAATGATTATTTCAACTTTAACCCTAAATAAATGATATGAATAAAAGAGAAAACTTACTTTGGAAGATGGTTTTAACTATTGCAGTTATAGGTGTCGCTTATTATGCTTATACATTATACTATAGCAACGATGATTACTTCTCACTTATGAATTCTTTTGAATCAGAAGAAATTGGTACTGATAAAGAACTAAAAGAAAAAGTACAAAAACTTGAAATCAGTCTTAAAGAAAAACAAGATTTCATAACTGATGGTAGCGATACCAAATATTATATAGCGCCAGAAGATAATCCTTCAAACATAATATCAGTAATAGATTTAGAAGGATTTGAGTCTATGGGCAGTCAACATCTAAAAATTGAAAATATTTGGTACAGTAGAAAAAATAATAATTATAAAGCAAATTTAATTAATTCATATGGCCAATTAATTAGCTATATGACGGTTAATGATACAATTTCTGGTGGTCAAATTATAGCAATAGGTGATAATTATGTAGTTTTTCAAAAAGACAATGAAACATTTACCTATGATTTAACAGAAAATCTAATAGATGAGGAAAATTAAAATGATATTATCTCAAATAAGAAATAACCAAATTCCGAATAACTTTAAGCTAAAGTTGTTTAGTTTACTAATACCATGCTTATTCATATTTACAAATTTATTTGCAATCCAGGAATATGATGATATGGGAGAAATTACAATTAAAGCTGTAGATTCTAGCTTATCAGGAATTCTATCTATTCTTGCTGACGAGAGTGGTTATAATATTGTAACTGGTCCTACCGTTAATTCAACAGAAAAGATAACTATAAATTTAGTTGATACCCCAATCGATCAAGCCATTGATATGATTGTTCGTGCAGCTGGTTTAAGCTATGAGATTCAAGGAAAATCTATTTTAATTGCTAATGCAGATCGGCTAAATAGTGACGTGGGTGTAAGTTCCCATGTGATTAACTTAAAGTATGCAAATGCTGAGGATATAGTTGGGTTGCTGGCTAATATAACTGAAAAGATAACAGTTGATAAGGCTGGAAACAAATTACTGGTAACTGTTAGCCCTAAAAAATTAACAGAAATTAATGCTATTATAGAAGAAGTTGATAAACCGGCTATCCAAATTATGCTTGAAGCAAAGTTAATAGAAGTAGCTCTTTCGAATGAAGACAAAGAAGGTATCGACTGGGCAAAGCTATCACAATTAACAACTATATACGCTGAAACAGGCTCCCCCATCAGCCTTGCAGGCGGTGGAACGACAAGCTCTTTAATGCCAGGCAGCTCATGGGCAACATCAGCCGATGGATTGGTTACTGAAGCACTAACACCTCAAGCATTTCAACAGTTACCATCTGAAATGTACTTCCAGCGTGTTGATGGAGGATTTCCTACACTAAGTAGGCAGCTTACAGCCTTTGAAGTAACTCTTGATTTTTTAATGAAAAATAATAGAGCAGATATTTTAACTAATTCACAGGTTGTAACCTTAAATGGTCATGAAGCAACAATTTCCATGGTAGATGTTGTACCTTATATATTATCTAGTGGAGGGCTTGGTGGCCAGATTCAGGTCCAGAGAGAAGAAATTGGAATAAAGCTACACATTCTCCCAACGGTAAATACTGATGGCTATATAACTACTACAGTAAGACCCGAAGTAAGTTCAATATTTGAGTTTATTGGCCCAGATCGGAATATCCCTTGGGTTAAAAAGAGACAATCATCTACTACAATTAGAGTTATGGATAATGAGTCAATAATTATTGGTGGACTAATTTCTTTAGATAAAAAGAAAGTTGAACATAGAATCCCTCTATTATCAAGAATTCCATATATTGGTGAAAAGTTTTTTAGGCATACTTCAGAGATTGAATCTAAAACAGATCTCGTTATTCAGATAACACCAAAAATTATTTATGACAACTATAGTGGTATAAATAAAAATCAATTTCACATAGAAACTGAAAATGAATCAGTAATCAATAAGAAAAAATTAGAGCCAGAAAATAAGGAAAAGTAAACCATGAAAAGTATATTCTATAAAAACTATAAAGCATTCTTAACATCAATATTCTTATTTTTATTTTCACTATCATGTGATGATTCTAAACCTGTTTCAGCTGAGAATCCAGATATAACTTATTCAATTTCAATCCAAACTGAAGTTAGGAACTGCCATTTACTAAATTGTATGGATGGTGTAGCATATGCCTATGATGTAGATAACCCATTAGAAAATGATTATCACTTATATTTTGAATTAGAGCTTCTTGACTCAAATGATGATCCGATTGAAGGTGCAGAAATCAATATTCAAGAATGCATAGTAACTGGTGATGACACTTCAACTTGTGAAGCTACCGCAGCACAATTTTCTTACTTTGATGGGGGCACAACTACTACAAGTAATCAAGGAATATTAGAAGGATATTGGAAAGATAGTGGCCAGGATGGGTCTTTTTTAATTACGTTTGAATATGTTGATGAATTTGGCACAGAAGCAACAACAACTAATCAAATTACAATAAATTCCTTAGCCGATTTCATTAATCTAAATGTATGGGGTGAAACAGAAGAGCTATTTAGTGATAATACGAATATAACTTATCAAACAACTATTAGTGCGAGAGTATTAAACGAATACAACTCATCAATGCCTAATATACCTATACTATTTGATTTATTGACTGATGGAGTAGGTTCCTTAGATAATGCTTTTGCCTATACCTCTGATACAGGTGAGCCTGCTTCAGTTATATATACTATTGAACCTGCTACAATTGAAGGACTTAATAGTGATAATGTTCAAGTAGAATTTGATATCTCAGTATTTAATGAAGATATTAATAAAGCATTAGACCTCACCTACTCTGTTACTGGAGGTCAAGAACCTGAATTTGATGTTGCGGAGTTTAATTTTTATCCTAATGATCCATCTACACCGCATGACCAATACAATCAAACTGAAATATCTGTAATTGCAAAGAATGATGCTGGTGTTGGAATTTCAAATGTATTAGTCCGATTTGCTCTAGCATCAGATTCTAGAGTTTCTAATGGAGAAATTAGTCATGAGTTCGATTACACCTGCTGCGAATCCTCAGATACGGACGATGCAGAAGATGGAGGTGGTGATGATGGTGGTGGTAATACTGATGATGGTAGTGGAACTGAAATTGGTCAGAATGGTGTTGCTAGTGTTATATATACAAATATTCAAGGTGGTAATGATATCCTAACAGCTTATGTCCTTGACCCTTTTACATCAGAAATTTTAACAGACTCAGAAGGAAATCAAATTGGAGTTGCGAATATAACAATCGTTAATAATGAAGCATGTCCAAATTGTGATGAAGACCTGAATCTGATAGCTGATAGCTACCTACTACCTGATGATTCTGGATTAGAGTCAACAGATATTTATGCTTTTTATACAGATTCTCTAGGAACTCCTCCTGCGCTAAATTCATTTATGACATTTTCTGCTTTACAAGCAGACCCAGATAATCAAGGTGATTGGCTAGAGGTGGGCTCCTTAAATCCTGAAAACGCTCTATTTGTAACAGCCCAAGCAGGAGAACTAAGTGGTGATTTATTTAGCAATTTCCCTGAAGATACGACTCTAGTATATGCTAAAACTACATTTAATACTGAAACAGCATCAGGCCTTGTTCGAGTTATTGGCCTCTATGAAGGTCTCACTGATACTTTAGGAATTCAAATTTCTTCTTCAAGCGCTCATTCTGTTTCAATTACACCTCCATTCCCTAGTGTAATTTCCGTTCAAGGAAGTCCAACAGATGAATCGACCGTACTTGAGGCTGTTATTACTGATGGCATGGGAAATAATGTTACAGACCCATATGTAACTCGCTGGAGCCTTACAAATGAAACTGTACTAGGAGGCGTTCATTTGGATGGGAATGAAAGTTTGAGCGATGGATACTCAATATCGACACTAGGTGTTGCCAATATTACTGTAAATTCTGGTCAGGTGCCAACGTCTGTAGCAATGAATTTAGAGGTTCACCCCTACTCTGTGCTAGAGACAATTGAGAATGCTGAAGACTTAGATGCTTTGGATGAAAGTGATATTGATGGAGATGGTTCAACTAATGATAGGCTTTATGAACCAATTTGCTCAGCCTACTCAGTGCCGCTAACTGTAGCATCAGGTCCTGCGACATCTGGTATAATTGGCTATTCATTCCTTGAGGCCGAAAATATTGGTGGTGGCCTTACAGAGATGCCAATCTCTATAATGCTTTGGGATACATGGGCTAATCCAGTAGTGGACTCAACTTCAGTTTATTTTACCCTTGATCCTGAGAACTTAGCTGAAATTGGAGCTGAAGCAAAAACAAATAATGTTAAGCCAGGCGGTGATCCTGATTCTGACCACTGGCCAGGTGTTGCATGGACAACTGTTACATACAACTCTGCTCAACTTCATGAAATACCTGAAATTTTAGGTTATACAACGGGTAGTTTCTGTACAGATAGTACCTCTTCCTATGAGGAATGCGAAGAACTTGGATTGGATTGGCAGACAAGTCAGCAGATAGTTGTTTCAAGCTTTGCAAATCCTGTAGATTATGAAAATGTTTGTGTAGATTGCGAATTATCTCTACTACCATTGTCAGATACTCAGATAGATTGGGCATGCCCAGCAAATCCAAGTCCTACAAGTGATATTTTTGAAGTAATTTTAAGATCACAATTGCTTGATTTCTATGGAGTGCCAGTTCAAGGTTCTAATGTTGAACTTATCTATACTGGCTCGCAAGGAGCACCAACTGTGGAAGCTATACTTAATGTTTGTTTTAATGATACAAATGGAAATGGTCTTCTTGATGGAGCTGAGCAGCCATTTACTAACCCAGATACAGGAGAACCTTTATCACAGGAGGAATGTGATCTCGTTCCTACGCTTACATGGGGACAAGCATTTGTACTTGAGCCACCTAGTAATGTGGTTTTAACTGATGAGGAAGGAAATAAATACTTTAGGGTGACATTCAATCATAACGAGTGCACACTAACTGCATCTGACCCTGAGCAGTATACATGTACAAGCCCAACAATGTTTGCAAACCTAGTTAATCCTAATGGTGCTCAAAGTGATGAGGTAAGTGTTACCATATTAAGTACGTGTACAGACTAAAATTGAAAGGTTAATATAGATGAGTTACAACCCGCAATTCGCTAAGCTTGGTGAAATCTTAGTGAACGAAAATATAATTACGGAAGAGCAATTACAACAGGCTCTAGTAGAGCAAAAACAAAAGAATGATAAACTTGGAAATATACTTGTCTCAAATGGAACAATCACAGAATATGACTTAGTTAAAGCATTTTCACTTCAACTTGGAAGTAAATCTATTTCTGAAGATGAGCTGCTTAAAGCTCCAGAAGAAACAGTTAAGCTATTAACTGAAGATTTTTCAAAAGAAAATAATGTAATTACTCTTAAGAAAACTGATTCCTCACTCTTTGTTGCGATGGAAGACCCAGAAGATGTAGCGACAATTGATGCAATAAAAAAATTAACACCTCTAAATCTTGAAATTTTAGTTGCTGGTAAAACTGCAATTAAAAATGCAATAGAAGTTTTATATGAAAGAGTCCGAAAATCAGGTGAAGTTGAAAGTGCTATTTCACATATTAAAGTTGTTTCAGGTGGTGAAGAAGATGGTGGTGATGAACTTGATTTAGCTGAAGAGCAAGTCTCAGCAAAAGATGCCCCCTTCGTCAAACTTGTAAATTTAATATTAACAGAAGCGATTAAAGAAGATTCATCAGACATACATATAGAACCTGGAAGAGATGAAGTTAATGTTAGGATACGAATTGATGGGGTCCTTGTAAGAATAATGACTCCTCCTGCTTCTTCTCTTAATGGAATTGTAACACGTATTAAGATTTTATCTAAATTAAATATTGCTGAGCATAGACTACCTCAAGATGGACGAATGAAAATTAAAACTACATCCCGTGATATTGATGTTAGAGTCTCAATTTTACCTACAGTTCATGGAGAAAAAGTTGTATTAAGGTTGCTAGGTAGTGGAAAACTATCATTAAATCTAACAAACTTAGGCTTTGAAGAAAAAAAACTAACAACCTTTAAAAAATGGATAACCCAACCATATGGAATGATTATAATTTCAGGACCTACCGGAAGTGGTAAGTCAACAACTTTATATGCAGCGCTTCAGGAGATACATTCTGAGGGAATAAATATAACAACAGTTGAAGATCCTGTTGAGTACCAATTACCAGGTATAAATCAAGTGCAAATGCATGATGAAATTGGATTGAATTTTTCTGCATCTTTACGATCTATCTTACGACAAGATCCAGATGTTTTACTTATTGGTGAGATTAGAGATGAAGAAACTGCAAATATTGCAGTTAAGTTTTCGATGACTGGTCACCTAGTATTTAGTACTGTGCATGCTAATGATGCAACTTCAACAATTGCTCGACTACTTGATTTAGGAATTCCTCCATTCCTTCTTGGTTCATCGCTGAATTTAGTTATGGCGCAGAGGCTTGTTCGTACGGTAGATAAGGATAATAAAGAAACTTATAAACCAACACAAGAAGAGTTAGATATGCTTTCATTTCCATCTGATAAAAGAGACCTAACTGAATTTTATAGAGGAATACCTAATAGAACAAATCATAATACAGGATATAAAGGAAGAACTGCCATTCATGAAATTTTAGAAGTTGATAACCCAATGAAAAAATTGATTTTTGATGGTGGTAACCAAAACGAAATTAAAAAAACTGCAATAAATAATGGAATGACACCACTAAGAGAAGCTGGTATCTCAAAGATAATGAGTGGAGATACTACAATTGATGAGATATTAAGAGCAACAGTAGAAGATATCTAATGCCAACTTTTGAATATATTGTAAGGACGCAAGATGGTAAAAGGCTTGAAGGTAAAATTGAAGCAGCTAATCTTAACAGAGCCAATGAAAAGCTAGAAGAAAAAAAATTTACAATAGTCAAGCTATCTGAGAATGAGGTAGCTTTTGATTTCCTAGGTCCATTTCTAGACCGTTTAAACCTTGAATTAGATAAATTTAAGAATAGAGTACCTTTATCCACTCTAGTATTTTTTACTAGGCAACTATCAACTATGTTCTCTGCTGGTCTAACTCTAGAGAAATCTATTTTCTTTTTATCCAAAGAAGAAAAACATAAAAAGTTTAAAAAAATATTAGGAGATCTTGACCAAAATATTAAAAGAGGAATGCTATTGTCAGACACACTTGAAAGACATCCTGGTGTGTTTAATAATTTATTCATTTCAATGGTAAGAGCAGGAGAGGTTAGTGGAAAATTAGCTGAAACACTTGAAGAACTCGCAAACTATTTGGAGACTGTTGAGGAAACACAAAGAAAAGTAAAATCAGCCATGTACTATCCTGTCTTTATTATGGGTTTTCTGGTTATTACACTATTTCTCACATTCACATATCTTATTCCAAGCTTTTCAGATGTATATGACCAGTTAGGATCAGAATTGCCATACTATACAGTTCTAATGGTAAATATAGGTGAATGGCTTCAGTCTAATGTAATCTTTGTCCTATTTACTAGTATCAGCTCATTTATAGCTATATGGATGTCAACTCTTACTGATTCTGGTAGGCTAGTAAAAGATAGGCTTTTGTTGAGGATTCCAATATTTGGAAAAATAATAAAAGATAATATTTTAAGTAAATTCTCTAAGACATTTGGAATACTTGTAAATGCAGGTGTACCCATTATAGATACCCTAGAACTAGTTAAAAAAGTAGTTGATAACCGTGTATATGAGCTTGCTACAGTTGAAGCTTCAAAAAATATTGAGAATGGATCTAATATTTCACAAGCATTAAAAAATACAGGGGAATTCCCATCAGTTATGATCCAACTATTATCTACAGGTGAGGAGACTGGAGAAATAGATACCCTATCGCTAAAAGCATCAGAGTTCTACACAAAGCAAGTTAATGCAAGCGTTGATAGACTGACATCAATAATTGAACCTTTATTAATAATACTTGTAGGTGGAGTAATAGGAATTATTGTTGTTGCGACCTACCTTCCAATTTTTCACTTTGGAACAGCATTATCTGACTATTAATGCTATTTTTTTTTATTTTAGGAACTTTTATTGGTAGCTTCCTAAATGTTATAATATGTCGAACACCAAAAAATGAATCAATTGTAAAGCCTAGATCACATTGTCAAAATTGTAAAAAAATAATTCCTATTTACTATAATATACCAATAATTAGTTTTATTTTATTAAAAGGTAGTTGCTACAACTGTAAAGAAAAGATTTCATACCAATATATCATTGTAGAGATGTTAATGGGGCTACTATTTATCTTAGCATTTGATAATAGTTCAATATCTCAAGGAACCTTACTCTCAATTGTATTTTCATGTCTCATAATTATAAGCTATATAGATTATTACTATTTATTAATTCCATCATTAATTCTGTATGTTCTTCTTATTCTTCTAATACCATTTTCAATAATTTACAATCAATCACCTATACAAATTATTATGGGCAGTAGCTCAATTACTATATACTTACTAGTATGTACTCTTATTGTTGGATTGCTTAAAAAAGAAATGAAAATTTTAGGTTTTGGGGATATACTTCTTATTTTTTTTATCGGTGGGTGGCTTGGTGTTATTAATTCATTTATTTGTCTTTTTATTGCTGCCTCAATAGGAATCATTTATACATTAATAAATAATAGTATACATAGTAATAATGAATTAAAAATTCCATTTGGAAGCTGCCTCTCAATTTCTTTTATTATAGTAATAATAATTAAGAAATATAGCAGCCTACTTATTTATTAGAAGCTGTCTGTTCCGTTCAAAAACCATCGCGCTTACTGTAGCAGAAATATTCAGTGAATTAATTTTCCCATTCATAGGAATTGTTATTAATTCATCACAGTACTTTTTTATTACTGGACGAATACCCTCTCCCTCACTACCAAAAACAAATCCAATTTTACCCTTCAAATCAAATTCATACCAAAGCTTAGAATCAATAGAGTTTTCAACACCAACAATCCAGTATCCAATCTCCTTCAGTTCATTAATTGTATATTTAATATTTTTTGAAATAATTAAATCTATATTACAAAATGCACCCTGACTAACTTGTAAAACTGAGCTTGTCACATTAACACTTCTTCTTTCAGGTAAAATTATTCCATCAACACCAGCGCACTCTGAAGTTCTAATAATCTGCCCAAAGTTTTGTGGATCTTTTATTGAATCCAAAATAACATGACAACTATTTTGGCTATCACCAGCTGTACTAGGTAGAGCTGATAAAACATTATATTTAAAAAAAACTATAATGCCTTGTGCCCTGAAATCTTCATATTTATTTTTAAATTCTGAATTATTTAAGACTATTACTTTCCCTGAATATTTACTTTTCAAAGAAGATTTTATATCTAATTGATTGAAATCAAATTTATCAGAAACTATTACTTTATTTATTTTACATGTATCAGAATTGAATACAGCCCTTGCTCCATTAACTCCATAAATAGAATACTCATCAAACTCATTTAATTTGTTTTTATTTTTCATAT
>MDSW01183624.1_pt1 | contig 14031 bp, 16 predicted proteins | sample 811171 | NCBI WGS metagenome assembly MDSW01 (sample SAMN05326641, study PRJNA326480) | marine metagenome | isolation source: seawater | place: Atlantic Ocean: North West | collected 2012 | reverse complement strand
TTAAAATCTATTCCATAATTTAAACCTTTAAAAAAAATAAATAATATACTAATTGTGAAAATTAAAGCTGATAAAATATTGCTTATCTTAAAATAATTTGAAAAATTTATCTTCATAATTTAATATTTTGACCTTTATTTCTTAACACAATCCAAGAGCTTAAATGCCTTGCTATATAGTATGCAGAAAACAAAGTTGTTATGATTCCAATACCTAATGTAACGGCGAAGCCTTTTACAGGTCCTGATCCAAAAAAGAACAATATTGTGGCTGCAATAAGTGTAGTAATATTGGCATCTAACACTGTAATTTTAGCTTTGTTGTAACCTGAATCAAAAGCGTGAATGCTCGATTTCTCAGTTTTTAATTCTTCCCGAATTCTTTCAAAAATTAGAACATTTGCATCAACAGCCATGCCGACTGTTAATATAATCCCGGCTATTCCTGGTAGTGTAAGTGTTGCTTCTAGCAAAGTTAAAATACCTATCAGCATAATCAAATTTGCAACCAAGGAAAAATTAGCGATTAATCCGAAGATCCTATATTTGTAAAACATATAAAAGATCACTAAAATAAAACCTACAATTAGTGAAATTTTTCCAGAATTAATCGAGTCTTCTCCCAAATCAGGGCCAACAGTTCTTTCTTCAACAATATTGATAGGTGCTGGCAAAGCACCTGATCTAAGCAATAACGCTAAATCTGTTGCATCCTGAAACGAAAAGTCTCCTGAAATAGAACCACTACCACCTGTGATTGGTTCTCTTACATTAGGCGCACTAATTACTTTATCATCTAAAACAATAGCTATCCTAGCCCCAACATTTTCAGTAGTTGTCTTTCCAAATTTTTGTGCACCTACTCTATCTAAAGAAAAATATACAGTTGGCTGATTAGATTGACTGTCGTATCTTGGTTGTGCATCAATTAAATTGTCTCCACTAATAATTATTCTTTTGCTAATTTTTAATTCTTCACCTAAGTCACTCTTCAAAATTTCTACTCCAAATTCATTTTCTTCGCTTGAGACTAATCTGAAGTTTAATTGAGCTGTTTTTCCTAATAATTTTTTAATTCTCTCAGGATCCTTTAAACCTGGTAATTCAACTAAAATCCTTTTGTCTCCTCTTTGAAGGATGGTGGGCTCTTTTGTTCCAACGTCATCTATTCTTCTTCTAACTATCTCTATAGATTGGTTCAATGCTGAATTATTTATTGTTAGTTTTCCGTATTTTGAAAAAGAAATTTGCAAAGAATTATTATTTATTAAATACTTTAATTCATGAGTATTATATCTTTGTATATACGGATTGATATTGTTTTTTTCTTTTTTATTAAACAATGATTCAAATTTGGATAATTTATCATCTTTGATGTCAAATGATATAATCTCTTCTTTAATATTAAAGTTTGAATATTCAATGTTATTGTCTGTAAGAAATTTTTTTAAAGGAATAATTTTTTCTTGTAACCTTTCTTTTAATAATGGTTTAGTATCAATTTCGAGCAATAAATAAGAACCGCCTTGTAAATCAAGGCCAAGATTCACTTTTTTTTCAATAATTGAAAAGTTTTCATTTTGTAAATTAAGTAGTGAAAATGATGAAAGTATCAATAGAATTAAATATATAGTAAAGATTTTTATTTTAGAGAAATTTAACACGAGTTAAAATTATTTTTTTACTTCTTCTTTTTTTAGTAAACTCGTAATAGTAGATTTAATTACTTGTACTTTTATATCGCTATTTATTAGCACTTCTATTCTGTCGTCTTCTAAAACACGGTCAACTGTACCAATAATGCCGCCTGATGTAATTACCTCATCACCTCTTTTTAAACTTTCAACCATGGCCTTATGATCTTTAACTCTTTTTTGTTGAGGTCTAATCAAGAAGAAATAAAAAATTACAAATATTAAAATTAATGGGATAAATTGTGCAAATCCTTGAGCTTCCATAACAAATAACTATAATAAATGAGTTATTTAAACAAGCTAATAATAATTAGATTTTGTCTAAATTATTCATGTATTTTTTTAAAACATCAGGAATTATTACTTTTCCATCTAAGTTTTGATAATTTTCAATGAGCGCAATCATAAGACGACCAACTGCCAAACCTGAGCCATTAAGAGTGCCTAGAAATTTTTTATTATTTCCATCTTTATATTTGGCCATCATTCTTTTAGCCTGAAAAGTGCCACATGATGAACAGCTGGATATTTCTCTATATTGTTTTTCAAATGGGATCCATACTTCAATATCATATGTTTTTTCCGCACTAAATCCCATGTCACCTGTGCATAGCAATACAATACGATATGGCAATTCCAATAGTTTCAATACTTCTTCTGCACAATTAAGCATTCTTTCTAATTCTTTATTTGTTTGCTCGGGTTCAACAATTGAGACCAATTCAACTTTATAAAATTGATGCTGTCTCATCATTCCAATAGTGTCTTTGCCATAACTACCTGCTTCTTTTCTAAAACAAGGTGTCGATGCAACATATCTAAGCGGTAAATCCTCTTTTTCGGCAAACGATTCCCTCACAAGATTAGTTAGTACTACTTCAGCGGTAGGAATTAAATATTTTTTTACATTAGAGTCCTCAATATTTAATTCGAATTGATCATCTTTAAATTTAGGAAGTTGTCCTGTGCCATACATGACTTCTTCATTAACAATTAACGGGGGAGATATCTCTTTGTAGCCAAACTTAATTGTGTGTAAATCAAGCATAAAGTTTATTAATGCTCTTTCTAATAGTGCATACTTTTCTTGTAATACCACAAATCGAGAACCGGATAATTTAGCTGATGTTTCAAAGTCTAAATTGTTATTCTTTTTTCCTAATTCTATGTGTGATTTTATCTTAAAATCAAATTTTTTTATATCTCCGTGCTTTTTAATTATCTCGTTATTTTTTTCATCTTGACCTTTTGGTACATCCTCTAAGGCAATATTGGGAATAGTTTCTAAAATGCTATTAATGTTTTTTTGTAATTTTATCTGTTCCTGTTCAATTATTAAGATATCTTTAGATATTTTTTTTGATAATTCAAAATTTTTAGGGTCTTTATTTTTAGAAATTTTTTTCTTTTCTTGTTCGAGGGACTCTTTTTTTGTAATAAGCTCTCTATTTTTTTTATCAAGCTTGATTAAACCATCAAGATCTAAATTATAATTTCGCTCCATGAGCTTATCTTTATAAAAATCGGGATTTTGTCTTATGTCTTTAATATTATGCATCTTGTTTTTTTTCTATTAATTTTACTGTAACTATAGATATTTCGTATAACAATAATAACGGTAAAGCTAAACCAATTTGTGTAATTGGGTCTGGAGGCGTAAGCAGTGCAGCAAATGCAAACATTATAACAATTACATATTTTCTTCTCTTTTTTAAATAAATTGAGTCAATTAAACCAACACGTGCAAGCAAACTTAAGACAACAGGCAATTGAAAACTTATACCAAACGCAAAAATAAGTCTCATTATAAGTGATAGATATTCATTTACTTTAGCCTCAAGTTCTATAGCTATTTGATTTTGACTTGCTACGGTCTCAAATCCTAAAAAAAATTTGATAGCTAATGGCATAATTAAATAATATACAAGAAGCGCTCCAATAATAAATAATATCGGAGTTGAAATTAAGTATGGTAAAAAAGCTTTTTTTTCATTTTGGTAAAGACCTGGAGCAATAAATTTCCAAATTTGTGTTAATAGTATTGGACTACTAATTAGCAGTGAACTAAAAAACGCAACTTTAAGGTATGTTAAGAAAGCTTCATGTAATGCAGTAAAGATAAGTCTTCTCTCTAGTCCACTTTGAATAACGGCTTCTGAATAAGGTTTCACCAAAAAACCATATATATATTCAGCGAAATAATAACTAATTAAAAAAAAAATAATAAAAAAAACAAAAGTTTTAATTAATCTGGATCTAAGTTCTGTTAAATGAGAGGTAAAAGTATTTTCAGTATCAATTTTTTTATTTCTGATCATCTGATTTCTTATCTTTTTTTGTATTATCTTCTAATGATGCAATTTCATTCATGTTTTTTTGAACATCAGTGAAATATCTCTTTATAGATCCAATCCAAGATCCTAATTTATTTAGGACAACTGGAAATTCTTTAGGACCAATAACTAATATGGCAACAATTATTATGATTAATATTTCAAACCATCCAATTTGAGGCATTAGAATTAATTACTATTTGGATTGTTTTTATCTTCTGAGTCTTTTTGAGAATCTTCTGGATTATCAGACATCCCTTTCTTGAAACTTTTAATACCTTTGGCCACATCACCCATAAGATCTGAGATTTTTCCTCTTCCAAATAAAAGGACTACTAAAACTACTACTATTGCAATTTGCCAAAATCCTATACTCATAAGTTAATTATATACAATATTTAACTTTAAATAAATGAAATTATTCATCAGATTTCTTTGTTTGCTCTAAAGTTTGATCAATCTCAGTGTAAATATTATCATTTTTTAAATTTGCTTGTTCTTTAAAGAATTTTCCTGTCCCAAATATGGAAGAGTCTATAGATGAGGTGTCTATCATCCCAGCTGAGCTTAATTCATCAATTGTTGGAAGATCGGAGAGTTTTTGAATATTGAAATGATTTAGAAAGTTCTCAGTCGTAACATATTGAATGGGTTTTCCTGGAACGTCTTTCCTGCCTGCTGGTCGTACCCAGTCAAGTTCTAATAATATTTCAATCGTGTTTGTTGCAAAAGCTACGCCCCTTATTTCCTCAATTTCAGATCTAGTAACCGGCTGATGGTAGACAATAATAGCTAAAGTTTCAATAGTTGCTTTGGAAAGTTTTCTAAAAGTTGATTTTTGTAGCGCCATTGTTTTAGATAAATCTTCCGAAGTTCTAAAAGACCATTTGTCTCTTTTCCGAACTAAGTTTATACCTCTGTTTTTATAGTCTATTTGCAGTTTTTCCAAAATTTTTATTAAGTTTGTTTTAGTATTAAGTCTTTTTTCGATAGTTTCTATATCAAGTGGTTCGGAAGCAGAAAAAAGTATTGCCTCAACTTTTCTTTCTATCTTTGAAGTATTATTTGGAAAATTTATAATATTATTTTTTTTTGTATCTTTTTTCATAATTAATTATTTTTTTTAACAAATATTTTTTCAAATGATTTCTCCTGCATTACTTTTAAAATGCCTTCTTTTGTCAATTCTAGTGTAGCCGCAAATATACCTGCTAATCCTGATCTTTTCATTTTATGGTTATTTAATATATCCTCTGGTATTAATTTGTTAAAATCTGTCCAATCATTTAATTTGTGTAAATTTTCTTTTATTTCTTTAATTCCAGCTTCTGTTGTTAGAACTGGTAATTTTGGAATGTTCATAACTTTAAACGATTTTTGGATATTGATTTCAGCGTAACATTTTAATAAATCATATAATGATACATCATACGTAGGTGTATAAATTGATCGTATGCCGCCTTTCATTCCTCGATAAAAAATGTCGCGTCCAATTCTTTTTTTCTTAAGAAGCTGGTCGGATAATAAACGTATTAACTCAAGTTTTTTAAGTTGAACTTTAAGTTTTTCTGCTACTTCATGTGCTTTAAAATCATCATCTTCATCTTCAGGTAAAAGTAATTTAGATTTTAAGTAAGCTAACCATGTAGCCATCAATAAATATTCGGATGCCTCCTCTAAGTTTAAATCACGATTATCCTTGATGTATTGTAAAAATTGGTCTGCTAGCTTTGTTATTGAAATGCTAGCTAAATCAACTTTTTGAGTTTTAGCTAAATCTAAAAGAACTTCTAAAGGTCCTTGATAATTTGGTATCTCTATTGAAAGAGATTTTTTCTTTGCTGATTCCATAAATAATATTAACTTAAAAACTTATAAAATTGCGAAGTTTTTTTTTCAGTAAAATGATCAATATTAGGTACGTTTTTAAGTATCTTAATAGTTTCCTTTGAGTCGCCTTTACAGTATAAAACAAGATTACAGCCTGCGTCTAAGGATCTTTTAGCGTTAGCAACTAAATCATGGCTTAAAGCTTTCATGGATAGATCATCTGACATCAATATTCCCTTGAAACCAATTTGCTTTCGAATTGTTTCTGAAATTATCTTTTTTGAGAAAGTGGCACAATTTTTTTTATCAATTTTCTGATACTTAACGTGTGCTGTCATGGCAAAAAAACTTTTTGAATGCTTAAAACAGTTAAAATCATTCTTTTTTAATTTTTCATTTTTTAATAAGACTGAAGGTAATATTTTATGACTATCTAGATTTGCATATCCATGACCAGGAATATGCTTAATGACAGTTCCCATCTTAAGTTTTTTATATGTACTAACGCAAATATCTCCAAGCGTTTTAATTGTTTTTACATTGTTAGAGTAGCATCTATTAATCAAAAATTTGTGAGTATTTTTGTATATTTTATCTAACACCGGAACTGTATTAATATTTATGCCTAAGCGCTTTATATTTTCTATTAAACTACTCAAGTAATTTATGTAAAGTTTTTTTCCTATATTTAAATTTTTTTCGTAAATTTTACCAAAAAATATCTGTGAATATGGATTTTCAATTATATTGGCTAGTCTAGTGACTGTTCCTCCCTCCTCATCAACCATAATAGGATATTTCCTATCTGACATTAATGTTCTAATCTCTTTAGTTAATCTTCTCAATTGATCGCTGCTTTTAATATTTCTGCTAAATAGAATAATACCCCACGGTTTGTACTTTTTAAGAATTTTCTTTTCAATTATACTTAACCTAGTTTTCGAAATACTCACTATTGCAGATTTTCTAATCATTTATCAAACAATCTCCAAAAAAATCTTTTTTTTTCAAATTTTTCCTCCTCAAAACCAGAATTAAATTGGATAACGTCATAGGTGTCATTTTTTAGTAAAGGTAGATCTACGTCAATAATATAACTCATATTGTTAAAATTTTTTCTCTTATCTTTAATGTTTGCGATATTTTTGTCTGATTTATAAAAATCAATAGTATTGTAAAAAAAAATGATACTTATAATTAATAAAATTGATTTGATTAAATAATTTATCATTACATTTTTTCTGGTAAGCTAACACCTAAGATCTGCATTCCATTTCTGATTACAGAAGATAAAAGTTGTAAGATTAATAAAGATTCTGATCTATTTAATTTACCATCTATTATTATCCTATATTTTTCTTCTTCATTTCCTTTGCTCCAAAAAGAATGAAATAAAGTTGACAACTCATATAAGTAAAAAGTTATTCTGTGAGGCTCAAGCTTATTAGATGAATTTTCAACAATTTTTGGCCATTCGAAACTTTTTCTTAAAATTTTTTTTTCAATTTCATTGAAATTAATAGTACCATCTGAAAGTTGAATCTTTTTATCTTTGTTTTTTTTTAATGATCTAAATATTGAATTAATTCTTGCATTAGCATACTGAACATAAAATATTGGGTTTTCTTTTGTTTTTTCAATTACCTTTGCAAAATCAAATTCTAATTCAACGTCGCTACTTCTATTCAACATCATAAATCTTATTGCGTCTTTATCAACCTCGTTCAAAAATTCATTCAGCGTTACGAAGTCGCCAGCTCTTTTTGACATCTTAAATGGTTTTCCATCTTTAAAAAGTTTTACTAATTGACTAACCTTACAATTTAATTTTGTTTTACCATTTGATATTGCCTCTACCGCAGCTGTAATTCTTTTGATATATCCGGTGTGATCCGCGCCTAAAATATTTATTAGAAGATCGTATTTTTTTGAAATCTTAAAATTATGATAGCCGACATCATTTGCAAAATATGTCCAGGAACCATCATTCTTTTGCAAAGCTCTATCATTATCATCACCAAATTTTGTAGATTTAAAGATTAATCTCTTAATTTTTTTCCAATTCTTATTTTCTGTGCCTTTTGGTGGTTGTAAAAAACCTTCTTCAATATGACTCCCTTTTTTAAGCAAATTAATTGTTTTGCTTACAAAATCCTCATTAACAAGATAAGTTTCTGAAACAAAATTATTATGTACGATTCCTAAACTTTTCAAATCTTTTTTAATGCTATCCAATGATAATTTTAAAGATTTATTTTTTAACTCATTAAAACAGTTTTCATAATTATCTACATTTAGTTTTGGATGACTTTTTAAAATATTTTTAGCAATATCAATTATATAATCTCCTGGATATAAATCAGGACTATTTTGAAAACTCTCTTTATATTTAATTTCTCTTATTCTTAAATAAACAGATTTGACAAAATTATTAATTTGCACACCATAATCATTTACATAATATTCTTTGATTACCTTATTCCCATTGAATAAAAATAGATTGCTAATTACATCGCCTAAAACTGCCCCCCTGCAATGACCAACATGCATTGGACCTGTAGGATTTGCTGAAACAAATTCAATATTTATTTTTTTGTTTTGCTTTAGTGAACCGTACTTATCCTTATTCTTTAAAATTTGTTCAATTATTTTAAGTAAAGATTTTTCTTTTAAGGTTATATTGAGAAATCCCGAACCAGCAATTTCAATATTTTGAAAATCTTTTATTTGTTTAATCAATAAATTTTTTAAATCATGAGCAAATGTTTGAAGATCTTTTTTGTATCGTTTTGTAAGTAGCATTGCAATATTAGTTGAAATATCGCAATTAAACTTTTCTGGAGCGAGCTCAACTTGCATTCCATTAAAATTAACTTCACTAATTTTAAGAGATCTTTTATTTTTTTTTATAGTTTCAATAATTTTTTTTTGATAAAAATTGAATATATTCATGTTAATTTTTTATATAATCTTAAAGCATACCTATCAGTCATACCTGCAATAAAATCACTGACCTGACGATAAATATTTTGTTTTTTATTTATTTTTATTTCTTTAATTTTGTTTGGTGACTTTATTATCTTTTTAAATAGCAAAGCAATAACTTTTTTACCTTTATTTGTTCGCCTCAAGACTTCTGGTGAATAGTACATTTTTCTTTGTAAAAAGTTTTTAATTTGAGAGTCTAATACCTTTACTTCAGAAGAAAAATTAACCACATTAATATTTGAATTATATATGGAATTTAAATTTTTAATTTTATGTTTTTTTAGAGTGCTTTTTGTATTTTTAATAACATCTATAACTAAGTAATTTATAAGCTCTCTTGAAATAATTCTTTTAATCAATTCATCAGTAATCATTTTGGATTTATATTTTTTTATAAATAATTTAATAATATCAATTTCTTGTAAATCTTTAACTTTAAATAATCCAGCTTTCAATCCATCCTCTAAATCGTGAGAATTGTAAGCTATATCATCAGAAATAGCTGCAAGCTGTGCTTCAAATGATGGACGATTTTGAAAAATTATCTTTTTTTTAAAATATTTTAACCCAATCATATTTTCTAATTTTTTAGTATTTCTTAATGGTCCATTATGTTTTAACAAACCATCAAGTGTTTCAACGGTAAGATTTAACCCTTTAAATTTTAAATATTTGTTTTCTAATAAAGTTACTACTCTTATAGTTTGTAAATTATGATCAAAACCACCATGATGAATCATGCATTCATTTAAAGTTTCTTCACCAGCATGGCCAAAAGGAGTATGGCCAAGATCATGCGCCAGACTCAGTGTTTCACAAAGATCTTCGTTTAAGTTAAAATGTTTGGCTAATGTTCTGGCTATTTGAGAAACTTCTAGTGAGTGAGTAATTCTAGTTCGATAATGATCATCTGTAGTGTTAACAAATACTTGGGTTTTGTGCTTTAGCCTTCTAAAGGCTGTTGAATGTATGACGCGATCTCTATCTCTTTGAAATTCAGTTCTTAAATCATGAGAAGCCTCTTTAGTTAAGCGACCAGAAGATTTGATAGGTGTGGCTAAATTTGAATAGTGATCTTTGATTTTTTTTTGCATATAACGTATTAAAATTGTATACTATATTTTTTGGAATTATGATTGAAAAAGTTACTTTTACAAACAATGCTGAGAATCAAATAAATAAGATTACTGGTGATACAAAAAACAAAAGCTTTTTTAGAATATCGGTTAAAGGTGGTGGCTGTTCTGGTTTCAAATACAACTTTTCAATAGATAATAAAATCAATGAAAATGATGTTAAATTTAATAATGCTGTAATTGATAAAGACTCTTTAAAATTATTAAACGGCTCGATTGTTGATTTCAAATCGCAAATGATCGGTGAAAGTTTTGTAATAGAAAATCCTAAAGCAAAATCTTCTTGTGGCTGTGGTTTATCTTTTTCTGCTTAATGCGTATCTCTTCATGGAATGTTAACTCAGTAAGAGCTAGGATTGAAAATATTTTAGACTACTTAACGAAAGAGAAGCCAGATATTTTAATGTTACAGGAGATTAAAACACAAGAAATAAATTTTCCTAAAGAAAGTTTTGAAAAGATTGGATACAAAACTTATGTGTTTGGTCAAAAAAGCTACAACGGAGTTGCTTTTTTATCGAAGATCGATATTTCAAATGTAAATACAAAATTTATTAGTGATCCTTTAAGTCAAGCAAGAATTATTTGCGGTAGTATATCTTTAAAAGAAAAGGAAATTCTACTCATAAATATTTATGTTCCAAATGGCAACCCTGTAGAAAGCGAAAAATATGACTATAAAAAAAAATGGTTAAATTTATTTACAAATAAAATTGCAGAAACTTTAAAGAAAAATAAAAATTTAATTATTTCCGGAGATTTTAATATAATCCCTGATGAAATTGATGTTTATGATTATAAAAGATATGAAAATGACGCTCTATTTAAAATAGAGATTAGAAAGAAATTTAGAGAATTAATAAATTTGGGTTTGACAGATGTTTATAGATATTTTTTTAAGAATAAAATTGAATATACCTTTTGGGATTATTTTGCTGGATCTTGGCAAAAAAATTATGGGATGAGAATTGATCATTTTCTTGCTTCAAATAACGTGCTTAAAAACATTAAATCTATAAAAATTAATAAAACCCCAAGAGGAAAATTAAAGCCCTCTGATCACACACCTATCGAAATTAATATTACTTAACACGACCATAAACATCCTGATATCTTACAATATCTGATTCTTTTAGTATTCTACCTATTTGAGCCTCAATAATTTTAACAGGCTTTTTAAACGGATTGTGTATTCTATGTTTAGCGCCCCTAGGAATATAAATCGATTCATTTGGTTTTTTTACAAAAGATCTTTTATTTAATGTTATCATTGGTTTGCCATCAATTATTAGCCAATGCTCAGATCTATGAAAATGTTTTTGTAAACTTAAAATACCTTTTGGTTTAATAATCAATTCTTTTATTAAAAATTTATTCCCTTTAAATAAATTAATATATTTACCCCAAGGTTTATAAAAAATGTTCTTACTTTTAAAATATCTATTTTTATTTTTATTAAACATTAGGCAAATTTCTTTCCAGCTACCAAGATCTGACCAAGGAATATTTAGTTTTATAGCATTTACCTTTTTAGATTTTTCCAAAATTGCTTGATCAAAAGGAATTGATTTATTCTTTTTAAATTCTTTTGTATCTAAATATAAAATATTATTCTTGTACTTTGCTTTATCGACTGCTTTTTTACAATTTAGATATATTTGCTTTTCATATCTTTTAAAATTATTTATCAATGAATCTTTTCTTAATAAGAAAATCCCAGAATTCCAAAATCCATTTTGTTTTATTATCTTTTTAGCAATTGATATTTTTGGTTTTTCAATAAATTTGTAAACTGTGTTAATATTTTTTTTTTTCCTCGTCAAAAAATATCCAAATTGATCTGTTGCATTTTTTGGTTTAATCCCAAAAACAAATATATTTTTCTTATCAAGATTAGGAATGGATTTCTTGATAGATTTGTTAAATAAAGCTGTCTTATCTATTAAATGATCTGATGACAAAAATACTATTGCTTGTTCGTTTGGTATTTCTTTTATTAGAGATGTGGCTAACATAGCGGGTCCTGTATTTTTTCTCACTGGCTCAACAATTATTTTGAATTTACCTATTTTATGTTTTTTAAGGTATTTTCTTACGAGTTTTATATATTTTTTATTGGTACTTATGATTGGCGAGTCAAATACTTGATTATTAACTCTGTCTAGAGTTTTTCCGAATAAAGTCCAATTCCCAAAATCAATAAATTGCTTAATTGGATTTTTTTTGGGATCTTCCCACAATCTTGTTCCAGCTCCACCGCATAAAATAACTGGTTTAATTTTCATTAAATTTTAGAATATTCTTTAACTTCTTTTTTTTTACCCGGGTGTGTTGGTGCACCTAAATAAGCTGGACCCACAGTTTGTGCATATTTCCAGAGTGTGCCAGAACCAAAATCTGTTTTTCTCGCTTTCCACTTTTTCTTTCTTGATGCCAATTGTGATTTAGTTAATCTTACATTTATAGAACCCTTTTTTGCATCAATATCAATTAAATCTCCATTTTTTAATAACGCTATAGGTCCACCAAGTGCTGCTTCAGGTCCAACATGTCCTACACAAAATCCTCTTGTGGCTCCAGAGAACCTTCCATCTGTTATCAGGGCAACCTTTTCTCCTTTTCCCTGACCGTATATCGCTCCAGTTGTTGATAGCATTTCTCTCATTCCAGGACCTCCTCTAGGACCCTCGTACCTTATTATAATAACATCTCCATCTTTATATTTCTTTTTTTGAACAGCTTTCATTGCATCTTCTTCATTATCAAAACACCTAGCTTTACCAGTAAATTGTAATTTTTTTAAACCTGCAATTTTAACTATCGCTCCGTCTGGAGCTAAATTTCCTTTCAATCCAACTACACCGCCGTCAGGTGACAATGGATTATTATACTCTCGTAAAACTTTTTGATTAGGATTAAATTTTATATCCTTTAAATTTTCCTTCATTGTTTTACCTGTAACAGTCATACATTCACCATGAATAAAGCCGCCTTCATATAAAGTTTTAAGTAGCATAGGAACGCCTCCTGCTTCCCACATATCTTTTGCAACATATTTCCCACCTGGTTTTAAGTCTGCCAAGTAAGGTGTTTTCTTAAAAATCTTAGCTACGTCCATTAAATCAAACTTTACTCCTATTTCGTTAGCAAGAGCTGGTAGGTGTAAAGCAGCATTGGTTGAACCACCTGTCGCAGCAACAATAGTAGCTGCATTTTCTAAAGATTTTTTTGTAACTATGTCCCTAGGTTTAATATTTTTTTCTAATAAAAACATCACAGTTTTACCGCTCTCCTGTGCATATTTATCTCGTTCTTCATAGGGAGCTGGAGTACCCGCAGAATACGGTAATGCAAGTCCTATAGCTTCTGAAACACAGGCCATAGTATTAGCAGTGAATTGACCACCGCAAGCACCAGCGCTTGGACAAGCGACTAATTCTAATTCTCTAAGTTCTTCAGCGGTCATTGAACCTGATGAGTGTTTTCCAACTGCTTCGAATACGTCAACTACTGTAACATCTTTGCCTTTGTATTTTCCTGGAAGAATTGAACCACCATAAATAAAAACACTTGGTACGTTTAATCTTAGCATTGACATCATCAATCCAGGTAAAGATTTGTCACAACCAGCAATACCTACTAAAGCATCATAGCAATGACCTCGTACGGTTAATTCAGCCGAGTCAGCAATAATCTCTCTCGAAATTAATGATGATTTCATACCTTCATGACCCATTGCTATGCCATCTGTCACAGTTATTGTGCAGAATTCTCTCGGTGTACCCCCAGTTTCTTTAACACCTTTCTTTACCGACTGTGCCTGTCTCATAAGAGCTGTATTACATGGTGCGGCTTCGTTCCAAGTTGATACTACTCCTACAAAAGGTTTAGCAACGTCTTGTTCTGTTTCACCCATTGCATAGTAAAAAGATCTATGAGGTGCTCTATCTGCACCTAAAGATGTATGACGACTAGGTAGTTTTTTTTTATCTATTTTAGACATATTTAATTAATACTGGATACAATACTTCTTAATTTTTCATCTTCAACT
>MDSW01098876.1_pt1 | contig 14032 bp, 10 predicted proteins | sample 811171 | NCBI WGS metagenome assembly MDSW01 (sample SAMN05326641, study PRJNA326480) | marine metagenome | isolation source: seawater | place: Atlantic Ocean: North West | collected 2012 | reverse complement strand
GCTAAAGCTAAAGCTAAAGCTAAAGCCGCCGGCGTCGGTCCGGACGCCTCCGCCGGCACCGGCGCGAGCGCCAAGCCCAAGTCCATCGCGCCGCTGACCACCGCGGAGTGGCGCGCGAAAAACGTCAACCCGGACGGCACCGTCGACCTCTTCGTCGAGGATCACTACAACGTCGCGTCGCGTGTCGCCGGCGGCGTCGAAGGCCTCTCTCAGGGCGGAGGGTCTTCTGATAACAATCTCGTGAACGTGGAGAACATCGCGTGGAGCGGGCTCCCCTCGGACGCGGTGGACGGCGCGCGACACCGCGTCGCGGTGACCGATCACGTCACCGGCGAAGTCCTCGAGCTGGACGTCCCGGAGAACCGATACGTGCTCTTCGAGGCGGAGCAGGAGGGGTGGGAGCTTCCCAACGCGTGCCGCATGGGCTGCTGCACGAAGTGCGCGGTGCGAGTCACGAAAGGGAAGCTCGAGCAGCGAGAGGCGCTGGGGCTGTCGAGGCGGTACAGAGACGAGGGGTACGCGTTGTTGTGCGTGAGCACCGTGGTTGCGGGTCCGGTGGAGTGCGTGACGCAGGACGAGGAGGAGATCTACCAGAAGCAGTTCGGGGAGGTCTTCAACGAGCTCGCGGCGGATAAGCGGAGTAAGGCGGTGGTCAGGGACGACTTCGCGCTGGAGATCGCGGACATGGACGAGTGAGCGAGCGAGCGGTCCGGTCGTCGGGGGAGGCGCGGGGCGGATAGAGCGTGTGTGTGTTTCGATACCAGTTTTGTTGTTCGGTCGTTCGAACGCGAACGCGAGCTCGCGGCAGTTCAAACGAATAAGATCCCGCCGCGCTCCGTCGATCGCATCGCATCGATCGCCCTCGTCCCCCGAGCACGGCACGGCGGCGCGAGAACGATGGCCGAATCCGAGGGAGGCCGCCGCCCGCGACGCGCCGCGGCGAAAGCCGCGCTGCTCGCGAACCAGCACCAGAGCGCGCCCAGCGCGATGCACTACGTCGGCTACGTCGAGGAGGAGGAGACCCCGGAGATGATCATGCAAAAGTTCGCGCAGCTGGAGAAGATCCAGGAGGAAGCCGCGGCCGCGAAGGAGGCCGCCGCGGCAGCGAAAGCCGCCGCCGCCGCGGAGGCGGGCGATGACGCGCCCATCGACGACGACGCGACGAACGACTCGAACGCGAAGAACGACGACGACGGCTTCGACGAGGAGATGCTCCTCAAGGTGTTCAAGCAGACGTCGCAGTTCAGCATGAAAAAGGCGCTCGCGGAGGAGCTCTTCTTCGACGGCGACGCGATGGACCACGAGGACGACCTGTGGGACGACGAGGCTGGCGGGTGGGATCTGAACGACATCTTCGGCAAGGCGAAGCGCAAGGCGTCGAGAATAGCGCGCGGGCCGCGAGAGCCGCGAGCGCCCAAGGCGCCGAAAAAGTCGCACATGATCACCGCGTACAACAGTGACAATCAGGCGCGTTCTGTACACTGGTCCCCATACGACCGCGTCGGCGTGGTGAACGCCGTTCCTTAAAGACTTTCTCTCCCGGCGTCTCTCTCCGCCCGCCCCTCGCTTTCAATCCCCGCCCTCGACGCCTTTCAACCCCATCTGACGCCTTTCAACTCCACCCCGACGTTCGCTCGTACGGAACGGCCCTCAGATGCTCATGAGGAAGAAACGCGAGGTGGACCCGCGCGCGCCGGTGCCGCTGAAGCTGCCGCCGCACCCGATCCCGGTGTCGTGGGGGAAGGTCATCGCGCCGTACAAACCGCAGAGCGAGATCGACGCCGCGTTCGAGGCGCTGCCGGACTGCGTGCACGTGAAGAGAGACATCGTCGCCGACGCGGAGACGTTACACGCGTCGCTCGGCGGCGACTTCCTCGCCGTGCACGCCAACCCGCCGTGGGACATCGAGAGGAGCCCGGACCGCGGCGGCGTGACCGTGGAAGATATCGCTCGCATCCCGTTCGAGAAGCTCGCGCCGTACGGGTTCGTGTTCATGTGGGTCGAGAAGGAGAACCTCAGCGAGGTGTGCGACGTCATGTCGGCGAAACAGGTGCGTTCTATACACTGGTCCCCATACGACCGCGTTGGCGAGGTGGACGCCGATCCTTAAGGACTTTGCCCGTCGTCTCTCTCCGCCCACCCCTCGCTTTCAATCCCCGCCCTCGGCGCCTTTCAACTCCACCTGACGCCTTTGAACTCCACCCCGACAATCGCTTGTATGGAACGACCCACAGTTTGGCTACGTCGAGAACATGACGTGGGTGCAGATGCGTCCGAACAACGTCATCGCGAACAGCGACGCGACGTACCTCGCGCGGTCGCATCGCACGATGGTGATGTTCCGCCGGGACTGTCGCGCGTTCCCGGCGGCGAAGGCGGTCGAGCTCAGGCATCAGCGGAGCGCGGACGTGACCTTGGACGCGTTGGCGACGACGAAGACGGGACGTCGCGCGATCCCCGCGCACGTGTACAAAGCCATGGAGACGCTGCTTCCAGAGGCGTACAAGGTGGGTCACCCGGGGAAGCTTCTGGAGCTGTGGTCCGAGCCCGGGCCGGAGGGACGACGATCGGGGTGGACGACGGTGGCGGACGCCGCGGCGGCGAAGAAGAAGGGCCCGGGGAAGAAAAAGTGAGGTGCTTCACGCACGACTTTTTATCGAGCAGAGATCAATTTGAATCTTCGTCAGACTACTGTACGACGCGCGCGCGCCGCGCGATAAAGCATCACTTCCCCCCCAAGCTCGACCTTCGTCGCTTCGGCGCGCTGTCCAGCTCCTGCTGCAGACGCCTCGCCTGCGCCGCGGCGCGGATCCCGTGCGACCCTCGAAGTCCCCCGGGCGGCGGCGGCGGCGACTCCGCGCGTCGCGCCGGCGCGCGCGAGCTCTTTCGCGTCGGCGGCGGCGGCTCCGGCTTTTTCCTCTTCTCGCCGCCGGACGCCTTTTCCTTCGCGGCGATCCCCTGCCCGCGCGGCGCTCTGAGGAACCCCACCTTCGCGGTGTCCCCCGCGAGCTTTCCGATCAAGACGTGCTGCGTGTCCCCGTCCTCGTACTCCACGAGGTGCTTCGCGCCGCCTTGTTCGAACTTTGTCACCGTGCCGTGAAACCATTCGTTCTCGAGCGGCCACCACACGCGCACTTTCCACCCGACGACCGCCGCGCCGCCGCCTTGTCTCAGAAGCTCCTTGACCCTCTCGACGTTCTTCTCCGCGGTCGCCGCGTCAGCAGCCTCCTGTTTCTTCCTCGCGAGCCTCTCGCGTCGGAGCTTCTCCGTCCTCCGATGTTTCGCCGTCTCCCCCGAGACGAAAGCCGCGCCCTTCGCCGTCTGATGCACGACCCGCTTCCCGTGCCCGCGCGAGATGCTGCGCTTCTCTCGAAGGTACGCCTCGATCCCGCTCGCGGCGACGGAGCCCATCTTCTTCGCGCGCGGCTTCGTCCCGTCCTCCCCCGGCGCTCGTTCGCCGCCCGCGCCCGCGAGCGCGCACACGGACGAATCCGCCGACGCCGCCTGCTGCCGCGCGATGATCGCCGCGGCGCCGCCTTTCACGTCCTGCGCCCACTTCGGAAGCTTCGGGTTAAACCACATGTTCCCGCAGTTCATGATCACCTCCAGCGAGTGCGGTATGACGTTCGCCTTGCGCGTCTCTCGGATGACGTCCTTCATCCGTCGCTTCACGTCGGTGCCGATGAAGTGATGCTCCGACGCGTACATGTGCGACACCGCGGTGTCCTCCAGGTCTCTCGCGAACTGCCTCCACGCGGGCAGCGTCGTTCGGAAGTTCTCCCCGACGTTCAGGCACCATATCCGCTTCAGCTTGAGCACCTCCGTGAGCTTCGCGAGCTGCTCGTCGAAGAAGCCGTCTTCGAAGTTTTGAATGTACAGCGCCTCCACCTTCGTGTTCTCCTTGAGCGCGTCGAGGACGGCGTTCAGCACGCGCGGACCCGCGTTGGACTTGATGAAGCGCTTCAGGCGGAGGACCTTCCCGCCCGCGTCGCAGTCTAGCGTGTTCGTGCGGAGCCTGCGGGGAGGGGGTGGGGCAAGGCGGCGGGGGGATGGGAGGGGCGGGGGCGCGCGTCAGATGTCGATTCGAGGCGCGCGCTCGTCGCCGCGCCGGGTTGAACGAGCGGGAGGATCTGGGGCGTTTCTTCGCGCGCGCGGGCGAGAAAAGGGCGACGCACCGCTCGATGAACTCCTTGAACGGCTTCGAATCCAGCACGCGCGCCTCCGGCTCGCGCTTCGTGCGCGACGTCGCGATCGACTCCTCCGCCTTGGGCATGACGGCGTGGGCGCGCGACGTGATCTGCGTCTCACCGTCCAACGTTCGGACCGTCAGCTGCCTGGCGGGGCGGTTTGAAAAAAAATCCAACTGTCACGATCTGATCCCGAGCCCGACTGCCCGCTGCCTGCCGTCGCGTCACATCGGACGCGCGCCGCGTCCCTCCGTCGCCGGTCGACGACGCCCGCGCTGCCCGCCCGTCCTCGAATCTCGCTCGAGATGCCGACGCCGCCGGCGAAGATCTCGCCGTCGCTCCTCGCGTGCGATTTCGCCAACATCGAGACCGAGGCGAAGAGAGTCCTCGACGCGGGCGCGGACTGGCTCCACCTGGACGTCATGGACGGCCACTTCGTCCCCAACCTCTCCTTCGGCGCGCCGGTGATCAAGTGCCTCCACAAAAAGCTCCCCGACGCGTTCCTGGACGTCCACCTCATGGTGACGAACCCGAAGGACTACGTCGCGCCGATGAAGGACGCGGGCGCGACGATGTTCACGTTCCACGTCGAGGCGACGACGGACGGCGGCGCGGACGTCGCGGCGGCCGCGCGCGGGGCGGGCATGAAAGTCGGCATCGCGCTGAAGCCGCAGACGCCCCCGGAGGCGGTCTACGCGCTGTGCGACAAGGGCGGCGTCGACATGATCTTAGTCATGACAGTAGAGCCCGGGTTCGGAGGGCAAAAGTTTCAACCCGCGATGATGGCCAAAGCGAGGACGCTTCGGAACAAGTACGCGGAGCTCGACATCCAGGTCGACGGCGGCTTGGACGGCGTCACGGTGAGGGAAGCCGCGGTCGCGGGCGCGAACGTCATCGTCGCGGGCAGCAGCGTGTACGGCGCGAAGGACATTCCGGACGCGATCGCGACGCTTCGAGCGGCGGTGGAAAAAGCCAGGGCGGCGGAGGCGGAGTCGAACGCGCGCGTCGCGGCGCAGGAGGCGCAGGACGCGGGGACGCCGCCGCCGGCGAAGTTTTGCACGCAGTGCGGGACGCCGAGGGTGGAGGGCGGGAAGTTTTGCACCGGATGCGGGGGCAAGTTCTGAGTCTACCCTAGCTAGCTAGACTACGTATCTTAAAGTCGCGAAGCGTACCCTAGCCGTCGTCGCTGACGACCAACCTTAGTCCCGCGCGCCGCCCTCCAACGCCCGCTCCGCGATGTACGCCGCCCCCCACTCCGGCCCGAGCGTCGGGTGCGTGATCGCGCTGAACTCGATCCCGTCGATCCGGAACGTCCCGTCGTCGCCCTGGTCCGCGCGCCTTCGGACGCCCTCCTTGAGCCTCTCCGCGAGTCCGCCGCCCTCGCGGAGCATCCCGCCGGCGAGCACCAACGGCAGCAGCTTCAGGTCGCGCCCCACTCCGTCGTCCGCGTCCACGTCCGCGTCGTCCCCGTCCCGGTCAAACGCGCCCGCGACGACCGACCGACCCAACGGCGACCCGACGTCGAACTTCTCCGAGAAGGTTCGCGCCCTCGTCCCCGCCGTAAACGCCCGCTCGCGCCGCCGAGCCCACATCCTGCTCGCCCTCGACGAGAACGGCGCGCTCCGTATGGCGCTCTCCCCGCGCGCCAAGCTCGCGCACACCGCGCGCAGCGACTCGAGCAGTCCCTCCGCGGCGTCGTCGAGCAACCCGGACGCGTACGCGTCCCCGCGCGCCGCCGCGCGCGTCGCCACGGGCGCCAACGCCGCGACGTCGGCCCACGCCGGCGCGGGCCCTCCCTCGTACGCCCAACCGATCAGGTCCTCCGCGGAGTCCAGCCCCAAGGTCTCCATGATCTCCGGCACGAGCGCCGCGCCCGGGGAGGAGGGGGCGACGCGTCCGTCCGCGACGCGCGCGGCGAGCGCGAGGAGCGCAGATCCGATCGAGTGCGCGCATCCCGCGTCGCCGAACGCGGGTCCCCAACCCGCGGCTCTCGCGCGCGCGCCGTCTTCCGTGTACCCGCACGCGATCGTCCCGGTGCCGGAGATGAGGACGACGCCGTGGAGGCGACCGCGCGTGCCGCTCGCGAGCGCGGCCGCGGCGTCGTTCGCGACGACGACGCGCCGCGGCGGGACGGCGACGCACAGGCTCGCGAGCGCGTCGCGCCATCGCGCCTTGCCGTCGTCGTCGTCCACGCCCGCGCACGACAGCGCAATCGCCTCGAGCTTCACGCCCTCGACGTCGCCCGCGAGGACGTCCTCGGGGCGGTACCGGAAGTTTTCCCTCGTCGCGTCTCTCAGCGCGGCGACGATCGCGCCCGCGACGTTCTCGAGCGCGGCGTCGAATCCGACGCTGTTGGCGTTCGCGGAGCCGCCCTCGCCGACGCCGACGATGACCGCGGAGGAGGAGACCGGGACGGAGGACACGACGCATTTCGTGGACGTGCCGCCGCCGTCGATGCCGACGACGAGGCGCAGAGGTTTCGAGGGCGACGCGACCATCGAGGGCGGCGCGCGGACGGACGCCGCGCCGATCGAAGTAATAAATCAGATGACGACGAGCCGGATCTGATCGCGCGTCTCTGCGAACCGTTGGACGATATCCGTCTGCTGAATCTCGCTCGGCGCACCCGCGGTCACATCCGCTCGCGCGCGCGGCCCTCGCACCGCGCGATCGCATCGCCGCCGCCGCGCGCGAACGGCCGTCTGCGCGTCGCCAGCGTGAGAGCGCGCGCTCGAAGACGAGGGGACGCGTCCCGAGGAGGACGCTTTGTTACTTCTTCTGAACTTCTTTCGTCCGAGGGTGCGACGACGCGCGGCGAAGCATGGGTCTCCTCGACGTCGTCCCGTTCAAGCACGCGCTGAAGACGTGCGCGTGGTGCGCCGCCGGGTGCGTCGCCGTGTTCAAGGTCCAAGGCATCAGCGTCGGCGTCGCGAGGAAGCTCCGAGGGTCGCTCGGGGCGGCGCGGCGCCGCATCGCGAACCGGAAGCGACGACGCGCGGAGCTCGCAGCGCTCAAGAAGAAGCTCACCACGGACGGCGCCAAGTCGATGAACGAGCGCGTGGGGTCGCCGTCGAAGCGCGCGCAGGCGGTGGACGGCGGTGACGACGGCGAAGACGCGCCGGACCCGAACGATACGATCGCCGCGGAGGCGCTGGACGAGGTCGCCGCCGCGCTCGCCGCGGAGGGGGATCCCAGGGCGAGCGCCGAGCTCGCCGCCATCGCCGCGCGCGTCAAGTCGCCGTCGACGTCCGCGGCTCCCCCCGCGTCCTCCTCGCGCGGCGGCGGCGACGGTCGCTCGCGTCGCTCGCCGACGCGAGAGAGACGCGTCACCGGGCCGTACCAGAACCCGTTCGAGGACGCGCCGTACGAGAACCCGTTCGCGCCGCGAAGGGGGACGTCCCCGGACCCGGAGGAATACGCGGAGGACGCGTTTAAGATGGCCGCCGCGGCGATCGAGGCGGAGGAGCGGGGGCACTCGTACGACGCGTTCGAGGACTACCTCCCGCCGCCGATTCAGATGACGCACAACCGGGAATATGAACCGCCGCGCTCGCCGTCGCCGACCAGCGCGTGGGTGGCGCGCGGCCGCTCGCCGTCGCCGTCGCGATCGCCGTCGCCGTCGCCGTCGCCGTCGCCGTCGCCGCGAGGAGCGCACGCGAGGACGGCGACGCTCGACGACTGGATCGAAAAATCCCCGACGCGAAAGCCGCGGTTCGACCCGTACTCGGACTCCTCCGAGTCCGACGACGCGTCGTACGTCCACGTGCCGTCGCCGGAGAAGACCGCGCGGAGCCCGGAGCCGACGAAGGACTTCAAGACGACGTTCCTCAAAGAGGCGGCGCTGTCGCCGTCGCCGCTGCGATCATCGCGGAGATCGCCGGCGGCGCTCGCGAAGGCGATCCTCACCGCGCTCGACGCCGACGACGCCGCCGACGACGCCGACGACGTCGAGGAGCCGGTCCTCCGCGACGACGCCGCCGCCTCGCACGAGGACTGGATCCCCGCGAAGTGCCCAAGCACGCTGCGGTTGGAGGTGACGTCCGGCGCGGCGACGGGCAGCGCCGCGAGCGCGCCGCCCGGGACGGCTTCGCTGACGTTGGGCCGGGCGGAGGGCAGAGACGTGTCGTTCTTTTCGTCCGAGGTGTCGTCGCGGCACGCGGAGGTGCGCTGGACGCCGTGGAGGGACGGCGACGGCGACGGCGGTCGCGCGGACGAGAAGCGAGGGGGGAAGCATCAGCGGGGGAAGAAGCGCCGCGACGCGGAGGACGACGCGTCGGAGCTCGCGGGCGGGGACTGGCGTCTCGCCGACTCGGGAAGCACGAACGGGACGTTTCTCAACGGCGTTCGCGTCGGCGGTGCGGGCTCCGGCGCGTCCAAACGCGGTCGCACGCCGACGTGGCACGTCCTCCGCGACGGCGACGAGATCAGGCTCGGCGAACGCGCGGGCGAGTCGCCGACGGTGCGCGTCCGCATCGCGCCGACGCCGAGCGCGGTGGCGGCGGCGGCGGCGACGGTCGCGCCGCTGACGCTGCGCGCGTCGGTGCGAACGAGCCGAGGGTCCAACAAAAATTCGCATCACAACGAGGACCGCGCGCTCTGCGAGTGCCCGCTGCGCGGGCACTCCGACGTCGGCGTGTTCGCGGTGTTCGACGGACACGCGGGCGACGTCGCGGCGACGCGAGCGAAGAAGATCATCCCCGAGGCGATCGCGAGGGCGCTCGGGGGCGCGACGCCGACGGGCGCGGCGGGCGCGAAGGACGCGCTGATTCGCGCGTTCATGGAGACGGACGCGGTACTGAAGTGCGAGTACGAGGGGTGCACGGCGACGGTGATGCTGACGTGGCGGTGCCCGGCGAACGGGAAGCTGTTCGCGCAGACGGCGAACGTCGGCGATTCGTCCTGCGCGCTCGGGAAGATCGGCGCCGCGGCGAACGCCCGGTGGGTCACGACGGAGCACAAGGTGAGCTCCGAGGCGGAGCGCGCGCGGCTGGAGAAGGACCACGGCGTGAAGCTCCCCGCGAACGCGCGGCGGCTGCACGGCCTCGCGCTCGCGCGCGCGCTCGGCGACGCGTTTCTCAAGAGGGAAGGCGTCGGGCTGATCGCGACGCCGTCGGTCTCCGCGCCGATCGAGATTGGGGGCGGCGACGGCGGCGACGTCGCGATCTTGGCGTCGGACGGGCTGTGGGACGTGTGCGACGCCGTGGGGGCGATGGACGTCGCGTCGAGGGCGTCCGCGGGGAGCGGCGGCGTCGCGTTGACGTCGAAGGCGGCGGACGAGCTCGTGAAGCACGCGCGGGGGAAGCGGAGCAGGGACGATTGCGTCGTCCTCGCGGTGAGGCTCGCGTGGTAGTGTAGGCGGCGGACGAAGAGAGAGACGCGCCGACGCTAGGAGCTAGCTTCGGGGTGAAACTGAGGGACATGGGTCGGTGGAGCGAGTGGCGTGGTGGTCGTCCAAGAGCGGACGGCCGGGCGAGGCGTCGCTTCCGTCGCGAAATACGATTGCTCGCGAGCCATCCATCATCGCATCGCAGCTCTTCTCGCTGCGATCGGTCAACAGCCTCTCAGTGTCCGGAATTACCTGCACCCTCGATCAGAAGACGAAGCGCGCGCGCGTCGCAGCGTCGAATCGTCTCCCTCCCGTCCGCCGGCATGGGGTTCACATCCGCGGCGTCCCGGTTCAAGTCCGCGGGCTCCGCGGCGATGATGTTCCGCGAGGACACCGTCGTCCGCGTCGTGACGCTCGACGCGGTGGAGGGCAAGAGCGTGCTTTTGCGCGAGGTCGTGGAAGACCCCGCGTGGGCGGCCGCGGTGGACGCGTCGCCGCTCAAGGAGCACTTCCTCACCGCGATGTGCGTATCTCGCGCCCGCGGCTGTCGGCGCGTCGCGACGCGTCGCGACGCGTCGCATCGCCCGCCCGACGCGTTCTCTCGCGATCGCGTCGCAATGCGATTTTCTCGTGCCCTTTCGGCGGTGCCCTTTCGGCGGGTTCGACGAATTCTCCGTCCGCCGACCCCATCCCATCCCCCCCCCCAACGCGCGCGTCACGCCAGGCCTTTCGACGCGTTCGCGGCCGAGCCCGCGGCGCGAAGCCTCTCCTACCGCGTCGCGGACGGGATCGAGCTCCCGCGCGCGGCGGTGAAAGACCCCGCGGGCGTCCTGACCGAAACCCGAGGAGGCTTCTTCCCTCGATCGTGCCTCGACGTCCCCGTCGCGACGCGCGAGCCGCTCGCGGACGGGTGGTGGTCGCACATGTACGTGGACTTCCTCGACCACCTCTGCGACGCGACCGCGGCGTCGAGGACGCTCGTGCGAACCGCGTCGCACTGCGACGTGACGGTCCTGCCCGCGTATTTCCTCTCAGGTGCGTTCCATGCAAACATTTTTCACCCATCGCCCGGTTTCAACACTTGATCGCGTCTTCTTTCAACTGACCGATGAACTAACTATTCGCGTACGGTACGACCCTCACTCAGGCGACTTGGACGCCGTCGACGACGCCCTCGGCCGCGCGTGGTGCGGCGGCGAGATCTCGCTCGCCGGGCTCGACCGCCACGCGCTCAACGCGCTCATGAACGCCTGCGTCGCGAAGACGCGCGAGCAGACGCGCGGGGAGAAGTGGAACCACGGCGACTGCGACCTCGTCGGCGTCAAGACGCTCGCGAGGCTCGTCGGACGGCGATACGCCGCGGCGAAGCGGTTCGGACGCGGCGGCGAGGGCGGCACGGGCGCGTCGGACGCGCGCGCCGCGATCGAGTGGCACGCGCGCGTGCATAAGCTCGAAGGGATCGCGACGGACGTCACCGCCGGGGACGACGAAGACGCGTGCGCCGCGAAGCTCGAGACGTTCGTCGACGTCTTAGGTGCGTTCTATAGACTGGTTCCCATACGACCGCGTCGGCGTGGTGAACGCCGATCCTTCAGGACTTTGCCCGGCGCATCTCTCCGCCCACTCCACGCTTTCAATACCCGCCCTCGACGCCTTTCAACTCCAACTGACGCCTTTCAACTCCACCCCGATGTCGCTTTGTATGGAACGACACTCAGCCGGGGAGCAGTTGCCCGTCCGAGACGCGGAGGAGAACTTGGAGACGTTGCGATCGCAGCCGGCGCTCGCGTGGTGCGTCCTGACGTCGTACGCGCGGAGCAAGTGCTTCGAGAAGACGCAGCTGTACGTCGCGGGGATCGGACCGTTCGCGTACGCGTGCGGGATAGCCCTGAGCGACCCGCTCGGGACGCACAAGGTGACGTCGAAGTTTCATCCTGGTCTCGGGCAGAAGCTGCGCTTCGTCGTCTCGGACGTCGACCTCCGAGCGCTGAACGACAACCACAGCCTTCTTCGATGGGCGTGGGCGGCGATGTCGTACGTCACGTGCGAGAAGGAGTTTCAGTACACCATCCCAGACGTCGTGGAAGGGCGCGTCGTCGGGGAACGCAACGTCGTCGAGTGGAGCCTGCTGCCGCCGGGGATGTCCACGCTCGGGTTCGGCCCCGTGGCGACGTCGTACGTGCGAAACGCGCGGCTCAAGTTTGGTGCGTACGTCGGGATCGACTTCTCGCGGAGCGGGCCGAGGGTGTCGCGGACCGTTCGCAGGGATTCGGTGTCGTCTCGGCGGGATTCAGTGTCGTCCGTGTCGTCCGCGACGGGCGGCGAGTCCGTGATTTTCTCGAACGGGATCCTGCGAGGGTTGGAGAAGGAGGAGGAGGAGGACGCCGACGCCTCCCCCGACGACGCCGGCGACGAGGCGTACCTCAGACGACGCGACGAGTCCGACGCGGACGTCCCGACGATGGCGTTCTACTCGGACGTGAGCACGTTCGGGAAAGCGTACGCCGGGTTCCAGCCCGGAAGCGCGCACAACATCTCCGCCGCGGAGTCGGAGAAGGACAGCAAGGCGGCGGCGGAGTTTGAGCGCACGATCGCGAACCTCTGGAAGGCGTGGCTGAAGTGCGTTCTATTACCACACTGGTCCCCATACGACCCCGCACGCGTTGTGCTCGCCGTTCCTTGAGGACTTTTCCCGGCGGGCGCGTCTCTCCGCCCATCACCCCTCGCGTTCAATCCCGACACGCCTCGACGCCTTTCAACTCCGTCTGACGCCTTTCAACTCCACCCCGACGTCGCTTCGTATGATGGAACGACCCAAAGGGACTACGACACGGACGGGAGCAAGACCATCTCCCTGGACGAGCTCCGCGCGTTCGCGTCGCTGCCGAAGTGCCCGTCGAGCGACGGGTACATGGGCGACCTGTGGACGTGGGCGTCCGAAGCGGAGAAGGACGGCACCTTGGAGGAGGCGTTTAAAACCGTGGACGAGGACGGCAGCGGCGAGCTCGAGTACCCGGAGTTTTACGCCATGCTCGCGGAGGAGGATTGATGACGTGATTTCGCGCGCGACGCGACGACTCCTCGCGCTGCCACTGCCATTGCTGCTACTACTATATAACTACTAATATACATCTAGAGCTACCTGCACTGCAGTACGTTTACGCGCGAATCACCACACTACGCCATCTCGTCGTTGCGATGCGGGAACCCGTGCCGAGCGCTCGGTCTTCCGGAGACGACTTTCCGCCAGATCCCGTCGTCTCCCCTCCGCGCCGCGGAGTAATACCCAGACACGTTGTAACACTGCCGCGCGGACGCGTCGCCCGGACCCTTGCGCGCGGTGCACTCCGCGCTCGGGTCGTGCACGCTGCGCGGCACGACGCGGAAATCGAGCGACACGCGCGTTTCGTCCGTCGTGTTGGCCACGGTGAAGTGCGCGACGGAGTGCCCGTGAAACATCGCGACGGCGCCGTGATCCAGCTCGAGCGGGCGAAAGTCCTCCGCCCCCGGCGCGGACTCCAGCTGCAGCGTGTTCGCGCCAAACGCGCTCGTGAGCGGCAGCCAGCAGTTCACGCTCCCTTCCGGGTGGTTGTACATCGAGTCCACGTGCGCGCGAATGGTGTGAAACTCGCACGGCTGCTGGACGCGCACGCACGGAAACGCGGCGTAGAGGATAGCGTCTTCGAGCTCGGGCCCCATCGCGGCCGCGACCGCGGGGGCGACGACGGCGAGGACGAGCGCGTCGTACGCGTCGACGAACGCGTCGCGCGCGGGCGAGTCCCGCGCGAGCGGCGCGAGGAGCGACGCCTTGTCGTCGAGGTGCGACGAGCGACGGCTGAAGTCGCGGAACGACAAATGCGCGCGCGAGAGGTCCGCGTCGTCCGCGACGCCGATGAGAGCGCGAAACGCGCGCAGCACCGGATGCGCCGCCGGGTCGAACGTCAGGACGTTCAGTCGCCTGAGCGACGCGAAGCCGTCGCCGTCGAGCGCGGCGCGGACGGACGGGACGTACGCGTGACGCGCGGCCGCGTCCGCGCGCGCCGCGAGGAGCGTCTCGTAGTGGCGAACGAACGACGCGCGCTTGCGATGGCCCACTGGATAGGGAAGGAAATGCCAATCGCGCGAGGACGACGACGGCGGCGACGGCGTCGAGGTCGCCGCCTCCGCCGCCGCCTTCTCCGCCGCCACCGCCGCCGCGACCGGGTCCCCGCCGGCGGCGTCCGCGCCGCGTCCCATCTTCCCCCCGCGAGCGCTCGCGAGCCCCGCGGCGCCGCCGACTGTGCCGCGAGGAGACGCCGCCGACCGCCGTCACGCGAGTTTCGGAAAAGAGGTGAAAAGCGTCCACGAAACCAACGAAATCCAACGTGGCAAAAATAGGGAGGGGTTCAGTGCTGCCTTTCGCGCTGTAATTCGGGTCGGTTTTTTGTGCCGATGCGCGGCGGCTTTCCGGCGTTCTTATTGGCTGGCGCGCGCTGCCTTCGCGCTGCCTTGAGCGGCGAGGCAGCGCGAAGGCAGCGCG
>MDSW01193759.1_pt1 | contig 14033 bp, 24 predicted proteins | sample 811171 | NCBI WGS metagenome assembly MDSW01 (sample SAMN05326641, study PRJNA326480) | marine metagenome | isolation source: seawater | place: Atlantic Ocean: North West | collected 2012 | reverse complement strand
TTCACTTTAATTTATCTTCCAAATTTTGTTTTTTTTATTAACTGTTCGTATTGAGAGCTCATCAATCTTGTCTGAACTTGAGTTACAGTATCAATTGCAACAACTACAACAATTAGTATTGATGTGCCTCCTAAATAAAAAGGTATAGGATAATTTGCTATCAAAAACTCTGGCATTAGGCATACTAATGTTAGATATAGCGCTCCCATAGTTGTTAATCTTGTTAATATCGTATCAATATATAATGCTGTACTTTCGCCTGGTCTTATACCGGGCACAAAACCTCCATATTTTCTTAAATTCTCTGCTGTTTCATTTGGATTAAAAGTTATTGAGGTATAAAAAAATGTAAAAAATATTATTCCTGACGCATATAAAATCATATACAGAGGCTGGCCCTGTGAAAAATATGAAGAAATGTTTAAAAAAGTTTCATTTTGCGAAACATTAAAATTGGAAAAAGTTACAGGCAAAAGCAATAATGCTGAGGCAAAAATGGCAGGAATAACACCTGCAGAATTAATTTTTAAAGGTAAATGTGAAGAATCTCCACCATACATTTTATTACCCATTTGTCTTTTTGGATAATTTATTAATATTTTTCTTAAAGCTCTTTCCATGAATACTATAAATAATATAGTTAGAACTAATATAATAAAAATTCCTATAATCATTATTGTTGATATTGCGCCAGTTCTTCCTAATTCGAACGTAGTAACTAAAGCTCTTGGTATTTCAGCAACAATTCCAGAAAAAATAATCAATGAAATTCCATTTCCTATCCCTCTTTGAGTAATTTGCTCTCCTAGCCACATTAAAAATATAGTTCCCGCAACTATTGTTGTTACGGTTGATATTTTAAAATAAATACCAGGATTAATTACTAAATTTGCAGAGGACTCTAGTCCAACAGATAAACCATAACCCTGAACAATTGCTAATAATACAGTTCCATACCTGGTAATTTGTGTAATTTTTTGTCTTCCAGTTTCACCTTGTGCTTTTAAATTTTTAAAATAATCCGAAACACCAGTTAATAATTGAACAATAATTGATGAAGAGATGTAAGGCATTATACCTAGAGCAAAAATCGCCATTCTACTGACAGCTCCGCCAGCAAATACGTTAAACATGCCTAGCAAACCTTTTTGATTGCTTTGCATCATAATTTGTAATTGATCTGGGTCTATACCTGGCAATGGAATAAATGTACCCAATCTATATATAGACAATATAAATATAGTAAATAAAATTCGATTTCTTAGATCGTTTGATTGAGATAATTCGCTCATTAATTAAATTTTTTTTATCAATAGCTTTCCGCCACTCTTTTCAATTTTTTCTTTGGCAGTTTTAGATGAAAAATCAGCTTCAATATCTAGCTGAGTATTGATAGCTCCCATTCCAAGTATTTTTATTTTTTTGTAAGTTTTATTAAAAATATTTTTTTTAATTAAATTTTGTAAATTTATTTTCTCGTCATTTTTAATTATTTTTTTTTCAAATAGTTTTTGAAGTTTTTCTACATTTATTTTTGCAATTTTATTTTTTTTAATTGGGTTAAATCCTCTTTTAGGCAGTCTTCTATATAAAGGCATTTGTCCACCTTCAAAACTTTTAATAGCAACTCCAGATCTTGATTTTTGACCTTTGATACCTCTACCTGAAGTTTTTCCTTTACCCGATCCTATTCCTCTGCCTACTCTAATTTTTTTTTTTTTAATTTTTAAAGTTGAATTTAGACTAGTCATTACCCTCTCTTTTCAACTATTTCTGAAATTTTTTTATTTCTCATAATAGATATATTTTTTGGCGAATATTGCTTTGACAAAGCTTTCATGCAAGCCCTTATAACATTATGAGGATTTGCAGTTCCTATGGACTTTGCTACAATATCTTTTATACCTAATACCTCACAGACTGATCGAACAGGGCCACCAGCTATGATGCCCGTTCCTTTTGGAGCAGCTCTTAACTTAATTTTTCCTGCACCATCTTTTCCATAAATATCGTGATGTATTGTCCTACCTTCTCTTAATGGTATTTGTATCATATTTCTTCTAGCTAATTCATTTGCTTTTTTTATTGCATCTGGAACTTGTTTAGCTTTAGCATGAGCTATTCCTATTTTTCCATTTTGATTACCAACTACAACAAGTGCTGAAAATCCAAATCTTCTACCTCCTTTAACTACTTTTGTAATTCTATTTATGTGAACTAACTTTTCTAATAATTCTGTATTATTTTTTTCCATAATTTAAAATTCCAATCCATTTTTTCGTAGTACTTCTGCGAATATTTTAACTCTACCGTGGTATTTATATACACCTCTATCAAAATACACTTTAGTAATTTTTTTTTCTTTTGCTTTTGTTGCTAAATTTTCAGCTACGATTGTAGACAGTTCAGTTTTATTTTTTTTTTGTAATTTTAATTCTTTTTTTAAAGAAGATTCAGAAACAAGAGTTACTTTATTTACATCATCAATTATTTGTGCGCTTATATTTTTTGAAGATCTTGACACGCACAATCTAAATCTAGAATCATTTGACGATTTCTTAAGTTTATTTCTTACTCTATATCTTTTTCTTTTTAATGCAGTTAATTTCATTATTTTTTCTTTCCTTCTTTTCTTAAAATATTTTGACCATGCTCCTTTATACCTTTACCTTTATAAGGTTCAGGTGGTTTTAAACTTTTAATTTGAGATGCAACCATTCCAACTTGTTGTTTGTCAAAACCTAATATTTTAACTATAGTCTGTTTTTCTACCGATATTTTAATACCTTCTGGTATATCAAAATTAATATCATGGCTAAAACCAAGTTGTAAATTAAGTTGTTTACCTTTTAAGGCTGCTCTAAATCCTACTCCTGACAATTCAAGTGTTTTTTCATATCCTTTGCTAATACCTGTTATAGCATTGCTAAGCAAACTTCTATTCATGCCCCATAATTTTTTAACGTTCTGTGTTACTTTTTTTGGCTTAATTGACACTTCTTTACCTTCATTAATTATCAAGTCGAACAACTCTGTGTCTAAATTTAATATTTTTTTACCAAGAGGTCCTTCGATGTTTATTTTATTTCCACTTAAAAGAACTTTTACCTTATCAGGAATATTAATATTTATTTTACCTATTTTTGACATTAAAATACCTTACAGATTATTTCTCCACCGATATTTTGTTTTCTTGCATCAATATCAGTCATTACACCTTTAGGTGTAGATACAATAGCTATGCCAAGGCCATTATTAATTTTAGGCAAACTTTCAGCACTAGAAAATATTCTTCTTCCTGGTTTAGAAACTCTTTCAATAGAATTAATTACTGGATTCCCTGAGTTATATTTTAAATCTATTTCAAGGTATGGTTTTTTATCTTCTGTTACCTTGTAATTAATAATATAACCTTCGCTTTTCAAAACTTCAGCTAGTTTTATTTTAAACTTTGATGAAGGCAATTCTACCTTTTTATGATTTCTAATAAGAGAATTTTTTATTCTTGCTAACATATCTCCTATTGGGTCACTTAAACTCATATATTCCTTTCTACCAACTTGACTTCACCATACCTGGAATTTTTCCTTCTAATCCCAGTTTACGTAAAGCTATTCTTGATATTTTTAATTTTCTATACACTCCATGAGGTCGACCTGTAATTTGACATCTATTCATGACTCTATTTGAAGCTGAATTTCTTGGCATTTTAGATAGTTTTTGCTGAGCTTTAAATCTTTCTTCTAAAGATAAATTTTTATTCATTATTATTTTTTTTAAATTTTTTCTTTTTTTGTATAGTCTTTGTACAAGTTTAATTCTTTTATTATTTTTATTTATTGCACTAAGTTTTGCCATTAACTATCCTTTCTTTCTGTAAATGGAAAATTCATTTGCTTAAGTAGTTCATAACTATGTTCTTTATTCATAGTTTTTATTGAAATAGTTATGTCTAAACCTCTAATTTTTTCCACTTTATCAAAGTTTACTTCTGGAAACACAATATGTTCCTTAATACCAAAGGTGTAATTACCAAATTTATCAAAACTTTTTGGGTTCAGTCCTCTAAAATCTTTTATTCTAGGTAAGGCAATATTAATCAATCTATCTAAAAATTCATACATTTTATTTTTTCTGAGTGTTACTTTAAGCCCAGAATTAGTATTTTTTCTAGTTTTAAAATTTGAAATTGATTTTTTAAACTTTGTAATTACTGGAGCTTGTCCAGTTATTTTTGCAAGATCTTCTTGGCAGGATTTTAATATTTTATTATCATTACCATCTAAACCTAATCCCATGTTTAATACAACTTTATATACTTGTGGGCCCATGTATAAATTTTTATAACCAAATTTCTCCTTTAATGCTGGTTGAATATCTTTTTTAAATGTTTGTTTTAGTCTTGGTTCCATTATTTTTTAATCTCTTTTTTTTGCTCATTGATTGATAAATTAGAAATATGAATAAAATTTTCTTTTGATATTATTCCACCTTTTTTTTCTTTTGTTGTTTTTATATGCTTTTTAATCATATTAATTCCCTTAACTTTTGCTCTGTTATTTTGTCTATCAATTTCGATTACTTCTCCATCTTTGTTTTTATCTTTTCCTGATATAACCTTAACTTTTAACCCTTTTTTAATCATCTATAATACCTCTGGTGCTAAAGAGATAATTTTCATTTGACCTTTATTTCTTAATTCTCTTGTTACTGGTCCAAATATTCTTGTTCCTATAGGTTCACCTTTATCATCAGTTAATACTGCCGCATTATTGTCAAATCTTACTTTTGAACCATCATTTCTATGTATGCCTTTTTTCACTCTTACTACTACCGCTTTATGAACAGTGCCTTTTTTTACCTTACCTTTAGGTATAGCTTCTTTTATGGCAACAACTATTGTATCTCCTATACTAGCATATCTTCTTTTAGATCCACCAAGAACTTTTATACATTCAATTTTTTTTGCTCCTGTGTTATCTGCTACATATAATTCTGTTTGAACTTGAATCATTTTATATCTCCCCCACCACTTCAAATTTTTTTGTTTTAGAAAATGGTTTACATTCTCTAATTGAGACCTTGTCTCCATTTTTAAATTTATTATTTTCATCGTGAACGTTGTATTTTTTTTTTGCTTTCATTACTTTTTTTAACACTGGATGTTGATATTTTCTTTCAACCACAACTGTAATAGATTTATTTGGTTTATCACTTACTACAATTCCATTTAAAATTTTTTTAGGCATTTTTTCCTTGTATCAATGTTTTTAATCTTGCTATATTGCGCTTGGTTTCATTTATTTTTGATGGGTTTTTTACTTGACCATTAATTTTTTGAAACCTAATATTAAATAAATCTTTTTTTAATTTTTCATACTCCTTAATTGATTGTTCTTTCGTTAATTTTTTAATTTCTTTTTTCTTCATTTCTATACTCTCTTTATAAATTTACATTTAATTGGCAATTTTGCAGATGCTTTATACAAAGCTTCTTTAGCAACTTGCTCTGTAACACCATCAACTTCAAATAAAATTCTTCCAGGCTTCACTCTGCATCCCCAATATTCTGGTGAGCCCTTTCCCTTACCCATTCTTACTTCTGTAGGTTTTTTTGAAATAGGAATATTTGGAAACATTCTTGTCCATACTCTTCCTTGTCTTTTCATATGTCTTGTAAGTGCAACTCTAGCTGCCTCTATTTGTCTTGAAATTACTCTATCTGGCTGTATGGCTTTTAATCCATAGGATCCATAGTTCATAATGTTGCAACGAGATGCATTTCCATGAATTCTTCCTTTGTGTGCTTTTCTAAACTTTGTTCTTGTTGGTTGTAACATAATTATTTTTTATTTCTTTCCTGGCTAAATTCTCTAACAAAAATTTCTCCTTTATATATCCATACTTTAATACCAATAATCCCATACGTAGTTAATGCCTCTGCCTCAGCATAATCTATATCGGCTCTTAGTGTATGAGATGGTATACTGCCATCTCTTAACCATTCTGTTCTAGCAATCTCATTTCCACCCAATCTTCCACTCACCGAAACTTTTATTCCTTTTGCGCCTAGTCTTAATGCTGATTGCATTGCTCTTTTCATTGCTCTTCTATATGAAATTCTTTTAACCAATTGTTGCGCTATATTTTCTGCAACTAAATAACTATTTGTTTCAGGTTTCTTAACTTCTTTTATATTTAGAACTACTTCATTTGTTGTTAATTTTGATAATTTTCCTTTTATTTTTTCTATATCACTACCTTTTTTACCAATAACGAATCCAGGTCTAGAAGTATAAATTGTTACAAAACATTTTTTACTTGTTCTCTCTATCATTACCTTTGATACACCAGAATTTATTACATTTTTTTTAATAAATTCTCTAATGTTATAATCTTCAATTAAATAATTTCCGAAATCTTTTTTTTTTGCATACCATACAGAATCCCATCCTCTATTTATTCCTAATCTTAAACCTACTGGATTAACTTTTTGACCCATGATTTTCCTTTTGTTTATTTTTTTCAGTAAGCACTATAGTTATATTAGAATATGGTTTCATAATTGCTGCAGCTCTACCTTTGGCTCGCGCTCTAAATCTTTTCATAATTACTTGTTTTCCACAATAAGCTTCCTTGATAATTAATTTATCAATATCATATTGATAATTATTTTCTGCATTAGCAACTGCCGAAGAAATTGTTTTTTTTACATCTTTAGAAATTCTTTTTTCCGAAAAAGTTAAATCTCTTATAGCTAAATCTACCTTTTTTCCAACAATTGATTTTAATATTGGTTTTAGTTTTCTGGTGCTAGATCTAACATTTTTATTAATTGATTTAACTATTTTGTTATCTATTTTTTTTTCAATATTCATATTTATTTTTTGTCTCCTCCTTTTGAATCTGCTTCAACTTTTGCTTTTTTATCAGCAGGTGTGTGTCCAAAAAATTGTCTAGTTGGTGCAAATTCACCAAATTTATGTCCCACCATATCTTCTGAAACTGTAATTGGGATAAATTTCTTTCCATTGTATATTAAAAAACTAAATCCAACAAAATCTGGAATAATTGTTGATTTTCTTGACCAAGTTTTTATTGGTTTTTTATTTGGTTCATTTTTGATTTTTTCAACCTTTTTTATTAAACTCTCTTCTACAAATGGTCCTTTCCAAACTGATCTAGACATATTTTACGTTCTTTTCTTCTTTCTTCTTCTTATTATATATTTATCTGTTCTTTTGTTATCTCTTGTTTTTAAGCCCTTCGCAGATTGTCCGGTTGGTGATACAGGATGTCTTCCACCTGCAGATTTACCTTCTCCACCGCCGTGTGGGTGATCAACAGGATTTTTTACGACACCTCTTGTATGAGGTCTTCTTCCTAACCATCTTGATCTACCAGCTTTACCTATTTTAATATTTTTTTGATCAGGATTTGATAAAACTCCTATTGTTGCTAAAGATCTTGAATCTATTTTCCTAACTTCGCCTGAAGACATTTTAATAATTGAGTAATTTCCATCTATCCCAGAAATCGTAACAGAAGTGCCAGCTGATCTCGCAATTTTACCGCCGCCACCTGGGTTTAATTCTACATTGTGAATATCAATACCTACTGGTATATCTTGCAAAGGTAAACAATTACCAATTTTAATTTCAGAATTTGGTCCATTTTGAATTATTTCACCTACTTTAATATTTTGAGGGGCTAAATAATAAAATTTTTCTCCATCTTCAAATTTTACAAGCATTATGTGACATGATCTATTAGGATCATACTCTATTCTTTCAATGTTTGCCGTTAAATCAAATTTTTTTCTATAAAAATCTATATGTCTGTATTTATGTTTGTGTCCACCACCATGATTTCTTGAGGTAATTCTTCCATAATTATTTCGGCCTTTGGAAGAGTTATTTGCTGAAGTTAAAGGTTTGTGAGGCTTGCCTTTCCATAAACCTTCTCTACTTGCTAATACCGTGCCTCTAGTAGTTTTTGTATATGGTTTAAATGTTTTTAGCGACATAATTTAAATTCCAGTAGTAAGATCAATATTTTGACCTTTTTTTAAAGTTATAATTGCTTTCTTATAACCTTTAACTTTGATTTTTTTTCCTCTAGTTAATTTAATTCTGTTTCTTTTATTTATTATATTCACTTTAGTTACATTAACTTTAAAAATTTTTTCTATATTTTTTTTAAGATTTTTTTTATTAGCTTTATTTGGAACTTTAAAAACAATCTTATTTTGCTCTGATATATTTGTAGATTTTTCAGTTACAATTGGAGATATTATTTTATCAAATAAATGTACTTTGTTCATTATAAATATCTCTTTTCTAGTTCTTTAACTGAGGTTTCAGTAAATATAACTTTTTTATATTTTGCTAAATCAAAACAACTAAAATGATTTGTATCAGTAATTTTTATATTAGGTATATTTTTAAGTGATTTATAAATATTTACTTTAGATTTGCTATCAATTATCATTATTGAGTTTGTTGCATCAAACTTAATTAAAATTTTATTCATTTCTTTTGTTTTTAAAATTTGTTTTTTAAAATCATCAAATATTATTAAATTATTTTCTTTATATTTTTCAGTTATCATAGAAACAATACTTAGTTTTTTTTCGCTTTTATTTAATTTTCTTTTTTTATACATCGATTGACCTTTTGGTCCATGAGCAACTCCTCCACCTACAAAAATTGGTGCTTTTCTACTTGCGTGTCTAGCATTACCTGTTCCTTTTTGGGCGTATATTTTGGATGTTGAACCTTTTATTTCATTTTGTTGCTTTGTTTTTGCCTTTCTGCCTTTGTAGTTAGCATTTGTTTTATAAAGAACGTTACTTACTAGTTGACGATTTATTTTTGCTGCAAAAATTTTATCTAAAACTTCTATAGAATTTTTGTTTCCATCAATATTTATTTTATCTATTTTCATTTTATTTTTTCTTTTTTTCAGGAGTTTTTTTCTTTTTTTCTATAATTTGAATTTTTTCGTTAATCGTTAATTTTCTTATATTTTTAACTGCTTTTTTAATTATTACTTCGCTATTTTTTGATCCTGGTATAGAACCTTTTAAATAAATAAGATTATTTTCCATATCAGTTTTTATAATTTCAATATTTTGCATAGTTCTAATTTTATTACCCATATGACCTGCCATTTTTTTACCTTTAAATACTTTTCCAGGGTCTTGGTTTTGACCTGTAGATCCATGAGCTCTATGTGAAACAGAAACACCATGTGATGCTCTTAAGCCACTAAAATTATGTCTTTTCATTGCACCTGCAAATCCTTTACCGACAGTTTTTGATTTAACGTCTACAAATTTTACATCATCAAAAATCTCTATACCAATTTCATTACCTTCTTTGAAATTTTCCATTTTTTTTACTTTAAATTCTTTTAGAATTTTTTTTGGTTCAGTGTTTTTTTTTGCAAAAAAACCTTTCATTGATTTTGTTAATTTTGAGTTTTTGATTTTTCCAAAACCAATTTGTACAGCTTGATATCCTCTTTTTTCTTTATTTATTAATTGAATTATTCTTCCAGTTTCCATTTTTAATACGGTTACTGGAATTGATTGTCCTGTTTTATAAAACTCTCTGGACATTCCAATTTTTTTTCCAATTAAAGATATTTCTGTCATTATATTTTGATCTCCACATCTACACCCGATGCTAAATCTAGTTTCATGAGAGCTTCTACTGTTGCTGGGGTTGGTTCAATTATATCAATTAATCTTTTATGCGTTCTTGTTTCAAATTGCTCTCTACTTTTTTTATCTATGTGAGGTGATCTTAAAACTGTGTATTTTTCAATTTTTGTCGGAAGCGGTATTGGTCCTTTGATATTTGCACCAGTTCTTTTTACTGTATTCACTATTTCTTCTGTGGACTGGTCCAGTACCTTATTATCGTAAGCTCTTAATTTTATTCTTATATTTTGTTTTTCCATTTTTATCCTGTTTTTTTAGTCACTTCATCTTGAACGTTTTGTGGTACTTTATCATAGTGATCGAAGAACATTGAATACTGAGCTCTACCTTGAGACATTGATCTTAAACTATTTATATAACCAAACATGTTTGCTAAAGGTACCATTGCAGTTATTACAGTAGCATTTCCTCTCTGTTCTTGAGTATTTATTTGACCTCTTCTGCTATTTAGATCACCAATTACATCTCCCATGTAATCTTCTGGTGTCACTACTTCAACTCTCATTATTGGTTCCAATAATTTTAATGTGCCTCTAGTACAAGCTTCTTTAAAACATTGTCTAGATGCTAATTCAAAAGCTAAAACACTTGAGTCTACATCATGGTGTAATCCATCTAATATTGTTACTTTGTAATCTATCAAAGGAAATCCCGCTAATATTCCTCCATCTGCAATTGTTTCCACACCTTTTTCTACACCAGGTATAAATTCTTTTGGTATTGCACCTCCTTTAATTTTGCTTTCAATCTCTCTACCTTTTCCTGGCTCTAAAGGTTCAACAGACATTTTTACCCTTGCAAATTGGCCCGCACCACCACTTTGTTTTTTATGAGTATAATCAAATTCAGCTGGACTTAAAATTGTTTCCCTATAAGCAACTTGTGGAGCTCCCACATTTGCCTCTACTTTAAATTCTCTTTTCATTCTATCAACTATAATATCCAAATGTAGTTCTCCCATACCTTTAATTATAGTTTGCCCGGACTCTTCGTCGGATGTTACTCTAAATGAAGGATCTTCTTTAGCTAATCTACCTAACGCTTCACCCATTTTTTCTTGATCAGCTTTTGTTTTTGGTTCAACTGCAATTTCAATAACTGGATCAGGAAATTCCATTGGTTCTAATAAAACTGGATTGTCTTTATTTGCTAAAGTATGACCTGTAATAGTGTTTTTTAGCCCAGCAAGCGCAACTATATCTCCAGTGTTTGCTTCTTTAATATCTTCCCTAGAATTAGCATGCATTAAAAGCATTCTCCCAACTCTTTCTTCTCTATCTTTTGAAGTATTATAAATTCCTGTTCCTGACTTAACTGTACCTGAGTAAATTCTAATAAATGTTAAACTTCCAACAAAAGGATCATTAGCAACTTTAAACGCAAGAGCTGAAAAAGGAGCGCTGTCATCAAATTTCATTTCTATTTCATCATCTGAACCTTGCTTTGTTCCTTTGATTGATCCAATGTCATTAGGGCTTGGTAAATAATCAACGACCGCATCTAAAAGTGGCTGTACACCTTTATTTTTAAAAGCTGAACCTGTTAATACAGGTACAAAATCGAAGTTTAAACATCCTTTTCTAACGCATTTAATTAAATCTTCTTTCTTAATTTCATCGCCTGCCAAGTAAGCTTCCATTAATTTTTCATCTTGTTCAACAGCTGTTTCAACTAATTCTTGTCTATATTTATCGCAAATTTCTTTTAAATCATTTGGTATATCTTTTTCCTCCCAAGCTGCTCCAAGATCTTCATTTTTCCAAACTATCGCTTTCATTTTAACTAAGTCAACAACACCTTGAAGGGAAGATTCAATTCCTATTGGTACTTGCATAACTAGAGGTTTTGCGCCCAATCTATCTTTAATCATGTCAACACATCTAAAAAAATCAGCTCCGGTTCTATCTAGTTTATTAACAAAACAAATTCTTGGAACTTTATATTTATCTGCTTGTCTCCAAACAGTTTCAGATTGTGGTTCAACACCAGCAACACCATCAAAAACAGCAACAGCGCCATCAAGTACTTTAAGAGATCTTTCAACTTCAATGGTAAAATCTACATGGCCCGGTGTATCAATAATATTAATTCTATTATCACGCCAAAAGCAAGTAGTAGCTGCAGAAGTTATTGTTATTCCTCTTTCCTGTTCCTGTTCCATCCAATCCATTGTTGCTGCACCATCATGGACCTCACCTATTTTGTGACTTTTACCAGTATAATATAAAATTCTTTCTGTTGTAGTTGTTTTCCCAGCATCAATGTGAGCCATTATTCCTATATTACGATATTTATCTAAAGTATGTGTTCTAGCCATCTAAATTACCATCTAAAGTGAGCAAAAGCTTTGTTCGACTCTGCCATTTTATGTGTATCTTCTTTTTTTTTAATTGCCGATCCTCTATTTTGATATGCATCATAAATTTCATTAAAAAGTTTATCTGACATTTTTTTATCTTTTCTTTTTCTAGATGCATCTATTATCCATCTTAAAGCAAGTGCTTGCGATCTTTTTGTTTTAACTTCTACAGGTACTTGATAAGTTGCTCCACCTACTCTCCTTGATCTAACTTCAACTGTTGGTTTTACATTATTAATCGCATCGTTAAAAACTGTTATTGGTTCATCTTTTGATTTAGTTTTAATTTTTTCTATTGCGTCATAAACAATTTTTTCAGCTGTAACTTTTTTTCCATCATACATAATTGAATTTATTAATTTTGGTATAATTGATGATTTATATTTTGGATCTACAACGGGTATTTTTTTGGGGGCTCTTCTTTTTCTAGACATTTTTTATTTTCCCTTTTTTGTTCCGTAAAGTGATCTTCTTTGTTTTCTATTAGCTACACCTTGAGTGTCTAAATTTCCTCTTAGAATATGATATCTAACACCAGGTAAATCTTTCACCCTTCCGCCCCTAATTAATACAACGGAATGTTCTTGTAAATTGTGACCTTCTCCTGGGATATATGCTGTTACTTCAAATCCATTTGATAGCCTAACTCTTGCAACTTTTCTTAATGCTGAGTTTGGTTTTTTGGGAGTTGTAGTATAAACTTTTACACAAACTCCTCTTTTTAAGGGTTGTTTTTGTAAAGCTGGAACTTTATTTCTTGCAAGAGGTTTGGTTCTACTTTTTCTTATCAACTGATTAATTGTTGGCATAAATTTTATATTATAATTAGTAATTTTTGATGAAATAACTGACAGGTTATTTGTGGCAGCGTTTAGTGAACTAGTCACTACATTCCAACCAAAAACATGGACAAATTACAATAGAAATTGCATTTGTCAAACTAAAAGAAGTTTAAATATTTACTATTTTTATTGATTTATTTGAGGTTCTGATGGTTCTAATTTTTCTTGTTCAGATAAGTATTTTTTATCGTCTTCTATAGCTTTTTTATTCCATAAATTTTTAATAGATCCAGTTCCAGCTGGTACTAATCTCCCAACTATAACATTCTCTTTAAGTCCTATTAACTTGTCTGTTTTGCCTTTTATTGCCGCATCTGTAAGAACTCTGGTTGTTTCTTGGAATGATGCAGCCGATATAAATGACTCAGTTTGTAGAGAAGCTTTCGTTATACCCATCAATACTCTTTCACCTATTGCCACTTTTTTATTTTCTGTAGTTAATTTTTCATTAATTTCTTCAAATTTTAATCTATCAATAATTTCGCCTGGAAGTAAATTGCTATCACCAGATGTTTTAACTTCTATTTTTTTAAGCATTTGTCTTAAAATCACTTCTATGTGTTTATCATTTATAATAACACCTTGTAATCTGTATACATCTTGAACTTGATTTACAAAATAATCAGTTAGTTCCTCAATGCCTAATATTCTTAAAATGTCATGAGGTAGTGGTTGACCATCTAATAAATATTCTCCTTTTTTAATTTTTTCTCCTTCGTTGAAATTTATGTGTTTGCCTTTTGGAATTAGGTAATTTGATGCCTCTCCATTTTCAGGTTGTATTGAAATTTTTTGTTTTCCTCTAACTTCTTTACCAAAAATTACTTTACCATCGTTTTCTGCAATAATTGCGCTGTCTTTTGCTTTTCTTGCCTCAAATAATTCCGCAACTCTTGGCAGGCCTCCTGTTATATCTTTAGTTTTTGTAGTTTCTTTTGGCAATCTAGCTATTACATCTCCTGCTGAAATTTTTTGTCCATCTTTAACTGATAAAATTGAATCAGGAACTAAATAATATCTAGCCTCATTATCATCTGCTTTTTTTATAACTTTTCCTTTTTCATCTCTTAAAGTAATTCTTGGTTTTAAATCAGAATTTTTTGAT
>MDSW01130048.1_pt1 | contig 14038 bp, 10 predicted proteins | sample 811171 | NCBI WGS metagenome assembly MDSW01 (sample SAMN05326641, study PRJNA326480) | marine metagenome | isolation source: seawater | place: Atlantic Ocean: North West | collected 2012 | reverse complement strand
GCGGAAATTCCTTCCAACGGCGCGGATAGTAGCGTCGTATGGTTGGATCGTGGTTGCTGGCACGAAGTTCTGGAGGTCTTCCTGGTTACGGATACCGAAATCATCCATGAACTCAGTTGTAAATGCCGTAATGGACATCGAAGTGTCCTGGATCGACGCTTCACGCTTCTCAGCGGTAACGATTACTTCTTCAATCTGGCGACCAGACGATTCCGCAAACGTGATCGAAACAGGCACGAGTGCAAGCGACAGGGTCGCTGCAGCAATTGCTTTGCGATTCAAACGCATGTTTATCCCCTCATTTAATACAACACACTGCCAAATCCCCTTTGGCACCATCTTCTTTTAACGAACCTCTCGGCAAATGTAAACACTTGCGAACGCCTTAAGGTCAGGCGGTTTTCGCTTTTTTTGGGCGGGTTTGGGCTACGTGCCTAGCCACTTCTAAACCCTTTCAATAATGATTGCTGGAGCCATACCACCGCCAGTACACATCGTAATGAGCCCTGTGTTGAGGTCTCGCCTTTCAAGCTCATCCAACACGGTACCAATTAACATTGAACCAGTAGCTGCGATGGGGTGACCAAGAGCCATCGCGCCTCCGTTAACATTGACCTTCGCTGGATCCAGTTCCAAATCGCGAATGAACTTCGCCGCCACCACAGCAAAAGCCTCATTCACCTCGAAGAGATCAATATCATCGAGCGTCATACCCGCTCGCTCCAATACTTTTCGTGCAGCTGGGACAGGTTCGTTAAGCATCAGAGTTGGATCTCCGCCCACAGTTGCCATAGCCTTAATTCTGGCCCTGGGTTTCCAACCAACGCTGTCTGCATAGTCTTTTGTTGACATGATCAGCGCGGCAGCGCCGTCAACAACACCGGAGCTATTCCCGGCATGATGGACATGATTAATTTTGAGATCTGGGTATTTCCTCTTCACCAGTTGATCAAACGTCTCTCCGCTATTGTCAATTGGAGCGTCCATAAATAGATTGAATACTGTGTTCAGCTCAGCGAGTGACTCCATTGTTGTGCCAGGGCGAGGAAACTCCTCTCGATCGAGGGCAAGCGAACCGTCGTCGTTGTACACGGGTATGACGCTTTTCTCAAAGTACCCTTTGGCCACAGCATTCTGTGCTCGGTTCTGACTCTCTACTGCCAAGGCATCGAGCTCATCCCTCGTAAATCCATCAAGCGTTGCAATCATATCTGCGCAGATCCCTTGATGCGGCTGAGGATGAAGATCCCGCAAGTGAAGATTACCGCCATCAACGGTTCGATTATTTGTTGGATTACTAAGCGTAGCTGTATACGACATCATTTCGACGCCTCCCGCTACACACAGATCATCCATTCCGCTCATGATATTAGCTGCGGCTATGTTTACGGAGGTAATCCCTGAACCACAGAATCTATCTAACGTAGTAGCGCACGCCTTCGTACTCCATCCAGCATCCAGTGCCGCCATCCTACCCACACAGGCGCCTTGGTTACCCACTTGAGAACTACAACCCACGACCACATCATCAATGTGGTCTGTGTCTAATTCATTTCGATCACCAATGGCTTCAAAAACCTTTGCTAAAAGGCGGCCAGAGTGAAAGTGGGACAAAGCTCCACGACCTGCCTTACCTATTCCCCTTGGCGTTCTCGCCGCATCTATAATGTAAGCATCGGCCATGTTGGTCTCCTTTGTTTATTGATGCTGCGCTCGCACAGCAGCTGATCGAATACTCTTATTGCTTAAAAACCACGAGCGCTCGACTATAACTTGATGATCAAACCGTTGTCATGCCTGGTCAATAGAGCAAGAAAAATTCTAATGAAAGCCCACAAGGACCCAACTTTGACGGTTGGTCTAGAAACTGCCCAATGTTCGTGGACTGGTAACAATTAAATGCTGAACAGAAGACGTCCGGAGCTCTCGCGTGAACCCGATTATACCTCGCCTTTTGCCGATCAAATTCACGCGCCCGCAATTCCAGCGCCGCAGCATCCTACTCCGAGTAATTGTCTCAAACGAATTTGTCTAGCCATCAACGGCGAGCTTAATCTTGGTCCGAAACCCAATTACCGTGAAAACCTGCTGGCACCCGAACTGGAAGCTCGATCACAGCGGCAGGCTCTCCTTCAATATCCTGAGAATTCAGAATGAGGACCTCACTTTTATCTCGTTCTGGTTGGTAAACATAGGACAACACCCAGCCATCGTCCTCGTCAATACCATCAGGATTTGAAACAAAGACTGGCTCGCTGGCCTGCCCGCCCTCAAGGTCACGATACTGTGATGTGCCTTTCTCTAGGTCATACTTAATGAGCCCTGCACCGAAAGGTGCGCCTTTGGCAAAAGCAGCACAGTATCCAAATTGATGCTTAATCCCCACAACATTGTCAGCTACTCTCGGAAAATCCACCATCCGGTCATCTAGCTGGACTTCCTCAACACGTCCCTCACCCGTCTTTATGGTCCATCGGGTCAGCTTAGGCTCTGAGGAGGAACCCGGCTTCATGGTGTCATCCATACGACACACGTCCAGTATCAAATCTGATCCAGATTCGTAAGCATTCAAGGGATGGAACACATAGCAAGGGTCGATCTCATACCAAGTCACATCGGCGTTAGTCCCATTTCTTGGCATCACACCCAAACGCGCGCCATAAGATTCATCCCAGACAATTGGAAGGCCGTTTTCAGCCATGCCTTCAAAATTCCACACGGCGGGCAGGTCCATGAAAATGACATAGTTCCTAGTCACATTGAAGTCATGAACCATCGTGGCACCAGGTACTTCGATTTCTTCCTCCTGAACTAACTGACCCTCCTTTGAAACTCGGTAATAGGTCAAATAAGGCGGTGCTATACCATAGCCAAACGCCAACAACTCACCTGTCTGGGAACATATCTTAGGGTGCGCTGTCATCGGTCCCTTAAGCTTCCCACCGTAATTATGCGGACCAACAGTTTCGAGGTCCCTAGACAGTTCAAAAGGCCAATGACCCTCTTCTAACGCCAAGATCTTTCCAGCATGTTTAATCACATGGGTGTTGGCGGCTGACATGGACATATCACCCAGCCCGGACATGATGTCAGCATCGGGATTGAGGTAAAGCGGTGTTTTCACGTAACGGTTGCGATACCAGTTAGCCGATCCGTCAGCGATTTCGACGCCATGCAACATCCCGTTGCCGAGGAACCAGTGGAGCGACTCTCCAGTCTGCGGATTGGCCCCATTTCTCAAGAGACGTCCGTTCAAAGCGCTCGGAATCGTTCCACGTACTGATAGATTCTCGGCTGTGGTTTCCTCAAAAACAGGCGCAAAATTGTCCTTCAACCAAAACGGCGTATTCTCAACTTCTGCTTGACTCATCGCTCTCCCCTACTCTTTCCCTTGTCGGTGTTTTGACCAGCCCTTTAGGAGCTTGCAATGAATTTGCGCACTTTTAAAGTGATAAAGAAATCGATGGCAGATGGAGCGGAAAGCGAACACGCATTTGCCCTTGCTTGCTCGAACCCATAGGAGAGCGACTGGGCAATAGGTTCCCTTGATTAGTTTCGCTAACCCTTGACCAATTCAAATTGAATCAATGCATTTTTCGATAACGTAAACGGGCGCTGCAGGAACTAGGTTTCCACCCTATAATGCTTGCGAAACCGCCCACCGCAAGCAGTGATTTTGCTCGCTATTTCATCACCAAAGATCTAATACATATTCTCCGTTACGGACTAATAGAAGGGAAAAACCGTGGGTTATGTTGAGGCAATTATCTTAGGCATAGTCCAAGGCCTGACTGAATTTCTTCCTGTGAGCAGCAGCGGGCATCTCGAGCTTGGTAAGGTGCTGCTTGGAGATAACAGCCTACCCAAAGAAAGCATGCTATTTACGGTTGTCGTTCATTTTGCGACTGCGCTTAGCACGCTCGTGGTCTTCCGACGTCAAGTGTTTGAGATATGTGTTGGTTTATTTTCGCGCGAGAGCCAAGGCAGCTGGTCTTTCACAGGCAAAATCATTTTAAGCATGGTTCCTGCTGCACTGATAGGGGTTTTTCTAGCGGATGAGCTAGAAAGCTTATTTGACCGCCAAATCCTTTTGGTTGGAGGAATGCTTTTAGTGACTGGGGTGCTCTTAATCGCGGCAGACCGCCCCCTTGACCAGGGTCGGACCATTTCGACCCGAGACGCCTTTACTATCGGCCTAGCGCAAGCATTTGCAATTCTACCCGGCATTTCAAGATCTGGCGCGACGATCTCTTGCTCTGTTCTTCTTGGCGTCCGCCGCCAAGAAGCCGCAGAGTTCTCATTCTTGATGGTCGTTCCACTAATACTGGGGAAAATCGCAAAGGATCTTTTCGATGGAGCGCTCCACCTATCGTCGGACCAGTTGGGAATACTTTTAGCAGGATTCATCGCCGCTTTCGTGAGCGGCCTACTGGCATGCCAATGGATGATCAGTCTCGTTCGAAATTCCAAGCTAAAGTATTTTGCATACTACTGCTTCGCAGTTGGATTAATGGCTATCATCTATCACTTCACATTAACCGACGTCTAAACGAAAACGCCACATCGCAACATAGGTCCGATTTCTTGCACAGCTAGAAACTAGCGGTGAAAGCAACCCGGACATTGAACGGCGGTGCTACTGTTATCTGGTGGGTGCTGTGTGAGCTCGGGAAATACAATTCATCCGTCAAGTTCTCCATTCTCAACTGAATAGAAGAACTGTTGGACCATTGATAGTTGACTGTCGCGTCCATTCTCGTGTAGCCCGGCAACAGGGCCGAATTATTATTGTTAACAAAGCTATCGCTCTGGTAGGTCAACCCGTAACCGACTGATAAGCGATCGTTTAGGTCGAATTCGGTCCAGACCGACGCCATTCGCTCGGGCAGCTCTCTAGGCTTTAATCCAGTCGCTCCATTTCGGTTAACTTGCTCGCCATCCAAGGTGCTCACGCCAGCATAAACTGACCAACGATCATTGATCGCTCCAGATAGTTGGGCTTCAAACCCGGAGATCTCCGAATCGATAACATCGAGTGTCGCAGGGTCGTTATCGGCAACCTGGGGCGAACTTTTCTCTATTTCAAAAAACGCCGCAGTAAAGCTCAGGTTTTCTGCTATGTCCCACTTCAATCCTACTTCAACGTTACGGAAAGTATCTGGGTCGAGTCGATCCTTGTCGCCATTGATATTGGCATACTGCTCACCACTTCTGGGTAAGAAAGTCTCAGATAAACTTCCGTACAAAGACGTATTCTCGGACCATTTGTAGATCAGTCCGAAGCGCGGAGAGACCTCGCGGTCTTGCCTGGTTCTAAGGTCATCTGCGGGCACATTGATCACTTCGATATCAAACTGGTCAAACCGCAGCCCTACAACCGCAGAAAGCCGCTCATTCAGTTCTATTTCATCCTGCAAAAAGGCTGAAACAACATCGACGGTTACCCGCGTGTCATCGTTTAGATCGATCGAGAAGTCGTTCGACACACTTAGACCCTCAGCGTTAATACCAATACCCGCACCTAGACCGAGCGGCCTAGAAACGGTGAATGTCTCCTTGTCACTTAATGAGGTGGACCAAAAAGCATTGAACCGATCCTGATCTGAAGATGTGCTGATATATTCCAAACCAGCCAAAATAGTGTGATGAGTAGTCCCAGCCTCGAACTCTGTAATCAGAGTGGCTGCCAAATTTGCATTCTCTCGATCTGTCGAATCAACGTAACCATCAAGAATGACTCGTTCCGGTGCGGCGATCTGGTCATAAGCTGCCACATAGAGATTGTTATATGCTTTTGAAAAATCATTGATAGAGGCAATAAAATTCATTTTCGTGCTATCGGTAAACCATGACTCTGCTTGAACCGAAAACATGTGAGCCTCGAGAGTAGACCTATTTGAATTCGCGTCTGCAAACACATAGTCGCTCAACTCTTCTACTGGTCTGCCATCTGAACCAGTTGGAATTCCGCGATCGATAAATCTCTCATTGTTGACGTATTCATAACGGACATCCAAATTGAATCGCTCCGATAGTTCGATCCGAAGAGAAGGATTAAATCCAGTGCGATTACCGTCGTAATGATCTCGGTGATTATCAAGCTTCTCAGACATTGCGTTTAGTCTGAGCCCGATATTGCTGCTAATACCAAAATTAACATCTAACTGCCCGCCAATTTCACCAAGCCTATCTCCATACACCAAAACTGATTTAAAACGCTCCGCTGGAGCCGCTTTTTTGGTAACACGATTAACGACCCCTCCGGCGCCCCCACGACCAAAAAGAAGGGCGTTCGGCCCTCTCAGCACCTCAACCTGATCAAGATTGTAGAGGGAGCGATAATACTGGGAGTCATCCCGTACCCCATCAATGAAAAAATCAGCTGTCGATCTAACACCCCTAAAAACCACCGCGTCCCGATGACCCTCGCCCTGTGACATATTGACGCCGGGAAGGTAGCTAACAATATCTGCGATACTGGAATATCCACGACGCTCGATTTGTTCGGCGGTGATAATACTGAGACTCTGAGGGACATCAATGATGGGGGTCGGGGTGCGCAAGGCCCTTACTGCATCTGAGTGCAAAAATTGGCCAAAAACAACGACCTCCTCCATACCTTTCGCATCACCGGACCTTTCACTGTCAGCCTCAGAATCAGCGAAAACCCCAAATGCTAGAGCCGCCAGAGGCAACGCACTTAGCGCCTTTATTCGACATCGCACACTAAACATCTTTTTGCTCTACTCGAGTTGAGAACCAGATACTAATGAGAATCATTCTCATTTTCAAACAGTTTCTGCTACGGGTTCGTGAGACTACCCAGGCATAGGGTTGAGATAATTTGCGCCATTATTCCAACTAGAAGGTTTCAGATGGACTCTGTAGGCGCGAAAGATGAGGGTCAGGCAAGTCTGACGCAAGATTTACATTGGGTTTACCCGAATTTTGTCTAAACAGTATAAAGATACAACTCGTAGTCTATTTCCGGGATTGATCGCATTACTCTTACATATTCAGCCTCTTTAACTGCAACATAGGTATGGTGCATTTCCTCCCCTAACGCCTCTTTTAGGAAGGAGGATTTTTTCGCCACTCGAATCGCTTCAGCCCAATCGCCAGGCATCGAATCAGAGTCAGGGGCTACCTCATAACCATTGCCTTCGATTTGTGGTCCGGGATCAAGGCCTTGATCTAGTCCTTCAATGATCGAAGCAATAAACACTGAAGCAACCAACAAGGGATTGGCATCCACACCCGCAACGCGGTGCTCGATCCTTCGGGCGCCTGCCTCGGAATCGGGTATTCGCAGAGCCACCGAGCGATTGTTGATACCCCAGGTTGGTGAGACCGGCGCATAGCTTTCACTGACAAACCGCCGCCATGAATTCGCGTGGGGTGCAAAAATCAGCATGCTCTCAGCAATTCGTCGACGCGCACCACCAATGGCGTGAAGTAATGTTGGGCTCAGTTCGCTACCTGTCTCTGCAAACGCGTTTTGCCCCTCTTGGTTTTGGAGTGATAAGTGACAGTGCATTCCAGATCCAGCACATTCGCTCATAGGCTTCGCCATAAAGCAGGCCGTAATCCCTTGTATTCGGGCTTGCTGTTTCACAATCCGCTTGAGAGTCATCAAATCCGTCGCAGCTTGCATTACATCATCGCGGTAATGAACTGTAAGCTCGTATTGGCCAGGCGCATATTCTGAGATCATGTTTTCTATAGGAATGCCGGCTGCCTCGGCGGCGGCATAAATCTCATTAAAAAGGGGCAGCATGCCCTGCAATTTTTCCATGGAATAAACGTCAGTTGCCGTGGTGCTCCGACCGTCTAGCACATCGTTTGCAGGTCGCACTGCTCCATTTCCATCACGCTCATTATCCAGCAGGAAAAATTCGAGCTCGAACGCAGCTGATGCGCGAAGCCCTCTATCCGCCAAACGCTTAATCTGCTGCTCCAGAACGTGGCGAGGGTCGCTTGGCATTGGGCTGCCATCTAGATCATAAAGCGAAATCAGCATCTCCCCTCGAAGCGGGGTGCTGCCGTGCACGATTTTAAGCGTTCCACTGACAGGCCAGGCTCGCATGTCTCCATCTCCACGATCCCACACGAGGCCCGTGGCATCTACATCCTCACCACATACTTCCTGTCCTAGGATGCTTGCTGGAAGCGACACGCCCTGCTCGAACACATGCACAAGTTCAGAGCGACGGATAATTTTTCCTCGCCCTACTCCATTCCCGTCGTAAAGGATTAGGTCAACAGCTTCAACGTCGGGGAATCGATCAAGAAACGACACCGCCTCGCCAACACTCACTTGCGCGGGATTCATTCTATTTACAATGCCTCCAAAATTTCGAGCTGATCTGTGCCGATACCTCAACGTAGTCGACAACTGTAATTTACTTCGTTCACGAAGCTCTTGCGATCTGCGTAATTCGAGCCGTCCAACCATCCTTGATTCAAGGAGCGAAATGGGCTCGAAAATAAGTGTAATGCCAAAACGTATTGGTGACGTGCTTGCAACGCAAGAACTCAAACGCCTCAACGCGCTCAGATATCTACTGCTAACATGCGGCTAACATGCGGCCAAATGAGAAATAGACGAAGTTTTACAAGGTATGGAACCGGCCTCGCAGAGAGAACGCACTAAATCTACCATCATTAAAAGAGATAGATAAAACGCCCACGGGTGGCACCGGGCTGATCCCAGCCCAATCCGGGTGATCTGGGTTCTAGCCTACTCGTGAAAAGAGATGGGCAAAAACTCGGCCACGAGATCCAAGCCTAGACCTACCACTATTACTTTTAGCATCAACTTAGAGCGAGCATCGAGTTGTTCTACCTTTTTCGCAAGGCGCTCGACCTCCTCCTTCATCGCGGCACTGCCTTCACTGATGATCGATTGAGTTTCAGTTAAGGTGGGCCCAGTAAGGTTCGATGCTAGCGGCGCCACGCATGCTAACGCCGCTCCGCTGCCTGCCAATCGTTTTAAAACATGCCGTCTATTCACTCACTGCTTTCCTCAACAGACCTATGCACCGAGTATACCGCGCTGCCTGGCGTTTTCCTTAATGTGGTGGCATTCAACGACCATTTGTCTTCGATTTCTAACCACAACATTAAAAATTACCTGATCGCTGTGCCCACCGACACAACCATCATGGTGGTTCGGGAAAGCTTGGATACGATGCCCGATGAAAACTCTTCACGATTTCGAGGCCGGTACAAATCCTCTATAAACAAAATGTGCAAAGGCTAGACACAGGAGAACATATGCCAATGTAAATCCTATCGGGTGGCCCACATATCCTAGCCCAATCCCAAAGACTGGCGTCATCGCCAGAAAATGTCCTCTCACCCAGCTTTCGGTCCACCAAGAGATAACAACCGCACTCACAAACGTGATTACCATCAGGAGGGAGAAAACATGCGACAACCAAGGCGTCCCATCCGCCAGCATAAACCCGCCCAATATCAGAGCCAAAACTCCAGCACTACTATGAATTATCACATCCCAGCCCATGCTTTATCTCCATTCTGTTTCCCTTTGGTTGTGCCTACAGAGCAGTACTCTTAGATTTCCACAGCTGAAATTCGGCAATCAAAATATGCGAATGCGATTGCTTCAACTCATAGCTCATTTGGGAATATGGCAACCTAAATTAATCACCGCGTCGCTCACACCCTATAAGAGTGTAACTACTCCAAGGACGAGATAGATAATAGTACTTAGTCCTCCCAGCGCCAGTGCATAGGGCAACTGCGTTTTAACGTGGTCTATATGATCTGAAGCCGCACCTGTTGACGCAAGTATCGATGTATCGGACAAGGGCGAGCAATGATCACCAAATACCCCCCCACCAGCAACCGCAGCGAGCGTTGCTAAAACGAGTGATGAAAGCTCGCCTCCGGAGAATCCAAACGCGAGAGGAATCGCGATCGGGATAGTGATCGCATAGGTTCCCCAAGATGTCCCAGTCGCAAAGGCAATTAAGGCACAAATCAGAAAAATCACAGCGGGCAAGACTGACGGACTTAGCCAATCTTGCGTGATTGTGACTACATATTCCGCTGTGTTGAGCGCAGCCGACAAGTCATTCAATGCATACGCAAAAACAAGAATAATAACGGCCGGCATAATGCCCTTGATTCCCATCATCGCGGTGGCAGTGATTTCAGAAAGCGAGAACCCCTGGACGCGCATGATTGTTCCCAGCACAAACACAGCGAGCATAAACGCTTCCAGCGGCTTTGCGCTCCCGAGCATCAAAACGGCCCCGATGGCAAACCCGACCACGGTACAGACTGGAAAAACGAAATTCCAAAAAAGGCTCGTTTCGATAATCGACTCGGGCTGAATTTCAGTCAGCTCCACTGCCATCAGCGGCTCTGCTCCATCAGCAATGAGTTTCCCTTCTGACTGCGCTCGCTCCTCGGCGTCACGCATTGGGCCAAAATCCGGCATCCAGGCACTTGCGATCAACCCAACTAGTGCAACTGATAACAGGGGATATACGTTGTATGGAATGGCTGCAATAAATACAGACATAGCATCAGCCGCGGTCTGAATTGGACCCATACCGATGATCAATCCAGCGACAAACACAGCCCAACCTGTAATCGGGACCAAAATACTAACGGGCGCCGATGTTGAATCGCAGATATAGGCAAGCTTCTCGCGAGATATTTGATAACGATCCGACAGACTCCTCATAGTAGACCCAACGAATAGAGGACTAAAGTAGTCGCTGAAATAAACGAACATACCCATGAACCAAGCGGTCAATTGAACGCGCACCCGCGTCATCGCGCGCTGTTCAATAAACGCCGTGAAGTTCTGGATTGCACCCGTACGCTGAAAAAACGCAATTAAAATTCCAATAAAAAACTCGAGCAGCAAAATCCATGAAAAATCGGTATTTCCGAGAGCACCAATGAGAAGCTTTGGGAGACCGAGCAATCCCTCACCAGCTATCAGAATGCCAACTAAGCACGCTGCTAAAAGGGAGATGACAGTGTTCCGCGTGACAAAGGCTAAAGCGATAGCAGTTGCTGCTGGCACCAATGAAAGCAAGCCCAGGTAGTCAGTCCCTTCCATAAAACTCCCTTTTTCCGTTTGAGCCCACGCCCTCTTCACCTACTGACCAAGTTCAATAACGACCGCTATAGTTCTCTACGACCCTGCAAACTTTCCCATGCCGAGGTCAGATAAAAACCGGCCGCCCGAAATGGCTCTGGTGGCATCCAACTCGCCTGTCCAAAAAGTGCCAGGGCATCAGGCGTCGTCTGACCCAACGCTCTCTCGGCAAGCAGTGAACCGAGCAAGGTCCCTTTGACCGTTCCACCTCCATTGCATCCACATGAGGCAAACAGGCCCTTTTCAAGCTCGCCCCAGACTAAACCACCATTGAAAGTAAACCCTACTGCACCACCCCAAAGGTGCTCAAAATCAACTCCCTCTAATTGCGGAAAGCGACTATGCAACCGGTTCTTAAGTGCCGCTCGAATGGATGAGGCGTCCCTTTCCCGTTCATAGTCATGGAGCGATCTAATCAACAACCTACCGTCATTAGTCCGACGCAGCGTACTACCCAATCGATGTGTGGGTAGTAGACCCCACTCCTGATTGGTGCCAAGGGCATCGAGAACTGACTCGGGTAACCTGGGTGTCAATCCCGCATATGTATAAACGCTAGCCAAATTCGCCTTCGCGAATCCTAACTTTGCAGCAAACCCATTATTGGCAAGAACCACTCTCTCAGTTGTGATCACGCCTTCCTGGGTGACGACTCGCCACTTACCTGGCAAGCGATCAAGTCGAAGCACTGGTGACTGTTCGAATAGGGAAACCGTCTTCGGTAAGCCTTTTGCCAGCGCACGAATCAAGGCAGCGGGTTGTGCCAAATAACAATCCGGCGAATACAATCCAGCCTTGTAGAACGGAGTGCCAAGCTCCCGCTCCAATTCGACTGCAGAGAGACGCCGATACTCGAGGCCAGCTGCGACCAAAAATGCTTCATATCTTTCGAGCGCGCTAAGCCCTACTGGGCTAGCTGCTGCTCGGTATGTACCCAGGCGTGCCAGGATTCCTGGCGTGCCAAACTGATCAACAGCCTCTTTAATCGATGCCATCGTCTCACGCGTAAGCTGGTTCGCCGCTTCAAGCTGCGCTACACGGCCTGCCTCGGCATCCTCGGCCAGTGCAATTTCAAGCAAAAACCCAGAATTGCGGCCCGGATTACCTTCCCCAACCGTAGTAGCCTCAAGCAAGACAATCTCATCTTCTGGCGCAAGCGATTGCCACCGTTTAGCACAGGCAATGCCGGTGAAACCTGCTCCAATCACCACCACATCTGCGGTGCGATGACCAGTGAGCGGCCCATTAGGAGTGCGTGCGGGTAGACAATCATTCCAACCGCACGAGAGAAGATACTGGCTCGCCATAGATCTTACGAATTGACTCTGGTGGTTTACTTTTCTCAGTTGGTTGAGCGCAACACTACACAATAGGCTACTCGCACCACTTGGATCGGTCTATCTGAGTTGTTTTTGGGCGAGTGCCTCTAACTAAACTTCGAAGAATAAATTGAGTTAATGCTTCTAGGCATAACGCCAAGTTCACAAACGTTCCAGAGCTTCTTTCATCCAATCCATCCTCGTATCAAGCCAATCCTCGAGGTGCGCAACCTCCTCCTCGTAAGTGTCATAGACAACCGGATTTGGCCACACATAACGGCCAATGGTCTGCCAAATGAGATCGTTTTCGGCCTGGGCAAGACTCAATTCCTCTGCCCAGCCCGCTATATTCTGTTTGATTCCCGGGCGTTGGGAATCGAAGTCTGCATATCTGTCCTTTACACGCTCGACGAAAGCCGGATCCTCTAGCAATCGGCTGATCCAACTATTCCACCTGACCCACCACCCCTCGGGATAGGTCGCGTCCGCATAGTCGACATTGCCAAACCCAAGATCGAAATCCCAAATTGGACCCATTCTTATTTTCTCGCCTGGAACCCAATGAAGAAATATACTCGAGTACCATTGGGCGTCCACATTCTTGGCTATTTCGTTAATCAGAAACCAATCTATGAAGCTATCAATGTCAATATAAGCAGGATATCCGCGGTTGGGATTCGAGAAATCGTTGCCAAACAGCACCTCCTCAAACTCTTTAATATGTTCGCTTACCTCAATGAATTTCGCGTCGCCGTAATCAAGCGAGGGCTCCTTGATATTGATCAAGTAGGTTTCCGTGCGAAAGAAAACATCGTCTGGATCAATTCGGTCAAGCTGATCGATCTCCAAAAGAAAGCCTCTCTCTCCGATGTCCACTCTGTTCTCACCGTCTTCGACTTTTTCCGTGATGTGGTAAACGCCGGTGTGCACATCATTGACGAACACCTCTGCAAAGTGCCCACTTGGCGTCCATTTAAGAGTACTTCTGTGCCCCAGCTCGAATGCCAGACGGTTCCTTAAAAGAGTCTTATCCGAATACTCTGCAAGAAATAGCCACTTCTTATCCTCGGCCATTCCAAACAGTGACCGCTTCGATTCGAGCTTGACCTGGTATGGCTTCTTGGGGTGTAGGTACCAAGTGGAGTTACCCCTGCCCCGAATCTTCGCATCCAATTGATCAATCGATTCATAATTACGCCATCCATCTAACTGGAATGTCCCCTCCACATATTCTTCCTTTGAAAGCACTGGCTCTGTTGTCGTGAGGTATATAACCGGCAATCCAGTAAATCGATTCAAGTCTATTTCGTATGAAATATCCTCCCCCGAACTATTTGAAATTGTGTAATTCACCTTCTGCGTGAAATCCTGCGTGCTGTCACCTGAGATTTGAGGATCTCCATTAACAGTCACTTCAGTCCCCTCAATGGTGAAAGAGGGAATCATGGACTTCACAGATACCGGTCTGAGCAACCGGGCGCTTGCTTTATTCCCACTAATGTTAAATTCGAGATCCCCATCCAACTCGGGATTGTGCTGGGTAAGGAGTGAGAAACTCAGGAGTCTAGGTGCTGCTGGG
>MDSW01069909.1_pt1 | contig 14040 bp, 6 predicted proteins | sample 811171 | NCBI WGS metagenome assembly MDSW01 (sample SAMN05326641, study PRJNA326480) | marine metagenome | isolation source: seawater | place: Atlantic Ocean: North West | collected 2012 | reverse complement strand
TAATTAATTAGCTTTTTATACTCTGAATAAGTAGAAAAACACATTTTTTCAACATTAAATTTTTTAATAACGTTTTTTCTACCTTCATTACCTATACTTTTTAATACAGTCTCGTCCATACTCAATACTCTCATAATTTTTTTACTTAGTGATTTTGCATCTCCAGCATCAAATAAAAAGCCAGTTTTTTCATCAATGATAGTTTCGTTTGATCCACCAATATTGCTTGCGATAATTGTTTTTTGCATTGATTGAGCCTCTACAGCAACTCTTCCAAAAGCCTCTGGTTCTATTGATGCTGAAACAATTATATCTGAAATCTTATATGCTAACGCCATATTTTTACAATTTTCTATAAATTTTAATTGTTTTGTCATTCTATATTGTTCACTCAAACGTATGAGTTTCTTCTTATATAAGTCTCTACCTTGTTCACTTCCTAAAATAATTGCGTAAAAAGCCTCATAGCCAAGTTCAACGTTCACTAAATTTATTGCCTCAATAAATAATTCTTGTCCTTTCCAAGATGTAAGTCTTCCTGGCAATAATATTATTTTTTTTTTTTCTTCAATTTCCCATTTCTTTTTAAGTTTAATTTCATCACTTTCAATTGTTGAGGTTTGGTCAAAATAATCGATATTAATTCCTCTAAATATAACCAATAATCTTTTATTTAAGTCAATAAATTCTGAGTAGTTTTCTTTTATATGTGAAAAAATAAAGTTCGATCCGGCTATTATTAATTTTGATCTAACCATAATTGAATTATAAAATTTTTTTAATTTATTGTGGAAATTGTATGTACCATGAAATGTTGTAACAAAATTTCTTCTCGTGATTTTTGTTGCCAAATAACAAGACCAAGCTGGTGCCCTGCTTCTAGCGTGGACTATATTAATATTTAGAAAAAAAATGATTACAGTTAAAATAATTGCATTTATAAAAATCAATAAAGGGTTTTTACTGTGTACGGGAAGCCTTATTACTTTTACCTTTTTTTTGTCAACAAATTTAAGTAAATCTCCACCGCTTGTGACTATGTAAGATCCACAGTTTTTTTCATAAAGATAATGTGCAATATCATAACAACCTGTTTCTGCACCTCCAAATCCAAGCTTAGGTATGACTTGCAAAACTTTTATTTTTGATGGCATTTATATGCTTATAATAATATCATAAGTTATCAGTAAAATTTATGGCAAAATTTAAATTTGTTAGAATTTCTAAGAAAAGAAAAATAAGATATTTATTTAACAATACTTCTAGGGACATTTATGTTGTTTTTTTACATGGTTTTAAATCAGATCTTGAGGGAGATAAGCCAAAAATATTACATAAATTTTGTAAAAAAAAAAATATTGGGTTTTTAGGCTTAGAGTATTCTGGACACGGAAAGTCATACGGAAAGTTTGAGGATGGTACAATATCAAGTTGGACTAATGATGTTAAAAAAGTAATAAATAAAAAAATAAGTGGAAAAAAATTAATTTTGGTTGGTTCAAGTATGGGTGGCTGGATTGGATTAAATCTATTTAAATCTTTAAATAATAAAATTCTTGCATTTGTTGGCATTGCTCCTGCTCCTGAATTTTTAGATAGACTTATGTGGAAAAATTTTACCAGCAAAGTTAAAAAGCAAATAATAAATGAAAAATTTCACATATTTAATCATGGTGGTTTTGAATATAATATTTCCTATAATTTGATTAAAGATGGGAGAAAAAATAAAGTTTTTAATAAACGTTTTAAAAATAAAATTTTTCTCACTATTCTTCATGGAAAAAAAGATGAGGTAGTTCCTGTTTCTATCTCAAGAAAAATAATAAAAACTTTTAAAAATGCAAAAAAAAAATTAATTATTATTAAAAACGGAGATCATAGTTTGTCAAAAAAAAATAATTTAAAAATACTCACAAGAGAGATTGAATTGATCTATAATCAATTAAGACCTAATATCTAAATTAAATAAATTAATTTTATATTAACTTGCAAGATTTGATTTTTTATTTGTAATTGGATTTTCAAGTTTATCTAGCATTTCTTTTGGACAAACTTGATAAAAGTTAATTATTTCTTTTTCAAAATTCTCGATAATTTTTTTTGAAACTTGTGAATTTGTTTCATTATAATGTTTTTTTAATAAGTTTTTCAATTCAGTTTCCCAATATTTTGTTTCTAATTTCTGCCACACTATCGACTCAGGGTTTGCTTTGTTTTGAAACTGTTTATTTGGATCATAAACAAAACTCATTCCTCCAGTCATTCCAGCTCCAAAATTGTCTCCAACATCACCTAAAATAACAACCGTGCCACCAGTCATATATTCACATCCATTAGAGCCACAACCTTCAACAACTGCTGTTGCGCCAGAATTTCTAACAGCAAATCTTTCACCGGCCTGGCCAGCTGCGAACAGATATCCAGATGTTGCTCCGTAAAGAACTGTGTTACCTATTATTGTATTATTTTTAGATATAATACTACTTTCGTCTTGAAGTTTTATAACAACAGTTGCTCCAGACAATCCCTTGGCTACATAATCATTAGCATCTCCTTTTAACAAAAGTTTTAAACCTTTAATTGCAAAAGCACCAAATGATTGTCCAGCAGAACCTTTGAAATTTAGTTTTATGCTCTCAGCTTCAATCTTATCTTCACCATATTTTTTATAAATATAGTAAGAAATTCTAGTACCGACAGCTCTATTTGTATTTTTAATAACAAATTCTTTATCAATTTCTTTTTTTTCCTCTAAAGTATTTTTTATCTCCGGCCAAATTTTTTGGTCTAAAGTATCTGGAACACTATTTATTATTTGCTTTTCACAATGTCTCGTATATTTTCCTGGATCAGCTTGAACAAAAAGAGGATTTAAATCTAAATCATCTAAGTTTGGTGAGCCTTTGCTAACTTGTTTTAATAAGTCTGTTCTTCCAATTATTTCATTAAGATTTTTAAAGCCTAGATCTGCTAAAATTTCTCTTACCTCTGATGCAATAAACTTAAATAGATTAACAACTTTATCAGGTGTACCAACAAATTTTTTCCTTAAATTTTCATCTTGAGTACAAACTCCCACTGGGCAAGTGTTTGAATGACATTGTCTTACCATTATACATCCCATAGCAACCAGTGCTGTTGTTGCAACTCCAAACTCTTCGGCTCCCATCATAGCGGCTATAACAACGTCTCTACCTGTCTTTATACCTCCGTCAGTTCTTAGTGTAACTTTATGTCTTAAATTGTTTAAAGTTAAAACTTGATTTGCTTCTGTAAGACCCATCTCCCATGGAATACCAACATATTTAACACTAGTTTGTGGTGTTGCTCCTGTTCCACCAGAATGACCTGAAATTAAAATAATATCTGCTTTAGCCTTTGCAACGCCTGCTGCAATTGTACCTATGCCTGATGAGGCAACTAATTTTACACCTACTCTTGCTATAGGGTTAATTTGTTTTAAGTCGTATATTAATTGAGCAAGATCTTCTATTGAATAAATATCATGATGTGGTGGAGGAGAAATTAAAGTTACTCCAGGCGTAGAGTGTCTTAGCTTTGCTATCTCATCAGTTACTTTAAAGCCTGGGAGTTGACCTCCTTCTCCAGGTTTTGCTCCCTGAGCAATTTTAATTTCAATCTCATTGCAATTATTTAAATAATCTATTGTTACTCCAAATCTTGCAGATGCAATTTGCTTTACTCTTGAGTTGGCTGTATCTCCATTATCTAAAATTTTAAACCTTGATTTATCTTCTCCGCCTTCTCCACTACATGAGGCTCCTTTAATTCTATTCATACCTATAGCTAAAGTTTCGTGAGCTTCTTTTGATAATGCACCATGAGACATACTTCCACTTCCAAATCTTTTTAAAATTTCTTCAATAGATTCAACGTTTTCTAATTTAATAGAATTTTTCTTTTTAAATCCAATAAGGTCTCTTAAACTTATTGGTGGTAAATCATAAATACCTTGGGCATATTTTTTATATATATCGTATGAATTCTTAGTAACTGCATTTTGCAACAAGTGTATCAACCTTCCTTGATACTGGTGCGTCTCACCAGTTTTTCTATATCTATAAATGCCACCAATTGGTAGAACATTATTAATATTTGAGAAGGCTTGTTGATGAATATTCCTTACTTTCTTCTCTATACCTGTAAGTCCTATTCCAGAAATTTTTGAAAGTACTCCAGGGAAAAAATTATTTACGATAGTTCTGCTTAATCCTACCGTTTCGAAATTACATCCACCTCTATATGAGCTAATTACTGAAATTCCCATCTTAGACATTATTTTAAGTAGACCTAGATTAACAGATTTAATATATCTCCTAACACATTCATCAAATTCAAAATTTCCAAATAGTTTTTTGTTAAAACGTTGATATAAACTATCAAATGCCAGGTATGGATTTACTGTTGTTGCCCCAACACCTATTATAGTTGCAAATGAGTGAGTGTCCATCGCATCTCCAGTTTGGACATTGATAGATGCATATCCTCTTAATTTAAGTTGTACTAGATAAGTATTTATTGCACCAACACCAAGCAATATTGGAATTGGGAGTCTATTATTTGATACATTTTTATCTGTTAAAACAATTTGGGTAAAACCCTGTCTTACTGCAATTTCTACCTCTTTTTTAATATTATCTAAAGCCTCCTCTAAACTTTGTTCAATTGAAAAAGTACAATCAATAGTTTTAAGATTTTCTTTAAAATAATTTATAAATTTATCGAATTGAGTATTTGATAGTATTGGGCTTTCTAAAACATATATATTTTCCTCTGTTAAATTATCAAAATCTAAAATATTTCCAAGATTCCCAAATCTAGTCTTTAAACTCATTACTTTATTTTCTCTTAATGAGTCAATCGGAGGGTTTGTTACTTGGCTAAAATTTTGCCTAAAGTAATGATAAAGAGGTCTGTATTTATCTGATAAGACTGCAAGTGGAGTATCATCTCCCATAGACCCAGTTGCCTCTTTGGCATCTTCTGCCATTGGATGCAAAATCAATTCTAGATCTTCTAAACTATAACCAAATAGATATTGTCTTTCTCTAAGATTGTTACCTTCAAATAAACTCTTCTCATTCTGTATTGGAAATTTTTTATCAAGATCAATGATTTGATTGTTAAAATGTTTATACTCTTTCGCTAAATAATTTTTTATTTCTGTATTTCTAAAAATTTTACCTTTTTCAATTCTTATCCCTAAAATTTCACCAGGGCCCAATCTGCCTTTTTCAATAATTTTTTTCTCGTTTATATCAATCATTCCTGTTTCTGAGCCTGCGAATAACAGTTTATCATTTGTCACAGTATATCTCATTGGCCTTAATCCATTACGATCAGAAGCAACAATAGCCCATTCATTATCTGTTCCCGCAATGGCAGCTGGTCCATCCCATGGTTCCATAGAACTATTTAAAAAATTAAATAGCTGTAAATGTTCTTTTGGAAGTACTTTGCTTTTTTTTGACCATGCGTCTGGTATTAACATCAATTTAGCTAATGGAGCTGAATGTCCTGATGTAGTAAGTAATTCAAAAACATTGTCTAATGAAGCTGAGTCAGAATTTCCTGAAGGTATGACCGGCTTTAAATTTTCTATATTCTGAAAAAGTGGGGAATGCATTTCTTGTTCATGTACTTTCATCCAATTAATATTTCCTTTTAAAGTATTTATTTCGCCATTATGAGCTAACGACCTAAATGGTTGAGCCAAATCCCAGCTTGGCGCTGTATTCGTAGAAAATCGTTGATGAAAAATTGAATATCTTGATACAAATCTATCGTCTTTGAGATCTGGATAGAAGTCATCTATAGCTTCAGCTAAAAACATTCCTTTATAAATTATAGATTTAGAGCTAAATGAACATATATAAAAATCTTTTAGTTGATTACTCGATGCTTTTTTTTCTATTATTCTTCTTGTCTCATAAAGTGATCTATTGAGCTCTCTATCCTTAAGTTTTCTATCATTATGTTTAAAAAGGATTTGAGTTATTTCCGGTCGTGTTAGTTCTGCTTTTTCTCCAAGCACAGATGGATTAACCGGAACTTGTCTCCAACCATATATATTAAAATTATTTTTAGTTAACTCGCTTTCTACAATTGTTCGACACGACTCTTGGCCACTATAATCGTTTCTAGGTAAAAAAATCATTCCTATACATAATTCAGAATTGTCATGGGTATGGCCAGTAACTTCTATTTTTTCTACAAAAAAGTCTGTGGGTATTTCTATATGAATTCCTGCACCATCACCTGTCTTACCATCGGCATCGATTGCTCCTCTATGCCAAACAGCTTTTAAAGCTTCTATTCCTGTCTCAACAACTTTTCTTGATTTTTTTCCTTCTGTTGAAACAACTAGTCCAACACCACACGCATCGTGCTCCATGTTTTCATGATAGATATGATTTTCTTTTAATTTTTCTTCGTTTTTTGCTCTTAAATTTTTCATGCAACTTTTTGTTTTAACTGAAACTTATTTTTTAGATATTTTTCTATATGTTCCGAAGCATCTCTCCCATCTTTTATTGCCCAAACAACCAATGAGGCGCCTCTAACAATATCACCGGCGGCGAAGACCCCTGGTATTGAAGTTTCCATGGTATCAAAATCTGCTTTAATTGTTCCCCATCTTGAGATCTGTAAATTACTCTCCCCAAATAATTCAGGTAAGTTTTCAGGATCAAAGCCAAGAGCTTTGATAACTAAATCAGCCTTAATTTCAAAATCAGAATCTTTTTCTTCAATGGGTTTTCTTCTTCCACTTTCATCTGGTTCGCCTAATTTCATTTTTGAAGCTTTTACCATTTCAATTCTATTCTTTCCTATAAATTCTTTTGGACTTGAAAGCCAAATAAATTCTACACCTTCTTCTTCAGCATTTATTACTTCACGCGCTGATCCAGGCATATTTTCTTTATCTCTTCTATATAAACATTTAACTGAATTTGCATTCTGCCTAATTGAAGTTCTAACACAATCCATCGCTGTATCTCCTCCTCCAATTACAACCACATTTTTTCCTTCAGCATTTAAAACTCCACTATCAAATAATTCAACTTTATCGCCCAGTCCTTTTTTATTTGATGCAGTTAAAAAATCCATTGCTGGAAAAATATTTTCTAAATCGCTACCAGGTAGATTAATTTCTCTTGCTTTATATACTCCTGTTGCAATTAGAATTGCATCATGTTTTTCTTTTAATTCTTGAAATGATTTATCTCTTCCTACTTCAAAATTATTTACAAATTCAATTCCGCTGTCTTTCAAATATTTAATTCTTCTTAGAACTACATGCTTTTCCAGCTTAAAATTGGGAATTCCATAAATTAGCAAACCGCCAGCTCTGTCATACTTATCGTAAACAGTAACTTTATAATTTTTTTTTCTTAATTCTTCTGCACATGCTAAGCCTGCAGGACCTGCTCCAATTATGCCAATGCTTTGATTGATTTCATTTTTAACATCGATGGGTTTAATCCAATTATTTTCCCAAGCTGTTTCTGTTAAAAATTTCTCGACAGATCCTATAGTAACTGTACCATGTCCAGATTGCTCAATTACACAATTACCTTCACATAATCTATCTTGAGGACATATTCTTCCACAAACCTCGGGCATATTGTTTGTGCTTTGTGATAGTTTATATGCTTCTTCTAACCTACCCTCAGCCGTTAATTTTAACCAATCTGGTATATTGTTGCTAAGTGGGCAATGAACTTGGCAAAAAGGAACTCCACATTGAGAACATCTGCTTGATTGTGTCCTAGCTTTTTCTTCAATAAATTCTTTATAAATTTCATTAAAATCGCTATTTCTCTCATCTATAGATCTTTTAGGTGGGTTTTGCTGACCTATATTTACGAATTTAAGCATTTTATCTGTCATATTGGGCTGCTTATATATCATTAGATAGTTGGTAAAAAGCATATAAAGGTAAGTATTATTTACCTTAATTTTAAAAAAATCCTTTTTTTCCAATGTTTTTAACTTAAACGCATATGTAATATGCATTAAACGTATTGCTTTAATTTCAAATTATTTAGTTTACGAATGAAAAATTGATGTCTTTGATTTATCTTCAAACTCTTTTTTTATCTTTAATCCAAGGAATCTCTGAGTTTATTCCTGTAAGCTCCTCAGCACATTTGGTTATATTTTCTGAATTTTTTAAAAATTACAATAATTCAGTTTTAATGGATGCTAGTTTGCATCTAGGTTCACTAATTGCAATTACTCAATATTTCTGGAGAGAATTAATTGATTTTTCAAATAACAAAAAAATATTAAATTTATTATTTATTGGGTCTCTACCATTGATAATAGTAGGTTATTTTTTTTATGAATATAACGTATATGAAAATCTACGTAATATTGAAATCATTGCATGGTCAACGTTGGTTTTTGGAATTTTGTTATACTTTTCAGATAAAATTATTATATCAAAATCGTTCGACAAAAATTTAAATTTAAAAAATATATTAATAATCGGTTTATTTCAAGTGCTAGCATTAATACCAGGCGCGAGTAGGGCTGGTATTGTAATAACTGGCTCCAGGTTTCTTAATTTTAATAGATATGATGCTGCTAAAATATCTTTTATTTTATCCATTCCTGCTTTATTGGGCGCAAGTGTATTAACATTAAAAGATACATTTTTTAAACAAGAAATATTAAATTTAAATATATTATTAGGAATTATTTTTTCATATATATTTTCGTATCTTACAATTAAGTATTTTTTGATTTATACAAAAAATTTCTCATTAAATATATTTGTAGTTTATAGAATATTATTGTCTTCGATTTTATTTTACTTTATTTATTTTTAATTCAGGCACAATTTGAGATATAAGAACTCCTAAAATAATAAATATACATCCAATAATATTATTTAAGTTAAGTATTTGACTTAATAAAAACCAAGCAGCAACTGTTGCAATAACTCCTTCTAAGGAAAAAATAATTGCAGCAGGAGTTGGAGTAATGTTTTTTTGAGCATAAATCTGTAAAACAAACGCAAAACCTCCAGATAGTATTCCAGCATAAAGTATTTGGTAAGTTTGTTTAAATATTCCATCAATATTAATTTCTTCATAAGCAATTGCACCTATCATTGAAAGAATAGATACGACTAGAGTTTGAATTAAACCAATTAATATTGGTAAGTTAAAATTTTTAATTACTTTTCCAACATATATTATATGTAAAGCCCAAAATATTGCACACAATATAACAAGAGCATCTCCTTTTCTAATAGTAGCATCGTAAAAATTTGTGAGTAAATAACCACCAATAAGACACAAAATTACCGATGGCCAGTTACTCCAATGAATTCTTTCTTTAAAAAGAAAAAAAACAATTATTGGCACCATTGGTACGTAAAAAATTGTAAAGAAAGCTGCATTTGCAACATCTGTAAATTGAAGCGATATTTGTTGTAAAGCAGATCCTAAAAATAAAAAAACTCCTATTAATAATGAGTATTTAAAAAATTCACTATTACCTTTTATCAATTCTTTTTTTACATTTTTTTTTTCAAAATATAAAAAAAAAGGTAGTAAAACCAAAAATCCAACAAAAAATCTTACACCATTAAATAAATATGGACCTATAAACTCCATGCCAGTATCTTGTGCAATAAATGTGGTTCCCCATATAAAAGTGCATCCTAATGCACTTAAGATAGAAATTGATTTAGACATGTAAAAAGAAACTTATAATTATATTGCTAATTTAAAAGCAAAATTTTTACCTAAATTATCCCTTATCTCATTACAAAACCTTGCCGCCTCCGCTCCATCAATAATTCTGTGATCGTAGGACAGAGAAATTGGTAATATAGTTCTTACTTTGAATTCATTTCCAAATAAAATTTGTTTTTTATTGGATCTGCTTACCCCTAATATTGCCACCTCTGGATAATTTATTATAGGTGTGAAGAAACTACCCCCAATACCTCCAAGACTGGATATAGTCATAGATCCTCCATAGAATTCCCTCTTATCAATTTTTAAATCTCTGCATTTTTTAGCAATCTCTCTTAATTCTTCTGAAAGGTTTTGAATATCCTTTTTATCTACTTGTCTTATTTTAGGAACCATCAAGCCATTTGGGGTATCTACAGCTATACCAATATGAAAATATTTTTTAAAAGTAATTTTACCGTTACTCATATCTTCAATAGAAGAATTAAACGACGGAAATTTTTTTAGAGCTGCCACTAAAGCTTTCATAATAAAAGCCAATGGAGTAATTTTTAATTTGTTTCCTGAATAGTGATCTACCAATGAATTTCTAAATTCTTCCATTTCAGTTATATCAATTTCATCATGATGGGTAACATGTGGGATTGTATTAAAAGAATTTACCAGATGAGGTGCGGCTAATTTTTTTATTCGTGGTATATCTTTTACATCAATCTCACCAAATTCGAAATGCTCATATTCAATTTTAATTTTATTCTTTTGAATTTCTTCTATATTTTTTATTGATTGATTTTGATTTATGCCAAGCTTTATAAAGCTTTTTACATCCTCTTCTGTAACTCTACCAAGTTTCTCCGATCCAGAAATTTTATTTATATCTGCGCCAAGCTCTCTTGCAAATTTTCTTACTTTCGGACTAGCTAATACTGATTTATTACTTGTCATAATATTTTGAATATTCAATGTGTTTTCTGATTTTTCTTGAACCTTATCTTGCGATTTATAAATTTCTTTAGAAATATTTATTCCATTATTATCGATATCTGCAGTTTCAGTTTTGGTTGACTCAATTTTAAGTATCAGATCTCCTTCTGATACCTTGTCTCCAACTCTAACAATAATTTTAGTTATTTTGCCCGAATGGTCAGAAGGAACTTCTACACTTGACTTGTCACTCTCAAGCGTGATGATGGAGTCTCCTTTATTGATATCCTGACCATCTTTTACTAGAATTTCTATGATTTCTACATCTTTGAAATCACCAATATTTGGTACTTTTATATCAATTAAAGCCATTAAACTTTTGTAGGCATTGGTTTTTCAGCATCTATATTATATTTCTTAATTGCATCGACAGCATATTTTGAAGATAACAATTGTTCATTTGCTAAAACACTCAAGGCATAAGTTGTTATATAATTTTTATCTACCTCAAAAAATTTTCTTAAATTTTTTCTTGTATCACTTCTTCCATATCCATCTGTTCCCAGGGAATAAAAACTTTTATTAATATAAGATCTAATTTGATCTGAATTTAGTCGCATATAATCTGAAGCTGCTAAAATAGGGCCTTCAGAACTACCCAAACATTCTTCAATATAAGACTTTTTCTTTTTTTTTTCTGGATGTAATAAATTATACCTTTCTACCTCCATTCCATTTTTTCTCAACTCACTAAAACTTGTAACACTCCACACCTCACTATCAATTTGGTATTCTTTTTGTAACATTTCTGCGGCATCCATCATTTCTCTCAAGATTGTTCCTGAACCGAGTAACTGTATTTTTGTTTTTTTATATTTTGAAAATTCTTTAATTTTATACATTCCTTTTAATATTCCTTGCTCACTACCTTTAGGTATTGCGGGATGAGGATAATTCTCATTCATCGTAGTAATGTAATAAAAAATATTTTCTTTTTTCTCATGCATTCTTTTTAATCCTTCTCTAAATATAACTGCTAATTCGTAAGCAAATGTTGGATCGTAAGAGACACAATTTGGAATTGTTGAAGACAAAATATGACTGTGTCCATCTTGATGTTGTAGTCCTTCTCCAGCTAAAGTTGTTCTGCCAGATGTTGCTCCTATTAAAAACCCTCTTGCTTGACTATCTCCAGCGGCCCATGCAAAATCCCCTACTCTTTGAAATCCAAACATTGAATAAAATAAATAAATAGGAATCATTTCTACGTCGTGATTTGTGTATGATGTTCCAGCTGCAATCCATGATGACATTGATCCGGCTTCTGTTATTCCCTCTTCTAAAACTTGTCCTTTTTTATCTTCCCTGTATGAGCTTAACTGTTCTGAGTCTACTGGTTCATACTTTTGTCCTTCATGAGCATATATCCCAATCTTTTGGAAAAAACCTTCCATTCCAAAAGTTCTTGCTTCATCAGGAATTATTGGAACTAATCTTGATGCAACATTTTTGTCTCTTAAAAGATTCGTTAGCATTCTAACTAATGCCATTGTAGTAGACATCTCCTTATCTTCAGTAGATTTCATCATTACCTGAAAAATATCTTCAGGTGGAGCTTTAATTGGTTTTGCAAATGTGGACCTTTCCGGAAGGTGTCCGCCTAATTTTAATCTTCTTTCTTTTAAGTATTTAATTTCTTCAGAATTTTCTTTGGGCCTGTAATATTCTATGTTCTTAACTTGTTCGTCAGTTAATGGTACATCAAACCTGTCTCTAAAGTACATTAAATCCTCTACATCTAGCTTTTTTTGTTGATGGGTAGTATTTATACTTTCGCCAGATTTTCCCATTCCATATCCTTTAATCGTTTTTGTTATAATTACAGTGGGACTACCAATGTTTTCCATTGCTTTATGATATGCCGCATATACTTTATGAGGATCATGACCCCCTCTATTTAATCGCCAAATATCTTTGTCACTATACGATGAAACTAATTTTGACAATTCTGAATATTTTCCAAAAAATTTTTCTCTTACATAAGCTCCTCCTTTTGCTTTAAATGCTTGATATTCTCCATCAACTGCTTCATTCATTCTTTTTATAAGCAATCCTGTTTTATCATTTGCCAAAAGTGGATCCCAATAAGATCCCCAAATTACTTTTATAACATTCCAACCCGAACCTCTGAAGCTTCCTTCTAATTCTTGAATTATTTTTCCATTTCCTCGTACAGGTCCATCTAATCTTTGTAAGTTACAATTTATAACAAATATTAAATTATCTAAATTTTCTCTTGATGCCAAAGCAATTGCTCCTAGAGACTCTGGTTCATCCATTTCTCCATCTCCAAGAAATGCCCAAACTTTTCTATTTTCATCTTTTATTAAACCTCTATTAATTAAATATTTCATGAATCTTGCTTGATAAATTGCTAACATTGGACCAAGTCCCATTGATACAGTTGGAAATTGCCAAAATTTATGCATTAGCCATGGATGAGGATATGAGGATAAACCGTTAGGTCCGACTTCTTGTCTAAAATTATCTAATTGTTCTTTTGTAAGTCTTCCCTCCAAGAAAGCTCTTGAATATACTCCTGGGGCGGAATGGCCTTGAAAATAAATAAGATCTCCACCAAATTGGTGATTTTTTGCTCTCCAAAAATGATTCATTCCTACGTCATATAAAGTTGCAGCAGATGCAAATGTACCTATATGTCCACCAAGTTCGGGAAATTTTTTGTTTGCTCTAACTACCATCGCGGCCGCATTCCATCTTATTAAAGATCTTATTTTTCTCTCAATATTTTGATCTCCTGGAGATTTCTCTTCTTCGTTAGGTGGAATAGTATTTATGTATGGTGTGTTTTGTATAAATGGAATTCTAGATCCTTTTCTATATGATTGATCAATCAATTGTCGTAAAAGAAAATGTGCCCTCTCATTTCCGGCATTATCAACAACTGCATTTAAAGACTCTATCCATTCTTTAGTTTCTAATGGATCAATATCACTATTATCATGTATAATAATCCTATTATCCTCATTTTGTATTTTTGATTGTTGTAAATTATTACTTTTTCCAATTTTATTTTCTTTTTTTAAAATTTTTTCTGCTTCTTCAATAATTTTTTCTGTGACAGGGGGTATGCTAGACTTCGACTTTCCGTTTTTAGAATTAAGAGACAATATTAAATCTCCTTTTGAAACTTTGTCACCAACTTTTACATTTATTTTTTCAATTATACCTTCCTCAGTTGAGGGGACTTCAACACTTGATTTGTCGCTCTCAAGTGTAATTAATGGATCATTTTTTTTTATTTCATCTCCCTGTTTAACTAAAATCTCAATTATCTCTACATTTTCGAAATCGCCTATAT
>MDSW01039221.1_pt1 | contig 14041 bp, 9 predicted proteins | sample 811171 | NCBI WGS metagenome assembly MDSW01 (sample SAMN05326641, study PRJNA326480) | marine metagenome | isolation source: seawater | place: Atlantic Ocean: North West | collected 2012 | reverse complement strand
GCCGCGCCGCGCCGCGAGCCACGGCAAGATCGCGTGAAGCCTCGTCGCGTGCGTCGCGTGACCGACGCGCGCGTGACCCACCGCGGACGCGATCCCGCGAGGGCGCGCGTCGTCGTCGTCGGCGTCTCCCGCGGCGGTTTCGACGGCGCGGAGCAGCGCGTCGCGAACGCCGACGAAATCGCCGCGGGAGAGGTGACGCGTCGCCGCCCCGTTCTCGGGGCCCTCGCCGCCGCCGCTGGTCTCCGCCGTCGCGCCGACGCCCGTCTCTCCCGTCTCTCCCGACCGGGACGACGGCACGAGCGCGCGGAGGAACGCGAGCGCGCCCCCCGATCGCCCGCGCGTCGCCGCCGCCGCAGCGACGGCTTTCGCCACCGTTTTCGCCGTCGCGTCGCCGCCGGGGCGAAAGACCCTTCCGAACGCCCGCGGAGAGGTACGCGCCAGCGTCGCCGCGAAGAAAAGCCCGGCGTCGTCGTCGTGCGGCGTCGAAGACATTACGATCGCGCCGTGGACGCCGCCGCCGCCGCCGCCGCCGCCGCCGCCGCCGCCGAGGAGCCACTCCTGCAAGAGGGTTTCCGCCCACCCGTCGTCGAGTGAATCGTGATTTTCCGCCGCCGCCGCCGCTGCCGCCGCGTCCGTCCCCCGCGAGGAGGAGGAGGAGGACGACGACGACGCCATCAGCGCGCACGCGCACGCGCACGCGGCCTCGCGCTCGAGGTCGGACTCGCCCGCACACATCCCCGCGCGCGCGGCGGCGCGCGCGAGCTTCCGCACGACCCCGCCGTCCCCGCCGTCGCCGCTGCCGCCGTCGCCGCTTCCGCCGTATCCGGATCCGGTGTCGAAACACAAAAACGCGAGACTCTCCAAAGCGAGCGCGCGGTCCGCGGAGCGCGTCGAGCCTAACCCGACCGCGCACAGCGCGTTTACCGCGTCGACGTCGGAGACGTCGAGCGCGCCGCTCCACTCCGCGTCGAGCACCCCGCACGCGGCGAGGATCGCGCAGGTCCCGAGCGCGGCCGTCGTGAGGTCGCCGTCTCCCGTCCCGGCGGCGCCGGCGGCGCCGTAGAGGCGGGCGACCGCCGCGCGGCGCGCCCCCGGAACAGCCTTGCGTATCTCCTCCAGCGCGTTCGCGGGGATGACTCCGCCGCGAGGTTGATCCGCGCCGCCGGCGCCGACCCCGGGCGGCTCGCGTCGCGCGCACAGGGACAGAAACGCGCCGAATAGCACCCCGTTCACCGCGCTCGCGGCGGACGCTCGCAACGACGCCGACGCGTCCTCGGAAGACGCGACGTTGGAACACGTCGCGATGAACGCGGACACGCCGCCCCCGCCGGTGAACGGGGGAGGAGGCGGAGGAGAATAGTCCGCGCGATGCCGCGGCTCGGAGGTTCGTCGGGGACGAACGTGGAGATCCGCGGCCACGAGAGCGGTGGCGGTCGCGACGCGAAGCGCGCTGAGGGGCGTTCCGCGCGAAGCGACGAATATGTCGGGGCGGAGTTCAGAGGCGCGTCAGTCGGAGTCCAAAGGCGTCGAGGTCGAATGTTGAAACCGAGGGACCCTGGGGGGAGAAAAATGCCGGCGAAAGTCCTCAAGGAACGGCGTGCACCGCGGCGACGCGGTCGTACGGGAACCAGCGTGAGGAGAACGCACCCGACTCGCGGACGCGCGTCGTCGCAACCGCCGGCGGCGACGACGACGGACCGAGCGCACCGCGCCCAAATCTCGACGTGCGTCGCCTCCGCCGCCGGCGTCACGGGTCGCCGCTCCAGGGCGAGCGCGCACGCGGCGCGGACGTCGCTCGCTTCCTCGGAGAGTTCGTGTGTTTCCCCGTCCTCGTCACCGTGCGTGCAGAGCAGCTCGGTGAGCACGCACAACGCGTTGGGGTCGCCGACGAACGAGGCGTCGACGAACCTCCGCGCCGACGCCGACGCCGCGCCCCCGGGCCGCCCGTCGCCGTCCTCCGTCGCGCCTTCACCGCTTCCTCCGTGAATCACCGCGCGGACGTCGTCGCGCGCGAGAGCGATCAACGCTAACGTCGCCACCGCGGCGAATCGGTCGTGGTCGTCCATGCACCGGTCGAGGAGCCACGGGAAGAAGTGCGCGCCGCCGACGGCGTCGCTCACGACGTAGGCTAAGGGTCGTTTTATACGAGCGAATGTCGGGGTGGAGTTGAAAGGCGTCAGTTGGAGTTGAAAGGCATCGAAGGCGGAGATTGAAAGCGTGGGGTGGGTGAAGAGAATCGCCGGGCAAAGTCCTTAAGGATCGGCGTCCACCACGCGAACGCGGTCGTACGGGGACCAGTGTACCTAAGATAATTTCCCCCGCGCGCGCGCGGTCGTCGTCGTGCCCTCGGATCATCGCCGCCGTGAACGCGTCGACGAGCGCGTCCTCGACGTCGACCTGCTCGCGCTCGGTCGCGAACACGGGAAGCAGCGACCCGCGCGACGCGGCGACCGCGGCGGCGTCGCGGAAGATGATCAACACGCGCGTCGACGAGTCCGCGTCCGACGCGCCGCCGCCGCCGAGGAGGTACCGCGTCAGCGGGGCGATGAAGTGGTCGAGGAGGTCGCTCACGCGCGCGCGCGTCGAGGCGTACTTGACGTGCACGAAGGCGCACGTTATGAGCAGCGCGCGCGCGGCGGCGGCGCCGAATCCGGTCATGACGTCGAATATTCCGCCGCCGCCGCCGCCGCCGGGGTCCTGGAGAGACCCGAGGAGGGGTTCGGGATGACACGCCGCGGCGACGACGTCAAACGAGGCGTCGTCCTCGCCCAGCGCGTGAAGGATCGCGCCTACGAAGTTGCAGAGCAGCGCGGGATGGTGGGAACCGTCGCATTGGTCGTCGTCGTCGTCGTCGTCGTCGTCGCCGTAGTAGAAGGTTCCGTCGCCGTCGTTCTGGAGTCGCCGCCCGCCGCCGCCGCCGCCGCCGCCGCGAAAGACGCCGACGTCGACGGCGATCAACACCGTGTGCATCACCGCATCCCTCGCGAGTGATACCGCGAGTGTTCTTCGAACGTCCGCGACCTCGAAGGACGCGTCGGCGGCGGCGGCGTCGTCGTCGTCGTCGCCGCCGCGAAGAGCAGTCGTGAAAAGTTTCACCGCCCCCGCGACGACGGATTCCGTTCCCGCCGCCCCGTCGTCGTCGCCGCCGCGGGAGTGCTTCAAGATCGCGAGCCTGCGCAGCGACGAGATGAGGAGATTCGGTAGCTCATGACGTTCCAACACCCCGATCGCGTCTTTGATATCCCCGGCGGTGCGAAAGTGGAGCGCGAAGATGTCGCCCATCGCATCCGTTGCGCCTCGAACGACGCTCGCGCCGCCGCCGCCGCCGCCGCCGCCGTCGTCGCTCGTGAAAGCCCGTAACGTCGCCGCGGCGTCGGACGCGAGCACCGCGAAGCTCCGCGCGGCGATTTCCTTCGACGCGTCACCGCGCGCGCTCGGCCAACCGAGCAATCGCGTCAGCGCCGCGCACGCGCTCGCGCGCACTCGCGAGGAATCGCCCATCCCGGCGTATCGCGCATCCCCAACCCAACCCGCGGATACCCCGCCGCCGAGTCCCCGATCCACGAACCCCCCTCCCGTCGTGATCGCGTTCTGTTCGTACGCGTCCACGAGTGCGCCCATCAGCGTCGCGAGAGACGCGGGCGGGACGTTCCCCGGGTCCCCGGCCGCGGCGACCGCCGCGGCGAGGCGCGCGCACGACGCCTCCACGTCGAGATCCCGCGTCGCGACGGCGCCGGCGAACGCGGCGGCGACGGCGTCGACGCCGAACACGAACCGCGCGTTGAACGCGCGCGGGGACGCGAGCGCGAGCGCCGTCAGGCACTCGAGCGCGGCGCACGTCGCGTCGTCGCGCTCGCGCTCGCTCCCGACGACGTCGGGCCGCCGCCGCCGCGCGACGACGCCGCCGCGGACCCCCTCGAAGACGTGCTCCGGAATCGCGAACGACACGAGGCGTTCCGTCGCCGCCGCGGCTTGCCCGACGGCGAGGACCTTCACGCAGTCGCACGCCGCAGCGCGCGTTGTCGGCGTCTGCGATAAGAGGGCGTCGCGAAGGAAGCGGACGATCGGCGGCGGGGCGGCGGCGAGCCCGCCGCCGTCGTCGCCGCCCCCGAGCGCCGCCGCGGAGAACCCGCCGCCGCCGCCGCCGCGGGTGCCGCCGCGATTGGAGAGCAACGCCGCGAGGTCGAGACCGACGCGGGTCGCGAGCGCGTCGAGGACGCGCAGCGCGATGGACGTCGCGTCCTTCACGCGCGCCGCTGGATCATCGCGGCGTTCGGGCGCGGGCGAACGGAGCGGCGTGCCGCCGCCGCCGACGCCGCGGCCGCGAGAAGAGAGCGCGCACGCGACGGCGCCGACGGCGAATCCGTGCGCCGTCCCCGTCTCGTCGATAACCCCCGGGCCGCGTCCGTTATTCAGCAGCTCCGCGAGGACGGTCAGCGCGCGATACCGCGTCTCGGCGGAGGACGCCGTCGCCGTCGCCTGGCCGGGGTGGGCGGCGTGCGACGGCGTCGACGAGAAGCCCCGGCCGGCGCCGACGCCGAGCGCGTCGAGGACGACGGCGACGCCCGGCGAGGACGCGCGGGGATGATTCTTCACCGTCGCCGCCGCGGTCGAGCGCGCCGCGCGCTGGCTCAGGGAGACGAGAGGGTGAGGCGCGCACTCGTTCGCGCCGGAAACGCGGCGAACGTGCGCGGGGACGATCCCGAGCGACGCGTACTCGTCCGCCTGTGACGACGTCGGCGGCGACAGCTGCGGGAACCCTTGCGAGAACCCCCCCGGGCCCGGCTGCGAGAGCGAGAGCGTCTGGGACGACAGAGACGACGCGGCGGGAACGGGCGCCGCCGCCGCGATCTGTCGCGGCTGGAACGTCGCCGGGAGAACCCCGCGCCTTGCGCTCATCGCGAGAAGATCCGCGAGGAGGTGCAGCAGGCGGCCGCGGGCGACGTCCTCGTCGCCGCCGCCGCCACCGCGTTCGCCGTCGCCCGCGCCCGCGCCCGCGGCGGCGGCGGCGGAGGCTGCGTTTGAAAACGAAAACGTCGCGGGGGGTTGCCGAGCCGCGAGCGCGTGCCCCGGCGACGGGCGGAGACCGACGCACGTCTGCGTCGTCGGCTGGCTCTCCGAGCTCCGCCCGGATCCGACCCCGCTCCCGCTTGCGCTCCCGGCGCCGCCGCTCCAGTCCTGGCTCATCCCGCCGCCGCCGAGGAAGAGCCCGCCCGGGGGCGGCGCGCGGTCGCCGAACCCGAGACCGCCGCACGACGCGAGCCTCGACGGCGGCATCGTCGCGGGGGTCCGCGCGCCGCCGACGCCGCCGAAAACGCCGCCGTTCTTCGATATCGCGCGCTCTTTGTCCGCGAGGTGCATGAGCGCGCGCTCGACGACCGCGTCGAGCGCGGCGCCGTCGTCCACGCCGTGCGTCGTCGCGGAAGACAGGAGGACGCACACCTCGCGAAGGACGCTCGAGAGGTCGTCGTCGTCGTCCCCTCGCGAGAGCGCGTCCACGGCCGCGGGCACGAGCGCGTGCCCCCAGCTCGAGATGACGTCCAGCCCGACGGCGTGATCGCGCAGGAGCGCGGCGAGCGCGCGCGCGAACCGCGCGCGCGTCGTCGCCAGCGTCGCCGTCGTCGTCGTGGAGAGCCGCCGCGACGCGCCCCAGCAGGCCGCGGGCGCGCCGCCGAGGTGGGGGGCGTCGTCGCCGCGCGCGCGAGAGAGCGCGTCCGCGACGCATCGCACGCAGACGGTGCCGACGTTCGGAGCGTTGTACACGCACAGCTGTCCGTGCGCGCGCGAGACGTGCAGCGCGGGATCCATCTCGCGGGGACGCGGGCGGCGGCGGCGCGCGCGGGGTCGTGTGCGTGTGACACAGCTGGCAGCGCGCGCTGCGCCGCGCCGCGAGGAAAACAGAAGCCCGGAGAAGAAAAGCGCCCGCCGCCGCCCGCGCTTCCGGACAAACGCGCGCCTCGCGGTGCGTCGTCCTCGCGCGATGTCGTTCAGCCTCGCGGAGCGCGCGCGGCTGGCGAAGAAGCGCGATGACACCCCGGTCGGCGCCATGGAGCGCAAGATGCGTCTGCTCGCCGTGGACGAGATCGGCGTCCATCGCGTCTTGGAGGCGCCGTCGGCGCGGCATCTCGAGGACCTCGCCGTCGTCTCGACGTGGGGCGAGTCGAAACGCGCGCGGCGGGTCGTGACGCTCACCGCCGGGGTCGACGCCACCGGCGGCGCCGCGGTAGACGCGAACGCCGCGGGGTGGTTCGCCATGGGAAGAGCGGACGACACCGTGGACGTGTGCGACGGCGTCACCGGCGGCGTCCTCGGCGGCGGCTCGGTCGCCGTCGGCGCGCTCCCCGTCTGCGCCACGGTGTTCGGGCCGTCCAGCGCGAGCGCGAGCGCGCGGTTGATCACGGTCACGGAGAACGGCGACGCGCGCGTGCACGCCGCGGCGTGCGACGTGCACGCGCCCGCGGACGCGCGCATCGTGGGCGAGTGGGAGGAGGTGGTGTCGAATTGGAAACCGTGCCAGTCCGCGATTCGCGCGTGCGTCTCCGAGGACGGCGCGACGCTCGCGACGGGGGGCAAAGGCCAAGGAAACAACCTCAAGACGCACGACATCGAGACGCAGAAGGTGTTGTTCAAAGCGAAAGCGCAGCCGCCGAACTGGCTCGGGTACGTCGCGCCGCCGTGGGTCTCCGCGGTGCGATTCCTCCCCGGACGCGGCGGCGGCGACGGAGAAACTATTCTCGTCGGCACGGGGGACCACGCGTTGCGCTTGTACGACCTGCGTCAAGACTCCAAGCGCGCGGTGATGGACGTGCAGTGCGGCGAGCGCGAGAACGCGACGACGGTGATGGCCGTGTGCGGGACGAGGGACGGGAACACCGCGTTCGCGGCGGACGCGCGCGGCGCCGTCGTCGCCATGGATTTGCGGACGCAGAGAAGCCGCGGGAAGCTCCGCGGAAACTCCGGGAGCGTCCGCGAGCTCGCGTTGCATCCGACGCTGCCGCTCGTCGCGACCGCGTCGCTGGACCGCTGGATCCGCGTGTACGACGTGGACACGTGTAAGTGCGTCGGCGCGGGGTACACGAAGCAGGCGCTGTGTTCGGTCGCGTGGGACGTTCGAGGGCCGGCGGTTGCGGCGGCGGCGGCGGCGGCGGCGGAGCGGAAAAAGGCGAAGAAAAAAGCGGCGAGGGAAGGGGACGACGCGGGGGCGGAAGTCGCGGCCGGGGACGGAGGAGGCTCGGACGTCGCGGTGAAGAAAAAGAAGAAGAAGAAGAAGAGGTTGTGTAGCGACGACGACGACGTCGGGGTGGTCAAGAAGAAGAAGAAGAAGAAGAGGGCGAAGGAGGCGACGGAGGACGACTAGTCTAGGTTCTGGCGAGGACGGCGCCGAAGAAACGGCCGACGGGCGATTTGTAAACCGACCAGACAAAAGTCGTCAGGCAGAGGGGAACGTGCTCATTCGTCTCTCGCGCCGCGCCGCGTCCGCCGCACGGCGTCCACGGTTCGCGCGTCATGGGATTCGGTCGCGACCGCGATGAGTACCCGGCCTCGAGCGTCGCGGAAGCGATAAGGTGCGCGCGCGCGTCGTCCCGTCGCGCGTCGCCCTCCCCCACGCACCCCATCGCGCGTCTCGCGGAAACGACGGAACGAACGCATGATGGCTCCCGCGACGCCTCGCCGCCCCGCCGCGCGAGTCGCCGACCCGTCCCCTCCCTCCCTCCCTCCTCCCGCCGTTTCCCCAGTGCCGTCGGCGTGCTCGACGATCTCGCCACGTCCGCCCCCGGCGTCGCCGCGGCGGCGACGTCCGCGGCCGCGTTCGTGCTCACCGCGAACGCGGCGCGACGAGCGGCGTACGCGACGGGCGTGTCGTGCGCGACGCCGATCCTGGGGGTGGCGTGGGGGCTGTGTGCGACAGCGGGGGCGTCCGTCGTCGCCGGGCAGGCTGCGAGGGCGGCGCTCGAGGCGAGCAGAAGCGGCGGCGGCGGCTGGTCCGGGTCCGTCGGCGTCGCGGACGTCGCGAACGCCGCGCGCGTTGGGTGGTCGTCGTTCGCGTCGTCGTCGTCGTCCGCGCGGTCGGGATTCTTTCGCGGCGCGCTCGGGGGTCTCGGGGGTCGCGACGCGGCGTGGGACGAGGGCGAGATGACCCTCGACGCGATGCTCGGCACGGTTCTGTACGCGTTCATCGGACGTGGCGTGCACAGCGCGCTCCCGAGCGACGTCTCGCACCCTGGCGCGATGCGACGAAATTCGATGCCCGCGAACGGAGCGCACTACGCGTCAGGTGCGTTCTTACAAAAGTTGTTCACCCATTGTCCGGTTTCAACATTTGATCGCGTCCCCTTTCAACTGACCGGTGAACCGTTTTTGTATGGAATGGCCCTCAGAGTCGCAGAAACGCACGCTCGCGCGATGGATGCGTCGCGACGGGTGCCATCACTGCGGGACGCGGTCGGGCGCGGTCATCGGCGACCACATGCCGCCGAACAAGATGGCGTTCGGGTCCAGCGCTGCCGCGGAGGCGTCCAGGAACGGAACCCTGAGCCTCGGCGCGCGCGCGTGGAACTTCCTTCGCATGGTGCCGAGGCAACGGTTTTTCCCGCAGTGCCGCGCGTGCTCGGACCTGCAGTCGACGGCGGTGCGATTACGCGCCAAGTCGCTCGTCATGCACAACGGCGGCGTCCGCATAGGGTGCGTCGTCGCGAGCGTCGTCGCGGCGAGGCATTACGTCATGTGGAAGCACCCGAGGGAGTACGAGCGGTTTGAGAGGAGGGTGGAGGAGTTTGTGTTGAGGACGCGATGACAACCGGACGTCGTCGGTCGCGCACGAACAGAAGCGCCGAGGATTCGTTGATGGTGAGTCTCCAGTCTCCAGCCCGGGACTACTATGATAGTCTAGTTAATGCCTACGCAGTAGACGCTATCGAGCCGGGGTCACCTCCTCCTCCTCCTCCTCCTTTTCCGTGGTCGTGGTCACCCCCCCGTCCCCTCCCCCCCCCAGAACGACGTCCACGACGAGCGCCTCGAACGTCTCCCGGACGCCCCCCGCCTCCTCCTCCATCGGCAAGTGCGACGCGGTCGGCATGAGCTCGTACCGAACGTCCTCCACGCCGCACTCGATCAACACGTCCCGCAGCGCTTCGGACAACGCCGGCGGCGTCGTCCGATCATTCTTCCCGACCACGACGACGACTTTCGTCTTGGCCGGCGCGAGCGCGTTTGGGACCTCGCGGCGCAACCGCTCCGACGCGTCCGCGAACGACCCGGCGCGAAACGACTGCAGCAACCCCTCGTCCCACCCCTCCGCTTTCGTCGGCCGCGCGTACGCGCGTCGAACGTCCTCGCTCAGGTTCGCGTACGTTCGCCCCTCCTCGATCGCGGCGAGCTGCCTCCTGACGCTCCCGCGGACGAGGTTTAACCCCGGCCCGTCCTGAGAGATGAGGAACCGGAACCACGCGAACCGAAGCGCGCGGTCCAACGGCACGCCCGCGAGCGGGTCGCCGCCGACGAAGATCGCCGGCGCGACGAGCGCGAGCGTCGGGATTCTCTCCGGGGCTCTCAGCGCGGCGTCGAGCGCCACGGGCGCGCCCGCGGAGTGCCCGAGGACGCACGCGCGCGTCACGCCCAGCGCGTCCATGAGCGCGAGCGTGAGCTCGGCCTGGCCTTCGGGCGTGTATACGAAGTGCGCCGCCGCGGTCGCGGTCGCGGTCGCGGTCGCGCCGGCGGCGTCGGTCGCGGCGTCGGTCGCGGCGTCGCCGTTTTTTTTCAGCTTCGGCCGACTCGAGAGCCCGTACGGGGGGCGATCGAACGCGATCGCGCGGACGCCCGCGTCGCTCGCGAGCCTCGGGAGGAGGTTACGGAACGAAAACTCCGAGCCGTTCGCGCCGTGGAGGCACACCACCGCGTCGATGTCGCGCGGCGACGGCGATCGCGATTGCGATTGCGATTCCGGCGGCGGCGACGACTCTTTGTAATGCACCACGACAGCCTCCCCGCGGACGGTCACCGTGACGAACTTAGAGTCCGCGTCCGCGAGCGCTCGCGCGGGGAGCAGCCCGGCGAGCGGCTTCGGGTCCGGGTCCGAGAACGGCTCGACCACGAGCTCGGTGAAGTCTTTCTGCGCTTTCGCGGTCGCCATCGTCGTCACCGCGGCGATCAGGTCGCGCAGGACGTCGTCCCTGCTCTTGCTCGTAGCGCGCGAGATCGTCCGCGATCGCGCCCCCCGCGGACGTCGACGCGCGGCGTCCGCCGCGGCGGGCGACGGCCGCGCGCGTCCGCCGCGGCGCGAGCGCGTCGACGGCGTCGACGGCGACGGCGTCGTCGCTGCGCGCATCGTCGGACGGCGGTCGCGAAGGAGACGAAGACCCCGAGGCGCGCGCGAGGCGCGCGGATCGTTGTGCGCGCGCGGCGTCGACGTCACCGTTCGTCTCGTCGCGCGCTGTCTTCTCGGCCGTGCCGACTCCGAAAGCTTTCGGAGCTCTCAGCGCCCCGGGGTCGCGAGCGCCACTCCCCGCGGCGCCGGCGATGGGCGGCGCCAGCGAGGGCGGGGACGCTCCTCCGCTCCCCCCGCACTCGCGCTCTGCGCGCGACCCGGACCGTCACACGCGTCACGTCTCTCGCGCAGAATGGCGCGCGCGCCACCCGGCGCCGCCGTCACGTTCGCGCGATCGCGACGCGCCGCTCGGGAAGAACGGCGGCCCCGCGCGCGGGCGGGTCGTGTCCGGCGTGCATCGCACCCAAGCCGAGCTCGAGCGCGCGAGCCCGCCGAACCTCAGACGCATGGGGTTAAACTCCGTGGAGGAGTACTTCGCGATGGAGGAGCGGAGGATCCGCGCGAAGGCGGCGCTGGACGCGATCGTTAGGGATCCGACCGTCCCCGCGGAGGAAAAACATCACGCCGCGGCGACGTATCACGTGACCGCGGGAAGGCACATTCACAACTGCCGCGACTGTTGGCTCATGCGCGGGTTATGCGTGTGCGACTTGCTGTGTAAGGTGCCGAGCGCGCGACTCGAGCCGCACGGCGTCGTCGCGTATCTGCATCACTTCGAGTGGGGTCGAGGGAGCAGCACGGGGAATCTGATTCGCGCGTGCCTCGGCGGAGAGCTCTTCGTGACGGGGGAGCGGACGCACGAGCGCGCGCTGAGGGAGATGTTCGAAGGGAACGATGGAGGGAAAAACGTCGCGATATTATGGCCCGGGGAAGGGTCCGTGGACGTCCGCGACGTGGTGCGAGAAGCCAGCCGTAGAAGCGCGGAAGCGCTCGGGGCGGGGGAAGGAAACGCCGGAGAAGGAAGCGTCGGCGTCGGCGTCGGCGGCGGCGGCGGCGTCACGTTCGTCGCCGTGGACGCGACGTGGAACAGCGCGCGGAAGATGATGCGGCGGATACCGAAACACATCACGCGCGCGAGGATACCCCCCGAAGCGTTCGACGCGGACTACGACGCGTCGAAACACGTCGCGTCGCCGCCGCCGCCGCCGCCGTCGGACGCGGCGACGACGAAAACCGGCTCGACGAAAACGACGTCGCTCCTCGCGCCCGTGCGAAAGTATAAAAACGCCCCGGACGGGCGCTGCAGCACGTTCGAGGCCGTGATCGCGCTCATGCGCGTCTTGGGACACGACAGGGAAACGTGCGACGGTCTACTGCGCGCGGTGAAGACGAAAGTAGACGCGGTGCTCGTGCAGAAGAGCGTCCCCGGGGCGTACGGGACGTTTAGCGTCGAAGAAGACGTCTACGAGGCGGCGGCGGCGGCGAGGAGGGCGCGGGAGGCGATGGCGGTGGGACCCGCGCGCGGGGATGGCGGCGGCGGCGGCGGCGGCGAGGGGGGAGATCCTGGCGTGGAGGGGGGGGTAGAGGGAGGATGTTGGATGACCGCGGCGATGGCCGGGTTGAAGACGTAGGTAGCCGCGAGACCTGTCACGAGTGTTCTGTTGTTACGCAGCTCGGACAGCGCGCGTCGCAATTCTCCCTTCCATTCTCCCCGCGCGCGGCGCACGCTCACGCGCCCGCACGGACGATGCAGGCGTCGAGCGCGTTCGCCGTGGGGTTATCGCGCTGCTGCTCGCGGACGTTCCTCCACTCCGCGCGCGGCGCTTCTAGAATTCGCGCGGCGTGTCGCCCCCGTCGCGTCGCGTCCACCGCGACCGCGAGCGCCTCGGGCGCGGGCGACGCCGATTCGTCGTCGACCGGCGCCGCCGCGACGACGTCGCCGTCTCCGGCGCCGAAAGGCAACCGCGACTTGCGCGACGCCCTGAGCGAGCTCCGCGACGTCCTCCTCGACCCGAACAAGCTCGTCCGCGCGGTCGCGGGCGGGAAGTCCAAGGGCGCGGACCCGCGATGGCGCAAGCTCGAGATGCGCCCGGTCGCGCTGAAGCGCGGAGGGATCAAGCTCCAAGTCGTCAAGTACGACGAGCGCCAAGCGTTCACGTCCAACCACGCGTACGCGAACGGGAGAGTCACAAAGGAGCGCGGGAAGGAAGTCCTCACCGCGTCCGCGGCCGCGGAGGAGGCGCTCGCGATCCCGTTCAAGACGTGGCGCGTGGAGACCGCGGACGAGGTGCTCAATCTTCAGGTGAGCAAATCCGGCGGCGCCACGGTGAAGCGCACGCGGCAGCTGCTCTCGAACGCATCGAAGGGTAGTAAAAACACCGCGCCGGGTGGAGCGGCCGGCGGCGGGCCGGCGGCGCACGATAAAGTCAAGCCGCGCCTGTTAGCCCCCTCGGATCCGTTCTTGATTCGCGTCGGCGTGAGCAAAGAGGACGGCAGCGACGTCAAGCACGCTAAGGCGCGTTCTATACACTGCGTGGTTCCCATACGACCGCGTTCGCGTGGTGAACGCCGATCCTTAAGGACTTTTCCCGGCGTTTCTCTCCGCCCACCTCTCGCTTTCAATCCCCGACCTCGGCGCCTTTCAACTCCATCTGACGCCTTTCAACTCCACCCCGACTTCGCTTTGTATGGAACGACCCTAAGCGCGACAAGTACAAACAAGTCGAGGAATTTTTACGTCTTCTAGACGTGGCCACGGCGGACGCGAGGACGGGCCAGCATCTCCGCGTCTCGACCGTCGGTGACCCGCTGCGGCTCGTGGACCTGGGGTGCGGGAACGCGTACCTCACGTTCGGCGCGTACGCGCACATGGCGGTGAACAAGAAGGAGGCGATGCGGGTGGTGGGCGTGGACGTGAAGCGGCAGGCGAGGGAGACCAACGCGAGGGTCGCGTCCGAGCTCGGGTGGGACGACGCGTGCAGGTTCGTCGAGGGGACGATCCGGGACGCGGTGGTGGCGTTCGACGCGGGGGAGAGGAGAAGCAGCGGGGGTGCCGTGGAGGGTGCCGATGGTACTGGTGATGTGGAAGATGACGTGGCGAAACCTGAGGTGGATATCGTGTTGGCGCTCCACGCGTGCGACGTCGCGACGGATGAGGCGATCGCGCGCGCGGTGCGTTGGAACGCGCCGCTGACGTTGGTGTCCCCGTGCTGCCACCACGACCTGCAGGTGCGGTTGCGGGATGCAAAAATACAGCCGTTCCCGCCGTTATCGCGGCACGGGATCTTACGGGAGCGGTTAGGGGACATCATCACGGACGCGTTTCGAGCGCACGTGTTGCGTCTGTTGGGGCACAGAGTCAGCGTGGAGGAATGGATCGGCGGGGAGCACACGGCGCGTAACGTCATGATTAAGGCGGTCAGAACCGGCGTCGGCGCGGACAGGGCGACGTGGGAGGAGTACGACGACATGTGCGCGCAGTGGGGGGTCACGCCGAGGTTAGCGGAGATGCTCGAGGGGGAGTTGGCGGCGGCGCGCGCCGAGGCGTTTCGGGAGTGACGACTAGGACGAGCGACGAGTGACGGAATTTTTTTTATTCCGAGAGAAAGTAGCGATAAAGCAAACCCGGCGTTATGACAGCTACTAGACTACGTCGGGGGTTTGAGCGAGAAGGACGCTGCCGCGTACGTCGCGAAAATAAAAAGGTACAACATCGCGCGCATCCAAATTCTACACCGTATATGGGTCGTGAGACGTGCGTTGGGCTACACGCACGTC
>MDSW01091698.1_pt1 | contig 14042 bp, 6 predicted proteins | sample 811171 | NCBI WGS metagenome assembly MDSW01 (sample SAMN05326641, study PRJNA326480) | marine metagenome | isolation source: seawater | place: Atlantic Ocean: North West | collected 2012 | reverse complement strand
CTAGCTGTGCATATTGGCACAAATAATGTCGCACGAGATATGGACAGAATCCGTGAAGCTTTAGCAGTTGACCAGATTACCTATTTGGGCTACTCGTACGGTACTCGCATCGGAGCTGTGTACGCTTCCCTATTCCCAGATCATGTGCGAGCGATGATCCTTGATGGGCCTGTGTCTCCCACAGATCATGTCAGTTCCTTCACGCCAATACAGGGTCAAGGATTTGAAACAGCCTGGAGTCGTTTCGCAAAGGGTTGTGATAATGATCGGTCATGTCCTCTTAACCAATATGGTGGTGCAGAGGAGGCATTCAATACCGTCAACGAAATATTGAAAGTGTCTAACTTTTCAGTTGATGGCGGGAGGGAATTAACCCGTGGTGAGTTCATGCTTGGTACCGCCTCGGCTTTGTATTCCCCCTACACCTGGCCTGATCTGATCAATGGATTTGTAGCAATGATTGAAAACGGTGATGGATCCATTCATCAGGAGTTAGCCGACCAACTAGCGGGGCGAAGAGAGGATGGATCGTATGACAATTCACAAGCAGTACTGTTTTTAGTTAACTGCGCAGATGACCCGAAAAGACCATCAAAGGAATTCATCATGCAAGCTGTTGATGAGGTGGCGGATCAATTACCACATTTCGGGCCAGCATTACGAGGCGATACTGGTTGCGCTGGACTCGAAGAGTCAATCAATCCATTGCATGTAGGGAAGGCAGATTTAGAAATACCTGCACTTGTTATCGCTATGGAAGGAGACCCCGCTACCCCCATAGCTTGGGGCCCAGGACTTATAGATTCTATTGGAGACGCTGTACTTATTACATCTGATGGGGACGGTCATGGGGCTTTCCTTACGAACAGTGATTGTGTAACAGAGGTTGTTTTCAGATACCTCACGGAATTGGTAGTTCCGGAAAATGGGTGGCGATGCGAAGAACCATAAAGGTAAAGCAAAATGTAAAGCAATTGATATTGGTAAGAAAACTATTTTCGTACACGGAGTAATTCACATATTTTGCCCTTGCTGCTTTGTAGCTAAGGATTAAGAACTATATCGAGCTAACGTATTCCATTTGGGTTCTATACGGTTCCCCTTCTTTTGGAATTTCGTTATGTATATGTATTTATCGCTCTCTGATTGAATTGCGGGCATTTTTGCTATTGAAACCGTGTCGTAAACACCTTCTCTTGGAGCCAAAACCTCAAATTTGTCAGGGCCTTGATTATCTTCTGACAACTTTCCCATAAGTGCATCCCTGTGGCCCCAGTCGTCATGTAATGCATCCCAGTATGAGTTACAGACAATACGGAAAGCACAATATTTACATAGCTCAGGACTCGGGTTCGATTGAAAATCATTAGTAGCTGATCCTGCTTTCCTATTGAATGAATCTCTTAAGAGGATTAAATCATCAATTAGCCTTTGTACTTCAGTGACTTCATATGACAATTCATAGCGTTTTCCTAATTTGCTCTCTATAAACAATTTTCTCGGCCAAATTTCATGCTTTTTGAAAAAAAGATGAGCATAGAGCAAGAGTTGAATGCGGTGTTTCTCAACATTATCTTCTGTGACGTTACCAGTTTTTGTATCAATGATATATATGTCATCATTATCAGATCTTTCAATAAGATCGATCTCTCCTCTAATCATGAATTCATTATCGACAAGCTCTACTTCGGTGTCTGGATACATCGAGAGATCAGCATTTACTGGATTTTTTAATTGTTGTTCATATGACATTGACTGTGGATCCTCTGGTATTTCGTGAGAAGCCCTCCCTTCTCTTTCACGTAGTTCCTCATCCTCTTCTTCGTGGAGAGAACCAAGCGTTACGTCTAAAGTATTTAGAGTGTCGCGTACATATTTCCTAGTGGTTGCCTTTTCCCAAACATAGTTAGCCCAATTATTTGGTTTTGGAACAACTGACGGATCCCATTCCTGTTTCAGTGATAGATACTGATCAGTGATTAGTCTTTCCCATAATTCTTCAAATTCCTCATCAACATAGCCACTCTCAAAAATTTTTCTTTTGTGAAGATGGTCTTTGATCTCATGTACAACTGAACCAAGAGCTGTTGCTGTATTTCCTCTTTCATATCTTTTGACATCAGGGTCTGACTTACATGCAAACCTGTACTCACAACCGATCAAGTCCTTTGCTGTGGAAGGGTATAGATAATTAATCTGCTCTGGAACTACTTTTATCGCTTCTGACATGAGCTAAGTTGCTAAATGCTCTGCAAAAGTAACAGAACTTTTCGAAAATATCCTAATATCCGATAATTTGAAATCGTCACTTGATTTATCAATCCAGCCGTATTTCTCCTGTAATTCAATTACTGCATTTACTTGTTTTTCGTTCATGTGGTTCTTATCTTGAACCCAAAGCGGATGACCGAGTACCAGCGCTTTTTGTTGACGGCTATTGATAATTGACATGAGCTTACCGTTTTCGTGATATTCAACTGCTAAATCGCCTTCAATATTATCCTCCCACGCTTGTTTGAAATCACGAATTATTCGATTACCTCGTTCAAATTCTGCTCCGACCCATCTATCCATTGTCAATTTATTTCTCAAAGAAATATCAACCAGATCCAGCGCCAACCTCCAATCTAATTGATGATGAAGGAACCTGTTCTCCCAACTCTGCACACACCGCATACATGAGGAGTCACACAATTGATGCTCGTTAGCTTCAAATCGTGGTGCCTCTATCTCATCAATTTGTCTGAGAATCAGATTGAACGTTTCTTCTTTGGCTATCTCAGGGGCATAACCTGCACCATTTTCCAACTTGTCAGCAATAAAAATCCGCGCAGTTCGAAGATGTTCAGGCCCATGACCTGGACCATATATCTTGTTTAAGGATTCTGGATATAAACCAATCTCTATTTCCTCCGCTCTAAGATCAAGAGTTGGCAGGCATGTTTGACGAACAAGTTCTCCAAATGACCTCAGCGCACTATTTCCGGAAGGACACTCCGATTGATTTGAGATAATAGCTTCAAACTTTAATAGTTCACTTGAAGGTTTGATTAAGAAGGTTGCAACATCAGTTGGTCTAATTTCACCTATTGCAATAGACATTTCCGCCGAAAGAGATTGTTCTCCTTGCCCCCTATATACCAACCTATTGAAAACTGATTCAGGGTAAAGAGAAGGGTCAACGCAGACCCACGATTTATTCCCTTTCCGAGCTATGGGAAAGCCGTCTCCTCGATGATTATTGACCCTGATGATCTGAACTGGCTCATCCCATGTCTCTATTTCTATTGCACCAACGCTGTTTGTCTTACCTGATTTTAGTGCTGAGATTTGCGGGTTATTTATTGAGCCTTGCGATTCCGCATTTTCATTATATGGTTCAGGCTTTTTCGCCCACGTAGTTCTAAAGCCAAGAGGTTGGTACATGCTTAGTTGACTCACATCTGAAGAACCACAATGGCTACAGAAGGGTGCGTTAATTGACTCTTGGGACGGCTCTGAATGATCGTTGACTGCTCGTACGGTAGTACCGTCGCAGGAAGTGCATTGAACAACTTTATGTTCAGGGCCAAGGGGATCTTGCGGGTAACCGTGGAGATCAAATGCGGCAAATCCTGCACAGTAATGCTGGTTTCCTTCTTTCACTCGAGGGGCACCAGGAGAGAACATAGCTATGGCCATATCTAGCGAACGGTCGCTAACCGTTACCTTCTCTAAACTAAGCTCTTTCTCCCTTTTGGTTCCGCCTTCCACATATCCACTGAATAATGACCGAACTCGTGTGGGAAAACCGAACATAGGAAGATATCCGCTAAAGGCAAGCAAACGACTTAATTCATTCTCTGTTGCATATAGAGGGTCTGAAAGTGCCTCATCAATTGCCGTTATTAGATCTTCCCGTAGCCATTTTTTTATACCATTGATTTGGGTTTCTGTTAACTCTGTTCTTATAGAAAGCGCATCAACTACATCGTCAACAACAGTTGTGTTCAAAACAAAGTCATTTACACAGTCCCTATAAGGTTTATATTGTTCAATCAACTCAACGTTAATAGAGCCGCAATTATTGCATGCTACGGAATCAGAATCATTGTTATCTAAAAGCCAAATAGATGTTTTTTTCCTACAATTTTCTTCATTACACTTAAGCGCAGTTTCTAAACTAAGCCAGCTTTCTCTTGAGCCAAAAGTCCCGTGATTAGAATCTTGAGTAGCTTGTGGTTGATTTACAATACGTTCATCTAAAAATGCTCGTCTGAGCACTTCAGAAGTTGCAACACGTCGAATGATACGGTCATGACTTGTGTCCAAAAAGGGGTCTGCAACTGGGCCTGCCACCATGTCCTTTGGGCGTGAGAAGTAGTAATCATCATGCGATTAATCCAGAGCAATCGTTAGCGCATACGAAAAGGCTTGTCCGGATCTACCTGCCCTTCCAACACGCTGCTGGTAGTTAAATCTTTGTGGTGGCATATTAGCCATCATGACTGATGAAAGTGATCCGATATCGACACCTGCTTCCATCGTGGTCGTGACACTTAGAATATCAATGCCATCGGTCAGTTCTCTTTCATTATCTGAGGAGTTGATAATTCCCTTAAAATGTCTTTGTCGCTTGCGTTGAAGAGAAAGAGGTTTTGTTTGACCAGTTAATTCTCGGATCCTATAGCGATGCGGACGCTGTCCACCTAGCCAAGAATAATAATTGCCTTCCTTTAATTCTTCTAAATTATTTTCTAGCAGAACATCGTTTTGATCTGTTTTCAAACATGAAGGAGCAATACAAGTTCCAGCAGAAGGATGTAAATACCTCATTCCACAACTTCTACACGTCCAATAGCTTTCACCAGCATAGGGTTTTAGAACAAGATGGCTTTCATGGGCGACCTTAGTTCGAAGTTTCCACTCTTCAGCAAAGCCGGGTTGGTTAAAATAAGCTTCTACATCTCTTTTGAGCTTTTCAAAATCAACTGCCTTTTGAGAAGCAACTTTTGTTAAATACTCTTTTACATAACCTGGCATTGTGGATGTGAGATTACTATTTCTTTCATCGGGGTATTCATGAGCTCCTTTAATGCCAAGCCTCCGAATTATTGATCGAATCACTTGTCTTTGATCGTCAGATTCCAGATCCCACTCATCGAGTAAGTGATCCTTTGATGAATCAAAATCAGCTATTGCAAAGCCTAAGGATTCTATGTCTCGACCACCAAAAGCAAACACTGAGTTAATGAGCTCTTCATTATAGTTTTTTTCAAATTCCGCAAACCTTTCATCTACCTCTACTCTTTCCCATGAATCAGCTGGGTTTGGGGGCCATAACTTATACCAATCCTCTGTTTCTAAGTTCTGGCTTTTCTGATTGTCCTCTATGAACCGAAGATTTGCATCAGCACCTGCCGGATTAACTCCAAGTTTCAGTAATTGGCCTTGGATACTCTTCGCAAGTTGACCCCATCTGATTTCATTGTCAGATGATTGAAGACTTTCAAAGTAATTTTGTAACGCAGTAGATTCAGAGTCCGTTAACTCACCGGAAATTTTTTTGGGAAGTAGGATGGGCAAACTTATATTCTGACTATTGGCTCTAGTAATCTCATTATCGACTCTTCCTTTTTCTTCTATATTTAGATTGTGATATGAAGCGCCGTCTTGAAATGCTCTGTGCAAAAGATCAATGATTGTCTCTTCTTCCGTTGTGTCAAACGTTCCAATAACTAATTGACGAAGTAGGTCACGAAAATGATTCGTTTCAGCGCCAATAGCTACTTTCGCCGCGCTCTCGCGGTTGTCATTAAAAATAAGTGACTTGGAAACTTTTTTTCTCTCTTCGTCTTCTATCTGATCAGAACCCATCGAGCGATATAACTGCCCTGCTAACAACGCTAATGACGCGGATTCACCTGACTGATGGGCCCGAATGTCAGACACGCTTCGCCCACTATAGAAATCAAGCTTATTACCAGCATCACCGTTATTTCGTTCCTTTTCGCAATGGGGACATTTCGTAGGAAGAGCGGATGGTTGTAATCGTTCGTTTGGCCTGTCAGTTCGCTCTACGAAGAGTTTTTGATGTGGAGAACCATCAATCAGCGGGAATACAGAGATTCCGGTTCTTTGACCCTCTGGGACTCCAGCCCAAATGAGCCTTCCATTAAATGGATTGTATTCCACATGTCGGAAACCCCATTTACCATCAAACCGGGATTCTTCGCCTGTTACCAAGTGAGATAGTGATGTTGGGATATTGAAGGTCCATTCGTTACCAGGGTCCGCTATCTCAAGATTATCTTCGTGTCTCGGGTTCGGTCTGTACCAACGGTATTCGGAGTACTTACGATTGAAGTACCGTCTTTCATCGCCTTTCGTTGTTTCTAAAGGAGGTGAAGCAGATAAGCATGGGTCTTGCCCATGCTGTTCAATAGCTTCATAGTTGGATATATACCCACCTAGTCCGATGTCGCCACAGCTATAGCAGTAAAGTAGTTGAAGGATGCGTCCTCCACAGTGACAAGTTGCATTTTCATCAATGAATAATTTTCCTATTCCCACGTTGCGCAGAAATTCACTGGCCTCGGTGCATTCGGGGTTAGAACACGCATGTAACCCCCGTAACATTCGAAAGAACATATGAGATCGGAAGGAGATAACTTCATTGCGATCAATTTGTTCATCCTTTTGAGCCTGAAAGATCTTTTGTAATAAATTTTCAAACAATTCTTCATTCATTCCATCATCGAAAAGATTCTTTTGAATATCTTTGGCAGTCGTGGCAATAGGTTTCGTAGAATCTTCCTTATTGACGCATGCTGCAGCTAGTGACTGAAAGATATTAAATTCTTCAACTAGGCCTCTACCTAAATCATCGCTCTGAAGATACTCTTCTAGCTCTGCAGTTGATAAAGGCAACTCAGCATCTATATTTCTCGGTTCACCTTTTGTAATAAAGAACGATGATGCTTCAGCCCCAAAAAATTCTTCTAAATATTCGAGACCATCATCTGGAAGCGAGGCACTTGTCCCAATAAAACGAACTTGAGGAGAGTCAGGAGTAAGGCCAAGGCGAGCAAGCAAGTTCCGTATCATAAAAGCAACTTCTGAACCTTCTGTTCCTCTGTAAAGATGAAGTTCATCAACCACAAATGTAAAAACATTATTAGGATTCTCTTCAAGCCATTCCTTTGTTAGATCAAAGATTTTGTTGTTCCTTGATCGAAGCATCATCGTATTTAACATTGAGTAATTTGTTACCATGATGTCTGGCGGGGACTCCATTATGTCCCAACGGTGAATCATTTCTCCGCCCATTGGGTTAGCAAAATTAACTAAATCCTCTTCCGTAAAATTTGGGTCTGATTCAGCAATTTGCAGAATAGATTCATATTCCGTCTGAATATCATGAACCTTTGCTGCCTGATACCTAATACGATCATTTGTATGCTGTGTTACTTTTGGAACATCGCCGTTCCCCTCAGTATTACCTGTATATCTCCCAAAAAAGAGTTGTCTTCCTTTCTCATGAGCACTTATAAATTTAATAGCTTTGCGTAAACGTGTTATCTGGTCTTCAACAAGGGCATTTGTAGGATAGAGAATCATTGTTCTGACAGCTGGTTTATGTTTCACCCACTTATGTCTCATTCCGCCCGGTTGCCAATACACCTGATCTTTGATCCACCATGGCTCTATATGGTCATCTTCCTCACTCCAATCAAAAGACTCTTTCACTAGTCTGTAGAGGATAGGGAGGAGAAAGGATTCTGTCTTACCGGAACCAGTTCCCGAAGTCACAACCACATTTCTTTCAGGCAAAAGTCCATCCTGCAATGACTTCTCTAGCGCTTCCGCTTGATGCGACCGAAGCTCAATAGGTCTGTCTCCAAAAAAAGACCCAAATAACGCTCGGCCGACAATTTCAACTGCTTCAGAGTTTAACTGGCATCGTTGAGCAACGTCTGTTAAAGCATCACTTGAGTCATAGGGGAGAACAGGTTCTAGGAAATAATCCGAAGTAAGAAAGTTCTTTTGCTTCAAAAGATCTCTTCTTTCCCTCATCACTTCAGGGAAACGCAACCAGTACTGGGTATCGATATACCTCATTATGGTTTCCTCTATTTGTTGACTTGTTGTATGCGGATTTGGCATAATCTAAAACTGCAATTTCAAATTAATTGTGTTCGCAATTGTTTCACTCACCCCACGATACTGCAAGACTCCTTTGTCTATTTCTGTTCTTTCAGGAAGATAACCTGATTCGAGAACAGCTACACGGTTATATAACCCAGGTAATTCAGCACCTAACGGTGCATATAAAACTTCTTCTTCTCTGATATATCCCAACATTGTTTCTTGATTTTGTGCATGAGCTAAATATTTGACAGTTCTGTGATCCCCTATTTTGAAGCGATTTTTTTCCAAATCAACCTCAGATTGGAAAACATATGTATTCGCATGAGCTCGTAGCTGATACGCACCGGGGATTTGCATTGAATTATATTTCCAGTCCGTCCATCTTGCAGTCGAAGTATCATAGAATCGGACTTCCTTGTAAGCAGATTTCAGCCGTGTCTGAAGCTTGTCTTGAATCTCTGACAGGGGTGGAAGTACAGATAACAGATTCTCTGAAGCATTCTTAAAGACTCTTGTATTCAGAGTTGTTTCTTTTGTAATCAGCTCTTTTATTTGCTCGATTTGTTGCTCATCCACACTTAATAATTGAATTTTTCTGATGCATTCTGCTGATGCACTATTGTCATTGTCTTCTTGAACCTCTCCACCAAGTTCATTTATGACAAACGACCTTAAAGCACTAAGCATTTTCTCACTTCGAAAACCAACGAGTAGCCATGAGCCTGTCCGTAACCTAATAAGCGCAGGATCATTAACCATCCAATGCTCAGGTCTATAGGAATCCTCATTACGTTTTACGGAAATATGGCCATATGATTCAAGATTCGAAATAAGATTGTTTAGGTAATTTGGAAGTTCTGTTTCAGTTTCGTTTGTGTTTGCGAAAATTTCCTTTAGCCAACTAATTCGTCCAGCACGCGTATAGCAAAGCACATCAAATGCAATATTGCGGTCCACTGGGGCAGACAATACTGGTCTTCTGTACACCGTTGAATAGGTTACGGGGGTAAGCGTGTGTGAATCACTTTCTTCAGCAGTTTCTTGTTGAGCATTTTCCCAAGAATCCTTTTGGAGGTTTTTTAAATAAGCTCTTTGCTTCGCCAAAAACGCTGCCTTTGAAATTGTCTCCCCCTTAGCTCCACAATTCCTACAAGTCCATTTCGTCGGTTTGTTTGGGTTATTATTCCGTTCCATACTGACAAGCCGATGTTTGCCCGCATCGCAATTCTCTTGATCGCGGAAGAGAAGTTCCCGCCTCTGTACCGAGAAATTATTCTGGCTTTGAGTTTTGATAGCGGTTTGTTCAAGTCCATCGCGGACCTTTCGCCAGTAGGGTTCACTGAGTTGTCCTGACTCCAATCTTTCGTCAAAATTTGACTGGGATGATTCCGGGGAGATTTGGAACCCTTCAAGTTCTGTTGCAGAAAGAGAGCTAAGAGGATGCGACTGCGGGTTATACAGTATTTCCGGAACATAAAGTGCTAATGGATCATCTGCTGTGCATAGTTGAAATTTCCTATTCCAGTTCTCCTCCTTGCCGGCTCTATTAATTGCGCTAACCCGTAGCTGGTATTTGCCAATTTCTCGAAAGTCAACACTTTTAAGTTCTTCTATAGTCAGGTCTTCTTTAAAGTTTGACCCATTTAGATGAATGTTAATCTTATGGTTCTTGAAGCTACTCTCTTGGATCATTATCTCTGGTGGATAATTTAGATGAAAGACATTTCTTCTATCGTGCACGGGGATCTTTAGTCCCTGGTCAAAATAAATTTGTGCACTATTAGCTTGAGTAATATTAAATGCTAAGAACTGTTCTTGAGCTAGTGCGAACTCTTGAGAATCTTTCGCCTCTGCAACTTGAGGTAGATTATTTATATTTACGGGATTTAGAAACTGAATGTTATGAACCCAAACCCAACCTTTTGGAACACTCTTGTTCTCTGCATGTTTTTTGATTTGGAAACCGGGAACAGCTATTAAATCTAAAATATCCTTCACCTGGGTAAATAGATTTTCATCCACCAACGCCATTGAAATAGAGCCAAGTTCAAACCTTTCACGTTGAATAAACCATCCCGATTGATCATAAATAAGTGGTACGACTTTAATTGGTTGCCTCGTAAAAGTTGCATCCGGTGATTCCCCTTCGTTCCGCCATTGCGCTTTGAAGCTAATTTTTTTCGCGAGAACTTGATTCCAAGCAACCTCAACTCCTGCATCGGTTTTCCAATATAGCCAGTCATCACTTAAAGGTTGGAGATCAATTCCCTCGGAGCGATCTCGCATTAACAATGCTTCGACTTCAGGAATATCAGCCCCAAAATTTTGAAAGGCTAATTTCAAATCTAATGAAAGATCCGAACCGAAGGGTGATCGTTTGGGATGAGCTACAAGCGCTACCCTATTTCCGTATGCCTTCTTAGAAATAATTGGCGATGAAACTCTATCAAGTCCTTGAATCAAACTATCGACTATTGAATCTTGTAGTTTTTTTGAACCCCAGAGATTCTTTAGATGCGCTGAAACCAGAGAGGGAGATTCTTTAATCCACGTATCAAATGCTATTTGCATTTCTTCATTAGTAGGAGGTATGTGACGATTGAATTCAGACTTCTTATAAAATTGATCAATTTGTGGTAAATCTGCTTCGCGAATTAAAGCCTGTGACAAAGCCCACCCAATTTTTGGAAAACTCCCGATTGGCGAAGCTGTAGGAACTCCTCTATAACCTTGGGCTCGATCACTTAACCAGATCTCGAGAGACTCCCACATACGATCTGCATCTTTCCGATAAACGGTTTGAATCCTTTTATTATCAGCTTCAAGGTTTAATAGTCTTGGTTCTACCAAACGTTTATAATAGGCTCTATTAGAGACACCGTCACCACCAGCCATATGTTCTGCCGCAAGGCTAAGAATTGAAAGCAATAGAATAGTTGGAGGCGGTTCGTCAGCTAACCCTTCATTCTTTTCCCATAACCCAAGTTCAGTGATGATTGGCTTAAATGATACTTGCCCATCTACAAAAATGACGTCTCTGGTAATAGATGCCATATGACTTTTTACGGCGTGATACACGTCCGCGCGATTCTCAGTTGACACAGAGGTCGTGTCTAATTCAAGGCGATTCGCAATCTCAGATAGTTCGGCCTCTTCAAAATCAAGGGAGACTCTTCTCCCAGCCAATTGAGAGTGGAAAAGCGTCTCGGCTATGACATCGTTTAATTCTAAATATCGTCTTCCAGCTTCAGTATCTTTTAATCTTTTGTAAGTTACTTCACTTCTTGATTGTCTGCTTCTTTTCGGAGACTCAGTTATCTCCTCACGCTCTTCGAGATAGTCAGCTGTTTCGCAATTGATACAATCCTCTCCTGAATTCCATGAACCCGGCATATCCATAAAACACTTGTTGCAATATCCGACTATTTTCTTTTTCATCTGTATATTTGCTCCCTGGATTAGCTTTTTTTGATGAAGAATTTGCGAATATCATTTAAAAGTAAATCCGGTTGTTCAAAGGCTGCGAAATGTCCACCTTTAGGCATATTTGTCCAATGAGTAATGTTGTAGCTTTCTTCACACCAAGTTCTCGGTGACTGAAGTATTTCTCCTGGAAATGATGCGACTCCAGTTGGAATTTCTACTTTTTCGCCTCCACCGAAACTTCCGAAACTTTCCCAGTACAGTCGTGCTGACGATGCTCCTGATGCTGTGAGCCAGTACATCATGACGTTGTCTAAGAGTTCATCTTTCGTCAGAATGTTTTCTGGGTGCCCGTCACAATCCATCCAACTCCAGAACTTTTCGATAATCCATGACATTTGTCCAACGGGTGAATCAACGAGTCCGTATCCGATTGTTTGTGGTCGAGTCATTTGTTGTTTTGAGTAGCCCGAGTCCCATTGCTGATAGTATGTCAACCGTTCCAGTGCATGTTTATCAGCATCAGTTGGATCTTGCAGGGCTTCAGCTGTTGGTCTTCCTATCGGCATGTTGAGATGTATTGCTTGACAATGCCCTTTGTTTCTTCCTATTTGTGTTGTTACTGCAGCCCCCCAATCACCGCCTTGGGCTCCGAATGTCTCATAGCCAAGTCGGACCATGAGTTCGTCCCATGCCTTTGCTATTGTTTCCACTCCCCATCCTGCTTCTGTTGGCTTTCCAGAAAAACCGTATCCGGGGAGACTTGGGCATATGACATGGAATGCGTCTTCGGCACTGCCGCCGTATTTCGTTGGATTTGTGAGTGGTTCAATGATTTTATGGAATTCTACGATTGACCCAGGCCACCCGTGGGTAATGAGCAGTGGAAACGCATCTTCGTGGGGTGAACGCTGATGGATGAAATGGATGTCAAGACCTTGTAGCGATGTAATGTATTGGTCGAAGCCATTCAATTTGTTTTCACAGGTTCTCCAGTTATATTCATTCAGCCAATATGTTGCAAGCTCTTTGGTGTAAGCGAGAGGTATGCCTTGGCTCCAATCATCAACGCATTCTGATTCAGGCCATCGCGTATTCCTAATGCGTGTGTGTAAATCATTGATTTGTTCATCTGGTATGTCAATTGTGAAAGGTGTAATTGTGTTCATTGTTTATATTCTCTGTTACTGGTGGGGTTCTATTGGGTCGTAGTCCCACAGTTGGGTTTCTTCTTCGTCTCCATAGAGCAAATGTGCTGGGCTATGTTTTTCAATGTTTCCGGTTAATCCTCGGTACATGCCGAACCCACATAACTGTCTGAGTTGCGGGGAGAATGTAGCAACGATTTCAGGTGGAATTCCTAAGTGTTGGTTTTCCTGCTGGCGGATAAACCCTGCACAGTAATTCATTGCTACTCCGATTCGGATTTGGTCATCCGTTGTGTTTGCTCCTCCTCCATGCCAGGTGCTTCCATGCCAGATGAGTACTGATCCTTTCGGCATCTCTGCAGGGATGCTTTCAATGTCGCTTTGGTCACCGAAATAGTCTGGGTTTTGCCACAGGTGACTTCCTGGCACGACTCGGGTTGCTCCATTCTCTTCGGTGAAATCAGTGAGTGCCCACATTGAATTACACACTGTAGCGATATGTGGTTTTGCAAGTGGCTGTACTTGGTCGTCTGCGTGGATGACTTGAGCTGTTTCACCGGGTGCTAGTGATATTGATGCAAGTGATGAAACCAGGCATTGCTCTCCTATTACTCCTTCTATAAGTTCCAGGACTTGAGGTTGGACAGGAATATATTGCCAGATCTCTCCGTGAGCAAGGAGGTTATATGTTCTCGTTGTTTGATTTCCTTCAAATCTGTTGTTGTCCGGAGTTCGTTGAAGCCGTACTTCTAATTTCTTGATCTCATCTACAAGCTCGTCTACAAAATTAAGATCAATAAGATTTTCAACAATGGTGTATCCATTGTCCTGAAGTTCTTGATGATGTTGTGATAGGTCCATTTAATTAATTTGCCCCACTGCACTATTCGGAACAAATCTGATAATCAATCTTTTATCATTAATCATTGCTTGATTAAATTCGTCCCAGTTAGGATGCTGTTTCTTCTGAATGGCGGTAAAGACCGTAGCTAATTCCTTGCATACTGAGTCTTCGGGTTGTTGCGCAGTCTGAGTGATTTCTGCGATTCCGTCAAAGGAGATATACGACCATGTTTCCGGTGACGTGATGTGCAGTACCGCCCTGTTATCTCTGAGAAGATTTATAGTTTTTGCTCTTGTTGCCGTAGCAGAAATGCAGAACTTCCCTCCTATAACTGCGTAGGCAATATCTGATGATTGAGGTCTTCCGTCTTTACGTAATGTGATGAGCACACCATGATGTGTTGTACTTGCCCATGAAATGGCCTTATCTAGATCCATCTTTTAATTAGAGCAGATTGTAACTATTGCTTCAATGAGGTTAGTTAGTTTCCATCTTGT
>MDSW01040324.1_pt1 | contig 14043 bp, 14 predicted proteins | sample 811171 | NCBI WGS metagenome assembly MDSW01 (sample SAMN05326641, study PRJNA326480) | marine metagenome | isolation source: seawater | place: Atlantic Ocean: North West | collected 2012 | reverse complement strand
TCTATTTTTGATTTGTGGAGAGGTGGCCGAGTGGTTGAAGGCGCACGCTTGGAAAGCGTGTAAAGGAGCAATCCTTTCATGGGTTCGAATCCCATTCTCTCCGCCATGAAATAAGCCTTATATTTCAACTATAATTTAACGATATAAGTATTTCTTAAAAAATATAAATCAGCAATTTTTTTAAAAAATGTTATAATTTTCTTTTTCCAAAAACTAAAAAAATGACAAATAAAAATACATATCAGGCAGCCTCGATTAAAGTTTTAAAAGGTCTTGAAGCAGTAAAAAAAAGACCAGGCATGTATATTGGCGATACAGATGATGGTACAGGTTTACATCATATGGTTTACGAGGTTGTAGATAACTCTATAGATGAAGCTTTAGCAGGATATTGTAAAAAAATTTTAGTTAAAATAAACTCTAATGGAACCTTAACAGTTAAAGATGATGGCAGAGGTATTCCTGTAGATATGCATGTAGGAGAAAAAAAATCTGCTGCAGAAGTTATTATGACACAATTACATGCGGGTGGTAAATTTGATCATGATTCTTATAAAGTTTCTGGAGGTTTACATGGAGTCGGTGTTTCTGTTGTAAATGCTTTATCAGAAAAATTAGAGTTAGAAATTAATAGAGATGGTAAAAAATATTATGTTGAGTTTAGCAATGGTAAAGCAAAAAAACCTTTAAAAGAAATTGGAAAATCAAAAGAAACAGGAACTCAAATAACCTTTCTACCTTCAAAAGAAATTTTTTCATCTATAAAGTTTAGCGGAACTATTCTTATTAAAAGAATGAGAGAGTTAGCTTTTTTAAACAAAGGTATCAAAATTATTTTTGTTGATGCAACTCAAAAAAATGAAAAAATTCAAGATTTTAAATTTGATGGTGGCATAATAGAATTCGTAGAATTTTTAGATGAAAAAAGAGAAAAGATTCAAAATAAAAATGGAAATACCCTTTTTAAAAAGCCAATTTATGTTGAAGGTAAAAAAAATGATATTGAAGTAGAGTGTTCACTAAAATGGAATGCAGGATATTCCGAAGATGTTTTTCCTTACACAAATAATATCTACCAAAAAGATGGAGGAACGCATGTTTTAGGTTTTAGAAGTGCTTTAACAAGAATAATTAACAAGTATGTTAATGATAATAATCTTCTAAAAAAAAATAAATTATCGATCTCTGGAGATGATATTAAAGAAGGTTTAACTTGTGTGCTTTCAACTAAAATACCAGATCCTAAATTTTCATCTCAAACAAAAGATAAGCTAGTATCATCTGAAGTAAGAACGATAGTTGAAACGATAATTAATGAAAAATTATCAATTTGGTTTGATCAAAATCCATCTATAGCAAAAGTTATTTTAGCAAAAATTATTCAGGCTGCAACAGCTAGAGATGTAGCAAGAAAAGCTAGAGAAAATGTCAGAAGAAAAGGAGCTTTAGAATTGAGTGGATTACCTGGCAAATTAGCTGATTGTCAAATAGGCAAACAGGAAGGTACAGAATTATTTATCGTAGAGGGAGATTCTGCAGGTGGTTCAGCAAAACAAGGACGAAACAGAGCAAATCAAGCAGTTTTACCTTTAAGGGGGAAGATTTTGAATACATATGTTGAAGACTTGAATATAAAAAAAAATGGTAAAGGAAATGGAAATGGTTCAGATCAAAGAACTAAGGCTTTGTCAAAAATGATATCTTCAAATGAGATAGTTACTTTAATCAATGCCTTAGGATTAGACCCAAAAGTGCAAGAGATAGACTTAAAAGATTTAAGATATGGAAAAATTATAATTATGACAGATGCAGATGTTGATGGTTCTCATATTAGAGCTTTATTATTAACTTTTTTTAATAATAAACCATTTAATAAATTAATTGAAAATGGACATGTGTATTTAGCTCAACCGCCTTTATTTAAAATTAATAAAGGATCGAAGGGTATATATATAAAAGATGAAAAGGAGCTAGAGAATTATATTTTAAATAATAATAAAGAAATAAAAAGAAATAAAAAAGGAACAAAAGAATATATAAAAGCTCTCAACGTAGAAAAATCTAAAATGAATATTCAGAGATTTAAAGGACTTGGTGAAATGAATCCTGAAGAGTTATGGAGCACTACACTAGATCCAGAAACGAGAAATTTACTAAAGGTACAATATTCTAAAGATATTAAAAAAGATCAAAGTCTTATACACACGTTAATGGGTAATGATGTTGCATTAAGAAAAGATTTTATTATTTCAAATGCAATTAATGTTCAAAATCTTGACATTTAATAATGAAGTTTTTTGAAACTTCAAAATATCATTCATTTAAAAAATCAACTTACATAACTTTAAGATGGATCGCAATTTTAGGTCAGTTTATAGCAGTTAATTTAGTATATTTTATTTTAAATTTTGAATTTAATTATATTCTATCAAACCTAGTAATATTTTTAGGAATATTAAGTAATGTTTATCTAATTATAATACATAAAAAGACTCAATTATCTGATAAATCGGCTTTTATATTTTTAGTAATTGATATTTTCCAATTAGGTATATTACTTTATTTGACGGGAGGTATCATTAATCCTTTTATAATTTTTATATTAATTCCAAGTGTTTTTTCGTCATCTAATTTAAGTTTTAAAACAAATATTTTATTAGTTTTATTAACTATAAGCTTTATTATATTTTTAACTTTTTACTCTGAAAATTTGCCAGCACCATTAAGTGATCATTTTCATGTAAGTTCTTATTATTATTATTCTATACCAATTGCTTTGATAATCGCTTTAGTTTTTTTAAATTATTTTGCAATGATATTTGGAAAACAATCTCGGCTAAGAAAAGAAGCATTAGCTAAAATGGAAGAAGTAATGGCTAAGGAACATGAACTTCTATCTCTAGGTGGACAAGCCGCTGCCGCTGCTCATTCTTTGGGAACTCCGCTTTCAACAATAAAAGTGATCACTAATGAATTAACAAAACAATTTAAAGGTAAAAAAGAGTTTAAAAAAGATTTAGAATTATTATCTAGCCAAGTAGAAAGGTGTAATAAAATTTTAAAACGTTTAACTTTAAATCCAATAGAAGAAGATGATTTTATCGATAAAGACATAACTATTAGAGATTATTTAATAGAAATAGTTTCATCATTTAAAGAAATTAGTAAAAAAAATTTTATTCTTAATTTTGACCAGGATCTGAATTCAAAAAAAATAACTAAATCTTTAGAAATTATTTATGGTTTAAGAAATTTTATAGGTAATTCTAATAAATTTTCAAAAGATAATATCTATATCACTTTAAAAAGTGATAGTGAACTCACAGAAATAATCATAGAAGATGATGGTTCTGGATATCCAAGTGATATTTTATCAAAAATTGGAGAGCCTTATCTAAAAGGTTTAAATATAAATCAAAAATCTAATACTGGTTTAGGTTTGGGTCTTTTTATCGGAAAAATCTTATTAGAAAAAAATTTTGCTACAGTTGATTGTAGAAATTCAATAACAAGAAGTGGAGTTAAAGTTTCAATTAGATGGAAAAATAATAATTTGTTTAATATTTAATGTAATCTTTTTTTATTATCAAATAAGGAGCTTAGTTGAGAAATCATAACATCACCAAGTTCATTTACATCAGTAATTTTAATTGCTCGATTATAGTATCTTGAAACATCATGACCAATTCCAATTGCTAATATTTCTATTTCGGTTTTTTCTTCAATTAATTTAACTGTTTTTTTTAAATGTTTTTCTAAAAAATCACCTGAGTTCACTGATAAAGTTGAATCATCAACTGGTGCTCCATCAGAAATTACCATTAAAATTTTTCTTTCCTCTTTACGTTTTTTTAATCTAGTAAAAGCCCAATTGATTGCTTCTCCATCGATATTTTCTTTAAGTAGGCCTTCTTTTAACATTAAACCTAGGTTATTTTTAGCTTGTCTCCAATGGGTATCTGCACTTTTATAAATTATGTGTCTTAAATCATTTAATCTACCAGGTTTTTTTGGTTTACCTTCTTTATTCCAAAACTCTCTACTCTGACCTCCTTTCCAATTTTTTGTAGTAAAACCTAAAATTTCTACTTTTACTGAACAACGCTCTAAAGTTCTTGATAAAATATCTGCACAAATTGCTGCAATAGTAATTGGTCTTCCTCTCATTGAACCAGAGTTATCTATCAATAAGGTTACAATTGTATCTTTAAATTCCAAATCCTTTTCTTTTTTAAATGACAAAGAATTGTACGGATCAATAATTATTCTAGGTAGTTTTGAGCTATCTAAAAGACCCTCCTCTAAATCAAATTCCCATGTTCTATTTTGTTTTGCTAGAAGTTGCCTCTGTAGTTTATTTGCGAGTTTAGTTACAACATCTTGAAAGCCAATTAGTTGTTGGTCTAATGTTTTTCTAAGTTTATTAGCTTCATCTGTATTTTCTAAATTTTCAGCTTTAACTATTTCATCATATTGATTTGTATAGATATTATAATTTAGATTGAGATCATTTAGATTTCTTTTTTGTATCACTTGTTCAGAACTTTGTTTTTCAGAGTCTGTATCTACTAGCTGTTCATCCATTTTATATTCATCAATATCATAGTCTGAATCTAAACTTGCCTCGTTTTCTTCTTCTTTTCTTTGATCCTTTTGATCTTTATTTTCATTTTCTTGATCATCATTAGACGGATTATCTTGACTATTATCCTGGTTTTCTTCGTTTGACTCATTTTCATCTTCAGTTTGCAGGATATCTAAATTTTGAAGTATTTCTGAAAATTTTGAGCTATATTTGTTTTGATCTTCTAAATTATCTTTTAAAAATTTTAAGTGTTCTTCAATCGATTGATTAAAATCTTTTTCCCAAAAACTTAACATTTTAGAAGTTAAAGAATTTAATTTAATATTATGAAAATTTTTAAGCATATAAAGCTCAAAAGCTTCAACAACAGGAACATCATCTTTTGTTTTTAGCTGATCTTTTCTTTTTAAATGAATTAATTGATTGTAATTATCTTTAAAATTTTTTTTTATTCCTTTAAGCATTTTACCACCTAGACTTTCATATCTAATTTTTTCTGTTATGGAGTAAAGAGATTTACAATTAGAATTATTAGGTGAATTTTTTTGATATATTGCATCATTAGAAAACTTTTTTTTTAATGCAGCTGAATCTGCCTCCGCCCTAGCTTTAATAAAGTCACTTTTATTATTTATATTATCTAATTCAAAAAAATTAAATTTTTTTGAACTTTTGTTATCTTCAGGTTTTTTTTTAATTTCTAAATCATCAGAAATTACTCTAATTGTTGAAGCAAGAGCCTGTCTTAATTTTTCCTTCAGATTTGTTTCTTTACTCATTAGATTTGAATATTTACCAAAGATTCTGGAAGATCTTCTCCAAAACATCTTTGATAATATTCTGCAATAGTATTTTTTTCTAATTCATCACATTTATTCAAAAAGGTTACTCTAAAAGCGTATCCTGTATCTTTAAAAATCTCAGCATTTTCTGCCCAATGTAAAACTGTTCTTGGACTCATAACAGTTGAAATATCCCCAGCCATAAAGCCCTTTCTAGTCAAAGAAGCAACCTTAATCATGTTTGCAACTTTTTCTTTTCCTTTTGAATTATTTAAATTTTTGTTTTTTGCTAGAATGATTTCCATTTCAGCTTCTAGATTAAGATAATTCAAAGTTGTTAAAATGTTCCATCTATCCATTTGTCCTTGGTTGATTTGCTGAGTACCATGGTAAAGACCAGTTGTATCTCCTAAACCGACAGTATTTGAGGTTGCAAATAATCTAAAATATTTATTCTGTTTAATTACTTTGTTTTTATCAAGAAGAGTAAAATTTCCTTCAGCTTCTAATATTCTTTGAATAACAAACATTACATCTGGTCTTCCTGCATCGTATTCATCAAAAACAAGTGCAACAGGGTTTTGAATTGACCAAGGTAAAATTCCTTCATTGAATTGAGTTACTTGTTTTCCATCTTTTAAAACTATTGCATCTTTACCAATTAGATCTATACGACTAATGTGGCTATCTAGATTTACTCTGATACAAGGCCAGTTTAATCTTGCAGCAATTTGTTCAATATGAGTAGATTTACCTGTACCATGATAGCCCTGGACTAAAACTCTTTTATTGAATGCAAATCCTGAAATAATAGCAAGAGAAGTATCTCTATCGAATTTATAATTTTTATCAATTTCTGGAACATATTCACTTTTTTGTGAGAATGCATCAACTTCCATGTTGGTGTCTAATCCAAAAGTTTGTTTAACAGAAACTTTTATGTCTGGTTTTAAGTTAATATTAGGTGTCAATTTTTTCCCTGTATGTATTTTTTAATTGAGTATATGCTAAAGTAATTTGTTTCAGCTTTTCTTCATATTTTTTATTTCCTGCATTTATATCCGGGTGGAATTTTTTGACAAGGGTTTTAAATTTTTCTTGAATTTTTTTCCATTTTAAACCCACAGAAATTCCTAAAATTCCAAAAGCTTTAATATCTTTATGGTCAAATTTGAATTGTCGCATGTGATTATATTCGCTTTTAAATCTATCTTTATCAAATTCATCTTTAAGAGTGTCATTCCACAAAACTTTAAAGAAATTATCTGATGAAGTGAAGCTTTGTGTTGGTTTATGCCATGTCATGTCTGATTTTAAAAAATCAATTATTTGTTCATCGTTCATTCCTGAAAAATAATTCCAGTTTTTATTAAATTCTTTTACATGTTCCAAGCAAAGCATTCTATATTTTCTGCTATTATCTTTTTCAACAGGAGCTTTATATTCAGCAACTTCTTTACAATTATTCCAGTCACAAATATTTTTCATGATATAGTAATATTATTTATGAATATAAATTACTTAATTTCAATTGTAAAAAAAAAGTTAGAGGATAATTTTAAAATAGAAAAGGTTATAATTGAAGATAAATCTTTTCTTCATAAAAGTCATGCCAGCAATGAACCCGGAAAGTTTCATTTAAAATTAAATATCAATTCAGAGGAATTAAGAAAATATAGTCGCATAGAAAGTAATAAAAAGATTTATAAGGTTTTGAATAAAGAATTAAAAGAATATATTCATTCTATTCAAATTTTAATTAATTAGTTCTCTTCTTAAAAATTTTTTTATTTTTTTTGTTTCATAATGATTGTTGATAATTGTTGAACCTATTTTTTTTAATAAAATAAGATTTATTTTTTTTGTTTTATTTTTTTTATCTTTGATCATAAAGGAGAGAATCTTATTTAAATTGTAAATTGAAAAATACTCTCTAATATCTAAAGGTAGTTTCAGTTTATTAATATGTGAAATAATAGACAGATAATCATTTTTTTTCATCAATTTATTATCTAATGAAAATTTAAGAGCGCTATTCATTCCTAAAAAAACCGCTTCTCCATGATTTAATTTTTTTGAATATCCTAAAGCAGCCTCATAAGCATGGGCGAAAGTGTGGCCAAAGTTTAGAATTTTTCTAACTCCTTTTTCTTTTTCATCTTTTTCAACCACATCTTTTTTGATTTTACAGCTTTTATAAATAGCCTTTTCTATAAAAGTTGATTTAAGTTTTAAAATTTGTGAGGCATTTTTATTAAGATAATTATAAAAATTTTTATTTTTTATTATAGAATGTTTTAAAATTTCAGCATAACCACATACAACCTCTCTATAAGGAAGTGATTTTAAAAATGAACTATCACTTATCACTAATTTTGGCTGATAAAAACTTCCAATAAGATTTTTACCTTGTTTTGTATTTATTCCTGTTTTACCCCCAACAGATGAATCTACTTGAGATAGTAAGGTTGTAGGTAAATTTATGAATTGCAAACCTCTTTTATATAAGCTTGCAGCAAAACCCCCAACATCTCCTGTAATTCCACCACCAATAGTTATTAAACAATCTTGTCTTAAAAAATTTTTGTTTAGTAAAATTTTTAATATTTCATTAATTTTGTTTAGATTTTTATTTTTTTCACTAGCTTCAAAATAATATTTAAAAATCTTTTTTTTTTTTAAAGATTTTGTAACTTTAGAAATTATTTTTTTTGGTATTTTTTTATCAATTACAAGCAAACATTGACTAAAATTTATTGAGTTTTTTTTTAATATCTTTGAGAGATCTTGAACTAGATTGTAACCAATAATAATTGGATAAGTTTCAGATTTAGTTTTAACAGTAAGTTTAATAGGTTTCATATATTCTCAATATATTATTAGCTATTTCAGTTTTTGAAAGGTTTTCACAATTAATTTTATAGAGGGCTTTAGAATATAAAATAGATCGTTCATTTATTAATTGTATTAACTCATTTTTAGATAATTTAAATGCTTTAGGTCTTTTTTGACTATTTTTAATTCTATTTATTAGAGTTTTATTATCCCAATTTAGCCAAAAAGATATATGGTTGTCTAAAATCTCCTTACTAATTTTTTTATTTAAAAAGGCTCCACCTCCTAAAGAAATTATTTTTTTTTTGTTTTTTAAAATTTTTAATGTTATTTCTTCCTCAATTTCTCTAAAATATTTTTCTCCTTTATTTTCAAAAATTTTTGAAATTTTCATTCCTAGTTTTTTTTCAATTTCGTAATCAATATCTATAAATTCAATATTAAGTTTTTTTGATACAATTAAGCCTATAGAGGACTTTCCTGATCCCATCATACCTAAAAAAACTAAATTTTTTTTTGATTTCATAAGTTTCTGTGTTGAAAAAACACAAATATGTCTTAATTTGAATTTAATCAAAGTTATATGCAATTTACTAAAAAAACAAGTTTAAGCAGTAGCATTCTAGGTTTGACCATTAAGTTAGGTTTAATTTTAGTTATTGTTATAGGAGTAATTTTTCTTCTAAATAAAATAGATTTTCCCGCTCCTAAAAAAGAAATAGAAAAAATTATCCCTAATGAAAACTTTAAAATTGTTAAATAAAAAATATTTATCAATTATATTTGTTATTTCCTTTCTTGGTTTACCTGTTAATGCAGAAGAAGAACCAATTGATATTTGGAATATTGATAAGCAAAATATAGAACAAGAAACATCAAACAACTCTTTGGTTGAAATTGAGGACGATAAAGTTTTGGAACCAAGCATTTATGATATGCAGTCAAATAAAAAAATTGAAAAAGTAGAAGTAGACTCAACTTTAAATTCTAAAGAACTGAAAATTATAGGACTTTATGATCCTGAAGACTATGATTTAAAAATTGATATGTGGTCAAATTCAAATGGTGATCAGCTTAAATACCTTTTTTCAAATTTATCAAAAATAAATTTATCTGATGACGCATCAGATATAATGAATATTGCTTTATTAACTAATGCTTATTATCCAAATATTAATATAAAAGAAGAAGAGTTTTTAAAATTTAAATCAGATTGGTTAATTAAAAGTAAAGATAGAGATTTGATTGAAGAGTATTTAATTAAAAATCAAATAATTAACTTGCACCCTAAACTTAGTAGATATTTAGTTGATCAGTATTTGTCAGAGTCAAATGTCACTAAGGCTTGTGAAATATTTTCTAAAAATACTGAAGTTATAAATGATGAATACCTTTCTAAATTTAACTTATATTGCTTAATTAATGATGGAAGGAATGAAGAAGCGCAATTAATTTTTGATTTAAAAAAAGAACTAGGATTTAAGGATGAATATTTTGAAAAGAAATTAAACTTTTTATTTGGATATACTAATAAATCTGAACTTTTGATTTCAGAAAAAAATATTTTAGATTTTCATTTAGCCCATAGAACTAATCCAGATTTTATTTTTGAGCCCAATGAAAACACTAAAAAAATAATTTGGAAATATTTGGCTTCAGCTAATTTACTATATAATATAGATGAAATAGAAATAGATGATTTCGATAAGATTTCTTTAATTGAAAAAGCTACTCATGACAAAAATTATTCAGAAAATGATTTATTTGAAATATATAAAAGGTTCCAATTTAATATTAATCAACTTTTGAATGCTTTTGAAGCTTATAAAACTTTATCTAATGTAGAAGCAAAAGCATTGATTTATCAAAAAATACTTTTAGAGTCTGATACAAATAATAAACTTGAATTAATAAAAATACTAAAAGAATTATTCATTAAAGATAATCACAGCAAAGCATTTGATGAACAATTAGTCGTATTACTAGAAAATATAAATCCTAAAGAAGTACCTTCAAATTTTACAACATTTTATTTTAATAATTTAAAAAATAAAGAAGAACAAAAAAAAGATATAAGATTTAATAAAGATATCCTTCATCAATCGAGATTGGTCAATTATTTTAATGGAGATTATGCAAAATCTAAAATTGAAAAGGATTTAAATGGTTTTTTAAAAAAAATTAAAAAAGATAAAAAGTACAAAGTTACAAAAAAAGATATAATTTTAATTGAGTCAATTCGATCTGATGGAATTAAAATTTCCAAAAAATATGAAGATCTTTATGAAATAAATGAGTCAGAAATTCCAGCTGATATTCAAGTAATGATAAATAATAATGAAATTGGAACAGCAGTTTTAAGAATAATTCAAGTAATTGGACAAGATAAACTCGAAGCACTTGACGAGGATACCTTGTATTTTATTGTTAGTGCTCTTAATCAATTAGATATTGATTATATTAGAAATAAAATTTTATTAAAAGTTCTGCCTTTAAAAGTTTAAAAAATAAACTAAAATAAACTTATTATGACAGTAAAATCAATTTTAACTGAACCAAATAAACTTTTGCGAAGAGTATCTAAATCAGTAGAGAAAGTAGATAAAGAAGAGCAGAGTCTAATGGATGATATGTTGGAAACCATGTATGCAGCTAATGGAATAGGTCTTGCTGCAATTCAAATAGGAGTTCCAAAAAGAATCATTGTTATGGATTTAAGTCGAGATAAAGAAAAAAAGGAACCAAGATATTTTGTTAATCCAGTAATTCAAAATAAAAATTCTGAAAAAGCTACTTATGAAGAAGGGTGTTTATCTGTCCCAAATCAATTTGCTGAGATTGATAGACCAAGTTCATGCGATGTTCAATATTTAGATTATTATGGAAAAAAACAAACTTTGCATGCTGAGGGATTGCTAGCTACTTGTATACAACATGAAATGGATCACCTTGAAGGCATACTTTTTATTGATCATTTGTCAAAATTAAAAAAATCCATGATTATTAAAAAACTATCAAAACTTAAATCAAACCAGATAGTTATTTAATTTAAAATGCCTAAAAAAATTATTTTTATGGGCACACCAATGTTTGCTGTTCCAATATTAAAATCCTTATATCAAAATGGATATCCAATTTCAGTTGTTTATACTCAACCTCCAAAAAAATCCCAAAGAGGCCAAAAGATAAATAAGTCACCAATTCAGGGCATTTCAGAAACGTTAAATTTAGATTTTAGAGTACCTCAAACTTTAAAAGATAATAATGAGGAATATGAATTTATAAAAAAATTAGATGCTGATTTAGCATTAGTTGTTGCGTACGGAAATTTGATTCCTAAAAATTTTTTAAAACTAACTAAAAAAGGTTTTATAAACATTCATGGATCTATACTTCCTAAATTGAGAGGAGCTGCACCCATTCAAAGATCGATTATGAATTTAGATGATGAAACTGGAATAAGTATCATGAAAATTGTAGAAGAATTAGATAGTGGACCTGTTAGCAATATCTATAAGATAAAAATAGAGCGAAATAATAATACTCAAGAAATCTCAGAAAAATTATCTATTCTTGCGGCAGAAAAAATTTTAGAAAATATAGATAATATATTGGAAGATAAGGTAAAATTTGTTCAACAAGATCACTCAAAAGCAACTTACGCAAAAAAAATAGATAAAAAAGAAGGACAGATTGATTGGAACACTGAAGCACCAAGAATCATTGGAAAGATAAATGGCTTAAATCCTAGACCTGGTGCTTTTTTTAGTTTTAAAGGAGAAAGATATAAAATTTTGAAAGCTGAAATTGGAAACAGCATAGGTAAAGTTGGTGAAGTTTTATCTGAAAAGCTAGAAATTGCTTGTAGTAATAATCAATCTATCAAGATTCTTGAAATTCAAAGACAAGGAAAAAAACCCCAAAAAATAGGAGAATTTATGCTTGGATCGCAAATTAAAAAGGGTTCAATATTATCTAATGTTTAGATATCAAATATTGATTGAGTACGTTGGTACTAATTTTAGAGGTTGGCAAATTCAAAAAAAAGGAAAAACTATTCAGGGAATTATTCAAGAGAAAATTTCGAAACTTTTAAAAGAAAAAATAATATTATTTGGATCAGGAAGAACAGACACAGGTGTACATGCAATTGAACAATCTGCTCACTTTGATACTAAAACTAAAATAACTCAAATTGATAGATTTTTAAAATCAATCAATCATTTTTTAAATAAAGATGCAGTTGTGATTCTTAAAATAAGAAAAAGAAATAAAAATTTTCATGCAAGGTTTTCAGCTAAAATGAGGATATATAAATATATAATTATTAACCGATTAAGTGTACCAGTTCTAGAGAAGAATAGAGGTTGGCACATTATGAAAAAGCTTGATCTAATATCTATGAAAAAAGCTGCAAAAAAATTAATTGGAAGAAAAGATTTTTCCATTTTTAGATCCTCTAGTTGTAGGGCAAAAAGTCCATTTAAAACTATGAAAATGGCTAAAATTAAATCCTTTAAAGATAAAATTGAAATTGAATTTAGATCTCAATCATTTTTGCAACAACAAGTGCGTTCAATGGTTGGTTGTTTAAAATATGTTGGAGAAAAAAAATGGTCATTAAAAAAGTTTGAGGGCATTATGAAGTCAAAAAAAAGAATTTTATGCGCTCCTCCTGCACCACCAGAAGGACTTTATTTATCTAGAATTATTTATTAATTTTTTTTTGTTACTCATTGCAAATTTTTTATTTAGTCTCCATCTTGACTCTTCCCGAACTATATATCCACAACAGTTTTTAGCACCACATTTACAGGGAAATTGTTTGTAATCATCTTTTTCAAAGCTGAACCCGTAATCGCAGGTAAACTCTTCTCCTTGATTAATATCTTTTATAGCTGTTACCCATATTTTTAGACCTTTACCATCATATTGAGAGTTGGGATCACAACTGTGATTAATTAATCCAGCCGTATTCCAGGAAAAATCACCATCTAGCGTGTATTTTTTATTTAGAGTAAATAAGTATATTGGTTTTTTATTGTCATATTTATCAGATTCATCTACTTGCCTGTTTGTTATAATTTTTCCTACATAATCAATAATTTTTGTTCCTTCTTTAATATTTTTAGTAGCGTAAAGTCCTCGACCTTTATTATCAATATTGGATTTTTTAATTCTGTATAATTTCATGTAGGCTATTTATAATGAATTAGATTTTTATCAATTAAATTCTAATAGTGCGTTAACATGTTCATTGGCACTTTCAGCTAAAGCATTCAAATCATATCCACCTTCAAGTATAGATACTACTTTTCCATTACTAAATTCTTTAGTTGTCTCTAAGGCTCTTTTAGTTATTTCGTAATAATCTTTAGACTCTAAGTTTAACTGACATAAAGGATCATCCTTATGAGCGTCAAAACCTGCTGACATCAATACAAACTCTGGTCTAAATTCTTTTAGTCTTTTAAGCATATGTTCATATGCATCAAAATATTCTCTAGAATTTGTGCCTGCAGATAATGGAATATTCAAAGCATTATTATGATTACCCTTTTCATGTTCTGTTCCACCACCTGGATAGTATGGATATTGGTGTAAGCTCGAAAAAAAAACATTTTTATTTGATTTAAGAATATCATAAGTTCCATTTCCAAAGTGACAATCCCAATCTAAAACCGCTACTCTTTTATATTTATATTTTGAAATTAAATAATTTGCTGCAACACTAATATTATTTATTACACAAAAACCCATAGCTTTACTTTTTTCAGCGTGATGGCCCGGAGGTCTTGTAACACAATGAGCGGCTCCAAATTCTTTATTTTCAACTCCATC
>MDSW01050477.1_pt1 | contig 14045 bp, 18 predicted proteins | sample 811171 | NCBI WGS metagenome assembly MDSW01 (sample SAMN05326641, study PRJNA326480) | marine metagenome | isolation source: seawater | place: Atlantic Ocean: North West | collected 2012 | reverse complement strand
GCTTATATTGGTGTAATGATAGATGACCTTGTAACAAAAGGTGTCGCAGAACCATATAGAATGTTTACTTCTAGAGCTGAATATAGATTAACCCTAAGAGCTGATAATGCAGATTTAAGACTCACGAAGAAAGGAATAGATATAGGCCTTGTTAGTTCTGACAGGTCCGAATATTTTAATGAAAAATCTAAAAACCTGGATGAAACAGACAAAATAATGAATAATTTGAAAATAAGTCCATCAAAAGCAGATAAATACGGTATTGTTATAGCTAAAGATGGGGTTTTAAGAAGTGCTAATCAATTGTTAAGCCAAAAAGGGGTTAATTTTCAAAAAATAAGGAAAATATGGCCAGAAATACCAAAATATTCTAAAGAAATTGAGGATCAAATTGAAATAAACGCACATTATAAGGGTTATTTGAGCAAACAGAATGCTGATATTTTAGCCTTTCAAAGAGACGAAAACTTGTTAATACCAGAAAATATTAATTATGCAGATTTATCAGGGTTATCTAATGAGGTTAAGTCTAAATTCATGGAAATTAGGCCAAAAACGCTTGGTCAGGCGTTAAGAATTGATGGAATTACTCCTGCAGCAGTATATATTTTGTTGTCTCACGTCAAAAGAAAGGCTATTAAGCATATAGCTTGATTGATTCGAATATTTTAAATTATTCCTGTTTAGAACCTCTTAATGTTTCACGTGAAACATTTCCAGATTTAGAGGAATTTAGGCAAATTATAATCAAAAAAAATAAAACTATAAATTTAATTAGTAAACAATCGGAAAAAATCTCAAAAGAAAGACACATAATTGATAGCGCGCAAATAATTGATATAATTGACTTAAATCAACAAATTTGTACAGATATTGGATCAGGCTCAGGGCTCCCTGGAATAGTATTAGCTATAATTATGAAACATAAAAATTCAGAAATGAAATTTAAACTTTATGAAAAAAGTTTTCATAAGAGTAATTTTTTAAAAGAAGTCTCAAATAAATTTAACTTGAATGTAGAGGTACTTCAAAAAGATATATTTGAAGAAAAAAATTTAAGTTCAGATATAATTGTTGCAAGAGCATTCAAACCTCTTCCAATAATTTTAGACCTTGTACACAGCAATTTTAAATATTTTAAAGAAGTTATTTTGTTCCTGGGAAAAAATGGAAAAATACTTTTGCAAGAAGCGCTAAGGGAATGGAAATTCGAATTTGATGAAAAAAAAAGTATAACAAATTTAAATTCAACAATATTGAAAATTAAAAATTTAGAAAAAATATGAAAGAGAAAATAATTTCTATAATTAATCAAAAAGGTGGTGTCGGCAAAACAACAACCGTTATAAACTTAGCTGCTGGATTAAGCTTATTGGGTAAAAAGGTTCTTGTAATAGATTTAGACCCACAAGGTAATGCTACAACAGGATTAGGACTATCCAATATAGAAAACTCTGAGAAATCTATTTATAACGTTTTAAACGGGACTAAACAAATATCAGATGTCATTGAAAAAACTAAATTTGAGAATCTGGATTTAATAACCTCGAACGTAGATTTGTCGGGTTTAGAAGTTGAAACTGCAGGTGATAATAGAAGAGCTTTTATTTTGAAGGAGCAAATAATGGCCTATTTAAACGATTCTAGACGAGAATATAGCTACATACTAATTGATTGTCCGCCATCATTAAGTCTTTTAACCATTATGGCATTAGTGTCATCCGAGTCCTTACTGGTACCACTCCAAACAGAATTTTTTGCTTTGGAGGGAGTTACTCAATTAATGAAAACAATAAATAGGATAAAAAACAATCTTAATACAGATCTTTCAATAAGAGGAATATTATTAACTATGTACGACAAAAGAAACAAACTTTCAGGACAGGTTGAAAAAGAAGCGAGAGAATATTTCAAAGAAAAAGTTTATCAAACAGTTGTTCCCAGGAATGTAAGATTATCAGAGGCACCCTCTCATGGTATGCCAGTCTTACTATATGATAAATCTTGTATTGGTAGTAAATCATATTTTAGTTTTACAGAGGAATTTATAAATCAAGAAAAACTAATGGAGAGTGCAGCATGACTAATACCATTAAATTAAAAAAAGGATTAGGGAGAGGGCTATCATCTTTAATAGGGGATACAAACTCTGCACTAAAAAATAATAAAGTTTCAATTAGCTCAATCGTTCGAAACAAATTTCAACCAAGAAAAAAATTTGATAAAGAACAAATGCAAGAATTAACTAACTCAATTAAAGAACGCGGTATTATTCAGCCAATTATAGTTAGACGGCAATCTGATAAATATGAAATTATTGCTGGAGAAAGAAGATGGCAGGCAGCTCAAAATGCAGGTCTACATGAAGTCCCTATTGTAGAAATAGAGGCTGATAATTTAAAATCCTTAGAATTTGCAATTGTGGAAAATGTTCAAAGAGACGATCTAAATCCTATTGAGGAAGCAGGCGGTTACAAACGTCTAGTTGATGAATTTAATTATGACCAAGATAAAGTTGCTAAATTTATAGGTAAAAGCAGAGCCCACATTACAAATTGTTTAAGATTATTAACATTACCTGAGGAAGTTGTTAAATTAGTTGAGGATAAAAAACTATCTCAAGGACATGCAAAAGTATTAGTAGGGTTGGAAAATTCTATTTTGATAGCTAAGAAAATTGTAGAAAAAAAACTATCTGTAAGACAAGCTGAAAGTTTAGTTAGGATTTATAAATCTCCAAAAAAGTTTAAGGCGATAGTTAACGATAGTAATATTAAGGCTTTGGAGAAAAGTCTGCAAGAAAAAACTGGGCTTCTAGCGAAGATACACCATAAAAAAAATAATAAAGGAATCCTATCATTTGAATACAATAACACAGATCAGCTGGATAGATTGGTTATGGTTATAAAAGCTAATTATTAGCAGTGTTTAAAATTAGATCAAAAATCAGATTATTCGACAAGTTTGAATTCTTTTTGTAATTTATTTCAAGTTCTGTAATCTCGTCAAATAATTTATAAGCATCTTTGATTGACCAAGACTTCAGCTGTTTTTCAACTGTTTCCTTATCTTTCCAAAAAATAGGAGGCCTGAAGTTTTCGATTGTGCTTTTAACGTTTCCTGATTGTCCTTCTAATTTCTTCAATTCTAATAGTCTTTTTATTCTAGACACAAAAGAACGGATTAGAATTATTGAATCGGTATTATTATAATTATTATTATTTATTATTTTGCAAACTTTAGATTTATTTTTAGATAAACAGAAATCAACTAACTCGAAATAATTATCCTCTTCCTGATAATTAATTAATGTCTTTATTTCATCAGCAGTAATTTTATTTTTCTGATAGCAGAAATTTAAGATTTTATTCATTTCATTTTTAAGAGTATTTCTATCGCCTAAACATTTTTCAATTATCAGATTTATATTTTCACTTGATATAGATATTTTATTTAAATTGAAAAAATCACTTGCAATTTTATATAAGGTTGAAGTGTTATCTTGGTAGAATGCAACACAAACTAAACTATCTTCTTTTTCGAATAGTTGTCTAATTTTAGATTTTTTTTCTAACACACCACTATTCAAAATAATTTTTTTATCATGTATTTGTCTACTAAATAAATCTTTTATAACTTCATATAATTTTGATGTTACTCTAGATATTATAATTATTTTCTCTTTGCTAAAAAGGGACTCATTTAGGCAATTCTCAATAAATTGATCTTTATCATTTAATATTTCATTTTCATCATATTTAATTATTTCACCTTCGAATTCTTTAATGAAATAAGTTTCGATTGCATCATTTTTATGTCCTTCATTCTCACCATAAAATAAATACATCTTAGAGTCTTTTTTTTTTTACATCACTTATTTTAAATGATTTAATAATCATTAATTACTTTGAGGTTAAATAAAAAATTATATCTTCACTAATTAATTCTGAAAGATCTTTTCTTTTTTTCTTTTCTATATTCTTTTCATCTATCTTTTTTTTCTTTGTTTCTAAAGAAAAATTTCTTCTAAAATTTTTCTTTAATTCCTCTCCATTAATTGAAACATAGTTTACATCAACATTTAATAAAATGTTATAATTCTTTGGATTACCATTCTTGTCCTTATTAGCAACTTTTTTTTGGTAATCTGAAACAATATTTAACTTATAATTTTTTTTACCTTCATTATAGTTTCTATATTTTCTTAAATTATCATCAATATGATTGTTAATTTGCTGGTTACCTTCATAATTTATTTCACTAAAATAGAAATCTATCTTTTCGCTACTGAGCATTGGTGAGTAACCACAACTTGTTAAGAGAATAAAACTTATTAATATAAAAATATTTTTTACTTTAATCATTTAAATTATAAAGTTTATTAACCTATCAGGTACATAAATCTTTTTTTTAAAATTATTATTTTTAAACATTTTATCAAAAACTTTACTAGTTAAAATCTCTTTCACTAAATCCTCTTCAGAAATACCCTTTTTAACTTGATGTAATCCACGTTTTTTCCCATTAAATTGAACAACTATATTTATATTTTCTTCTACTAAGTAATTTTCATCGATACTTGGCCATTCATCAATATTTATTGATAAATCTTTTAAGCATTCATTAGATAAATGAGGAATCACAGGAGAAATTGAAATTAAAAATTTAGAATAGTCTTCTATTAAATTGGAATAATTCTTTTCATCTTTGGTTATTTGGGTAAAAAAACTGTAAGCTTCATATATATTTGCTATGATTACGTTGTAATGGAAATTTTCTAAATTTCTTTCAACTTTTCTTAAATATTGGTTGATAAACTTTGAAATATCTGCTGATTCATCTGCTTTATTTTTATTTGAAATTTTCTTCACTTTTTCGTTAAGAGTAAATAATCTTTGAACAAATTTATATGCAGACTGCATACCTCTTTCAGACCATTGAACATCTTTTTCTGGGGGGCTGTCAGACAGAATAAATAATCTCACTGCATCAGCACCGAACTTATCAATCATGATTTCTGGATCTATGGTATTTTTTTTAGATTTTGACATAGACTCAGATGGTCCAACTTTGATTTTTTTACTGTTATCTATTTTTAGGTAGAAATCTTTCCCATTTTTACTATCTACCTCGTCGGGACTATACCACTTATTATTTTCGTCCTTATAAGTTTCATGGCAAACCATTCCTTGAGTAAACAATCCAAAGAAGGGTTCTTTAAACTTAAATTCGCTATTTTTGTAACCTATAGCTCGCATAAAAAACCTAGAGTACAATAGGTGTAAGATAGCATGTTCAACCCCACCAATATATTGATCTACAGGCATCCAATAATTAACTTCTTCATTGTCAAATCCATAATTTTTTTTATCTGGAGAACAAAATCTTAAAAAATACCATGAAGAGTCCACGAATGTATCAAGGGTGTCAGTTTCTCTTTTAAACATCTCTCCATTAATTTTTATATTGACCCAATCTTTTTGGTGAGAAAGTGGATTCCCTTTCACAGATAAATTAATATTATCTGGTAATTTTACTGGCAAATGATCTTTTGGAACTGTGAAATGTTCCCCTTTATCGTTGTACACAATTGGGATAGGACAACCCCAGTACCTCTGTCTTGAAATACCCCAGTCTTTTAATCTAAAATTAATTTTTTTAGTACCGATATTTTTTTCTTCTAAAACTTTGATTGTTTCAATAATTGAATCATTGGGAGCTTTCAAACCATTTAAAAAGCCTGAATTAATTGTTATACCTGGTCCTGTATAAGCCTCATCTTTCACAACAAAACTATCTTCTTCATCAATTGGTTTAACAACAGTCTTAATTTCTAAACCGTATTTTTTTGCAAAATCGAAATCTCTCTGGTCGTGAGCAGGGCAACCAAAAACTGCACCAAAACCATAATCCATTAAAACAAAATTGGCGAAGTAAACCGGCACAGTTTGATTTTCTAACAACGGATTAACAGCTTCTAAATCTGTTTTAAATCCAAGCTTTTCTGCATTTGCAATTGACTCTTCAGTGGTCCCAGTTTTAGAACAATTATCTTTAAACTTTAGAAAATCTTGGTTGGATTTATAAAATTCTGCAAGAGGGTGGTCAATTGATAACGCTAAAAAAGAAAAACCAAATAAAGTATCAGGTCTTGTAGTAAAACATTTTATACTATTAATTTCTTTATTACCTAAAATCTTGAAGTCAATCTCACATCCAAATGATTTGCCAATCCAATTCTTTTGCATTATTTTTACTTTGTTTGGCCAATTAGGAAGATTATCTAGTTCATCTAAAAGATCTTCGGAAAATTTCGAAATGTTAAAGAACCATTGACTTAACTTTTTACGTTCTACAATAGCACCAGAACGCCATCCCTTGCCTTCTATTACTTGTTCATTTGCTAAAACTGTTTCGTCAATAGGATCCCAATTTACATAATTTTCTTTTTTGTAAACTAATCCCTTCTCGTACAGTTCAATAAAAAAATCTTGCTGATGTTTATAATAATCCTCATTACAAGTTGAAATTTCCCTATCCCAATCAATTGACAAACCAAGTTGTTTTAATTGTTTTTTCATTATTGAAATATTACTTTGGGTCCAATCCTTAGGATTTAAATTATGTTGTTTCGCAGCGTTTTCTGCTGGCATTCCAAAAGAATCCCATCCCATAGGGTGTAAAACATTATAACCCTTAAGAATTTTAAAACGTGATAACACATCTCCAATTGTATAATTTCTCACGTGACCCATGTGTATTTTACCTGATGGGTATGGAAACATTTCTAAGCAATAAAATTTTTTTTTGTTTAAATTGATTTTGGATTTGAAAGCTTTACTTTTCTCCCAATGTTTTTGCCACCTATCTTCAATCTGCTTAAAATTATATCTTTCCACTGAAAATTTTTTGGTTTTAAATTAGTCTGTAAGTATTTTACCCTTATATTCTTTTTTATTTTTATTTTTATCAACTGCCTCATAACTTGCAGCCTTTCTAAGAATGTTATTTGTTAGTGATGCTGTAAGCTCACTATCATCAGGTACAACTACACAACTGTCATTAACATCACATTTTTTTACAAAAATATTTATATCAAGTGCATCAGATCTAATTTGATTTGATAAGAATCTAATTGATATTTTAACAGACTCATTGTCAGCATTATCTTCGCTATACCAATCAGTTACAATAATACCCCCGCTGTAATTAGCCGTAGCCAGAGGCATAAAATCTAATGTATCTAAGGAAGCTCTCCATAGAGGATTTGAACTAGCAAATTCGTAAGTTGTTGCCCCTCCACCTATACCTTCCATGATCCTAAAACCTCTGCCTTCCTCAATATTTTTTTTAACCCTCTTTGAAGGCTCAGGAGGGAATTCTTTTGCATCAACGGGCTTATATTTAAATGGTCCACAAGAGTTAAGCCACATCATTGATGCTAGCAATAAAACAACTAATTTTAAGTTTTTGGATTTCATGTTTAATTTACTTATATTAACTCTAGAAAAGATTGAATATCTAATTTAAAAATTTTTGCTAAAATATAGCAATATTCCTCAAATTCTATAAATAAATAGTGATGTATTTTTACAACACCTTTGCTAAATAACACTTTAATAATCATATTTAAGTGTAATTTTTTTAGATTTATCAATAAAAATACGGTGTTTATTATTAATATTAATAACAATAACAAAGGAGACAAAAATGAAAACATGGAAAAAAGTTGGATTGACAGCTTTATCTGCTTCTTTAATCTCTGTATCTGCTAATGCAGGTGCTTTAGATGTAACAGGTGCAGCTTCAATTACTTTCCACTCAGACCAAGACAGTACTGGAAATCCTTATACACACAATAAAGATATTACTTTTAGTGGTAGTGGTGATCTAGACAATGGTATGACAGTTGCTTACTCATACACAATGACTGATGCTGCTGCATCAGACTCGACTGTAGCAATCGGTATGGGTGACGGCGGAACACTAACTTTCGGTAACGTAAGTGGTGGTGTAAGAGCTTATGATGCTATGATTCCTAATGCAAAAGAAGAAGCTTGGGATGATTTAGCTGGTGAAGCTAACGTTGTAAGTGCTTCAGCTACTGCAAATTCATTTGTATACACTGGAACTTTCGGTGGTGTAGATGTAACAGCTGAGTACAACAAAAATGGTTCAAGCAATGCTACAGATTCTTCAATCGGTGCTAGCTATACAATCGGTGATACTGGTTTAACAGTTGGTTATGCTGCTGGAGAAGATGGAGACAATGTTGATGAAGACGTTATGTATGCTAAATATGTAATCGGTGGTGCAACACTTGGTTATTCTGTATATGACAGAGAAGTAAGTGCAACAACAACTGGTGACAGAGAAGCTACACAATATGGTGCTTCATTTGCTGTAAACGAAAATTTATCAGTGTCTTACGGTAAAGCTACTGTAGATTTTGGAAACAGTGCAACTGACCAAGAGTCTACTGGTGCATCGATTTCATATACTATGGGATCAATCACTATAGCTGCTGCAAGTAACAAAGAAAAAGGCACAGGTGGTACTTCTGGATCTGAAGACAAAATGACAGAAGCTACTGTATCTTTTGCATTCTAATTTAATTTAGAATATTAAAAGTTTAAAACCCCCTCAATTATTTTGAGGGGGTTTTTTTTTGGAAAAAACTTATACCTGCAAAACCATCAAGATTTACAAGATTTAAAAATTTAATATTTTTATCGCTTACCCCTCCTAAGGCTATTATCTTACATTTGGTAAATTTTATTAAAGAAATAAATCTATAAATACCTAAAAAGTTTTTATTTTTTTTAAATATAGATGAAATAAACAAGGTTTTTACACCTTGGTTCTCTTTTTGTCTTATTTCTTTAAGATTATGTGCTGATCCTAAGATTTCAAAATTTTGTTTTAATTTTATACCTTTCGTTAATATTTTCTTATTAAATGACGGCAAATATATGCCATCACAATTGAATCTTATTGCTAATTTTAAATCATTAGCTAAAAAAAATTTAATACCCTTTTTGTTACAATATCTCTTAACTTTAATTATTTCTGGATAGTTACTAGATGAGTTGTAATTTCTGTAAATTATTGAAGTATTTGCATCAATATTTTTTATATTATTAGGTTCAAAATTACTTATAAAATAGTATTTTTTTAAAAATTTTTTATGCATACTCAAAGAGATAAATTATTAGAGATTAATAAAGAAATACATAATAAAATTAAAGAACTTAATTTTTTAAACTATTATCCCAAAGTAATTGCTGTTTCAAAAACATTTAGTATAGATAAAATTCAGCCATTGATTGATATGGGACACTCTGATTTTGGAGAGAATAGAGTTCAAGAGGCCTACGAAAAATGGAATAATGTAAAGAATGAAAAAATTAAATTACACCTAATAGGAAAACTTCAAACTAATAAAGTTAAAATTGCATTAAATATATTTGACTATATTCACTCTTTAGATAGTCAAAAACTGGCAAATAAAATTTCAGACGAGCAAAAAAAAAAATAATAAAAAATTAAAATATTTTATACAAATAAATCTTGGACATGAAACTCAAAAATCAGGAATTAATAAAAATGAAGTTGAAAGTTTTTTTAAATATTGCACAGAAAAATTATCACTAAACGTAATAGGAACTATGTGTTTGCCACCATTTGGTGAAAATCCTGACCCTTATTTTTCAGAGTTAAAAGAAATAAACAAATCCCTAAATTTGAGAGAATTAAGTATGGGAATGTCAGATGATTATTTGAGTGCATTAAAATATGGATCTACATATTTAAGAATTGGATCTAAAATATTTGGAAAAAGGAATTAATAAATTTTAATTTTTGTTTTTGAATTAATCAATTTACACAAAATAATAAAGTCCTTTTTTTTTAACGTTATACACCCTCTTGTTGGATGATAATTTTTTGTAAGATGGATAAAAATAGCACTGCCTTTATTTTTAATTGTATTAGTATAATTATATTTAATCAAAATTATTAAATCATATTTTTGATCTTTTCTAAAAAGCTTTTCAAATGAAAATAAATTACTATTTTTGATTTTGATTAGTCTATTATAAAATTTTGATCGAGGATCATCACACCATCCATAATTTTTTTCTATATAGCTAGTCAATAATGAGCACTCTGGTTTGAAAACTCTGTCCTTTCTATAAAATAGTTGTCCTATTTTAAATGTACCACTAGGAGTAGAGCCATCTCCTTCTATTTTATTTTTTTTCACACCATTAGTGCCTACAGCACATTTTAGTCTAAATTCATCTATATATAGATAATTATTTTTAACTATAATATTCATACATGAATAAATTATTTCTAATAATTTACAAAAATCAATTTCTTTATGATCTTCTTAAAGAAATAGAATTTGATTTACAATATGAATTAGTTCTTGCCAACGATAATATTGAAGAAATAATAAATGGTGTTAACCAAAAAAATTGTGATTACTTATTATTATCTGATAAATCAAGTGTTATTGAGGATAAGAATAAAACAATAATAATTAACAAACCAATAAAGATTTTTTATCTTTACGAAAAAATAAATTTATTCTTTTCTAAAAATAAATATTCTATTAATTCAAATATTAGTATAGGAAAATATATTGTTGACCTCAATTCACGAAGTATTATTCATGATGGTAAAAATCTAAAACTTACTGAAAAAGAATTAGAACTAATATTGTATCTTAAAAATAATAATAAAAGCGAAAAAAATTCTTCCGATATAAGAAAAAATGTATGGGGTCATGCAGATGGAGTTGAAACACATACTGTTGAAACTCACATTTACAGGTTAAGAAAAAAAATTACTAAAACTTTTAATGATAGTGATTTTATTGTCTCAAAGGATAACGGGTACAAAATTATATGAAAAAAAGAAATCCTTTTGCTAAATCACTTTTTACAAGTAAATATAAACCACGTAAAGTTAAACCCAAAAAAGGAAAAGGAAGTTTTAAAAGAAAAAAAATATCTAATCTAAATAACTTACGTTGAAACTTACAATAATTCGGTCCTGATCTGATTTATTGGCTTGAACAGAATGCCATAGGTAAGATGGGAATAAAAGCAATTTACCCTCAGAGGGTTCAATTTTTTGTATATTTGCTGAAAATTCAGTCTTCCTCAAATCTCTTGGAAATCTATTTAATGACACCTGATTTGGATTATTAAAAATTATATCTCCACAATCTTTTGGAGCCTTAACGTAGTAAACAGAACTAAGTAAATTGTTAGGGTGTATGTGAGCTTCATTATAACTATTTTTTTTATTGATAATTGACCACATTTCATTGATTTTAACCTTTTCAGCTTTAAATGGCCAACCGTATTGTTTAAACACATCAAAAATATATTTTTCAATATGAATTGCAAATTTGTAAGCTGCATTATTTTTTTCAAATTTGAAGGATTTTGAGTGCCAACCGTTTATATTAGATCTTTTAACCCCATCATTATCTTTATTGTATTCATTGAAAATAAATTCAATAAGTTCTTTATTTATTTCCTTATAATTATCTATTTCATAGGAAAATATTGGTTGAGGAAAAAATTTATATACTTCAGATTTACTCAATTTATAATCTAGCTCCAATTTGTTGAATTATTTTTGATGACATTTCAGTTCCCTTAATTAGACAATCCCTTATTGAAAAATTATTTACATGACCATGTAAAAAACCAGCAGCAAATAGGTCACCGGCACCTGTTAGATCAACAACACTTAAATTTTTTTGAATTCCACATTCAAAAACATTATCTCCTTCAATTGCTACAGCACCATTTTCGCCTCTAGTAACTATAATTAACTTATTAAGTTGCTTGGAAAAACTGATGACTTCTTCAAAATTTTTTGCTTGTATCAATGAGATAATTTCTTGTTCATTAGCAAAAGTAATATCTAATTTATTTTTAACTAATTCTAAAAAGTGATTTTTATGTCTATCTACACAAAATTGATCAGACAGTGACATCGCTACTTTTTTTGCATTAATAATTGCTTTATCAAATGCTTTTTTTGGTTCACCCTCATCCCAAAGATAACCTTCCAAAAAAATTATTTCACTGTTTTTTATAACATCTGGGTTTACATCATTCTCATTTATTTTTCCAGCCGTTCCGAGGAAAGTGCACATTGTCCTTTCAGAGTCAGGTGTAATTAAAATCAAGCATGTACCTGTCGGTAATTCTTCTTTTTTTTTAGTATAGAAATATTCTACATTTTCTTTTTTTAAACCCTCTTCGTATTTATCTCCCAAATTATCATCAGATATTTTTCCAATAAAACCCACTTTATTTTTAAGCTGAGATAATCCAACTATTGAGTTTGCTACAGATCCTCCAGAGATTGTTTTTTCAATTTTAAGATTTGATAGTAATTTTTTAAATTCATTTTCGTCAAAAATTAGTTTCATTGTACCTTTAGTAAGATTATTTTGTTTAATAAAATCATCACCAACTTTACAAATAACATCTACAATTGCATTGCCTATCCCTAAAACTTTCATAATTAAGCTTTCTTCGTTATAATTGGTTTTTTTCTTTTAGGATAACAACTAGTACAAATTTTACAAGATATTCCATAACATTCTCTTGCTTTACAGTACTCTCTTCCATAATAAATAATTTGTAAATGAAGTTTATTCCAATATTTTTTTGGAAATAATCTTTTCAAATCTTTTTCTGTCTGGACCACATCTTTTCCATTAGTAAGCCCCCATCTTTGAGCAAGCCTGTGAATATGTGTGTCCACTGGGAAAGCAGGATAACCAAATCCTTGAGACATAACTACACTGGCAGTTTTATGCCCTACACCTGGAAGTTCTTCCAATTGTTCAAAAGTTTTAGGTACTCTACCTCTATATTTTTCAACTAATGTTTTCGACAGATTATAAACACTCTTAGCTTTTATTCTAAAGATACCAATCCTTTTGATTAGTTTTTCAATTCTTCTTCTACCAAGCTTAACAAAATGTTCTGGCTTATTGTATTTTGGATAAATATTTTTTGTAACGTTATTAACATTCACATCAGTGCATTGGGCAGATAAAAGAACAGATATTAATAATGTAAATATATTTCTATGTTTTAAAGGAATTGGTGTTTTTGGATAAATCTTATTTAAAATCTGAAGAACAATTTTTGCCCTTTGAACTTCATTCATTTCTTAAAATTTAATAGATTTCTCATTGAGTACAGACCAGGTCTCCTATTATTTAACCATTTAGCAGCTGTTAAAGCCCCCTCAGAATACAGAGCCCTGTCAAATGCCTCATGATTAAGAGTGATAATTTCTTTACCGCTAGAAAATTTTACTTCGTGCTCACCAATTATCTCTCCTTTTCTTATTGAGTTAAAATTGATTTTTTTTCCATATGGAAAAGATTTTTTATTTAAATACTTTTTTCCCATAAGTTTGTAAAAATCCTTGTTTTTACCAACCGCAATCCCTTTTCCTAACATTAGAGCGGTACCTGATGGATGATCTTTTTTATGTTTATGGTGTATCTCAAAAACTTTACTTAGATAGTTATTACCAAGTGAAGCTGATGCTATCTCAGTTAAGTACATTAATAGATTGATACCTAAACTCATATTTCCTGCTTTTAAAATAGGTATTTTTCTAGAGTATTTTTTAATTAAATTCTCTTCTTTTTTAGTAAAACCAGTTGTTCCTATAACAACTTTTTTTTTAAGTTTTGACGCAATTTTTAAAACTTCAAACGTGCATTTAGGAATTGTAAAATCAATTATAACATCGGCTTTTTTAAAGGCTTTCTCATCATTTAAACTAATATTTATTCCATTAATTTTTTTATTTATTAATCTATTTTCAGTAAGAGCACTAACCGTAAAATTCCTGTTGGAATTAGCAGATTTAATTATTTGCTGACCCATCCTTCCCATACAACCAGTTATTGCTAATTTAATTTTTTTCATGTGATAGAATTAATATGAATAGACTATATAAATTAGTCTAGTTTTTCCAGAAACTTTTGG
>MDSW01064916.1_pt1 | contig 14047 bp, 8 predicted proteins | sample 811171 | NCBI WGS metagenome assembly MDSW01 (sample SAMN05326641, study PRJNA326480) | marine metagenome | isolation source: seawater | place: Atlantic Ocean: North West | collected 2012 | reverse complement strand
TTGTGGTCTCTTGCATGGGGTAGGGCTACAGCGTCGAGGCCATTGCATGCATAAAACAGGGATGCTTCTACGCCAAAGAGTCGCTCTTCGAGAACAATCAGCGAGCCAGCGTCACCCATTTCGCCGGCCAAGAGTTTCTCTCCTGCCTCAATGCAGCCTTCTTTGGTTTCGGGTAGAAACACGCCTTTTCCAGATGCGAGTCCATCTGCTTTGACGACGGGAACGCCGTCCCAGCTATCAATGGCGGCACGCAGTTGTTCTGAGGTGGTTACCTTTTCAAAACGCGGTGCAGGCACATCGTAAGGCAGGGTTATTTCCCGTGTAAAAGCTTTGGACCCTTCAAGCTGTGCTGGACCTTTACTGGGGCCACAGCATGGAATCCCTGCAGCATCCAGCGCATCTCCAATTCCTAGAACCAACGGTAACTCGGGTCCAGGAATCACCAGGTCAACCTGGTTATCTTTCGCGAACTGAACAATGCCCTCGATGTCGTCTACCTTGAGATCAACATTGGTTCCGCACTCAGCGGTACCGGGGTTACCCGGAGCAATGAACAGTTCTGGTTGTGGATTTGCCGTGTTTAACGCGCGGCAAATAGCGTGCTCTCTGCCACCGCTTCCAACTACTAATACCTTCATCCGTTCGCTCCTTAGTGGCGGAAATGCCGACGGCCCGTGAAAAGCATGACCATGCCAAGCTCATTGCAGGCATCAATGCTGTCTTGGTCCCGCTTAGAGCCACCAGGCTGAACCACACCAACCACGCCGGCAGCGTGCGCCAATCGGACGCAATCGTCAAATGGGAAGAACGCATCCGAGCCCATGTAGCTTCCCTTGGATTCGTCGCCAGCCTTCTTAATGGCTTGCTCGGCTGAATCTAAGCGGCTCATTTGGCCTGCGCCTGCTCCCAGTAGGCTCTTATTCTTTGTTAGCGTGATGGCATTTGACTTCAGGCTGCTCACCGCGCGCATAGCAAACGCCAGCTCTTCTAGTTCGCCCTCGGCCAGCTTTCGCTCTGTGACACATTCCCACGTGCTTGGGTCATTCAAGCCTTCATCAGTCTCTTGAACCAGCATTCCGCCACCGATTCTGTGGGTGTGATGGGTTGGGTCAGGGTTTCCTGCTGGGACTTCAAAGAGGCGCAGGTTCTTTTTCTTAGCCAATAACTCTTGTGCTTCTTGGGTGAAACCCGGAGCTGCGATGCACTCAACAAAAAGCTTCTTTTCGATGATGGCGCGCACGGTATCGGCTTCGAGTGGATGGTTAAACCCTAAGATTGAACCGAATGCACTTACGGGATCACCGGCTAAAGCTAAAAGGAATGCTTCAGCTTGGCTGGGTGCTTCAGCAAGACCACAGGTGTTGGTGTGCTTTACAACTGAACAGCCGAACTGACCTAGCTTGTATGCCGCACGGTAAGCTGCGTCCATGTCGAGGTAGTTGTTATACGATAGCGCTTTTCCGGTTAGGACTTTGCCGCTCGATACGCCGCCTTCTTCAACGTTGCTAATGTAAAGCGCTGCTTTTTGATGCGGATTTTCGCCGTAGCGCAGGGTTGATTCCTGAGTGAAACCAGTTAGCTGTGCTGGAAGAGTGCTATGTTCTTCGCCTTCAGGAGCAACCGCGCCGCTGATCCAATCAGCAATCGCTACATCGTATCGCGCAACAGAACGGAACACTTTAGCGGCAAATGTGCGTCGATCTTGGAGTGGGATGCAACCATCTTTGGCTAGGCTTTCACACACTGCAGGGTAGTCGGCTGGGTCAATCAATGTAGTCACGCCACCATCGGCATTTTTTGCCGCAGCGCGAAGCATGGTAGGGCCACCGATATCAATGTTCTCAACCATGACGTGGTAAGGTGAACCCTTGGCGAGGGCTTCCTCGAACGGATAGAGGCTGCAGACCACAAGGTCGATGGGGCCATAGCCGTGCTTGGTAAGCTCGCTTAGGTGGTCCTCCAGGCGCCGGTCCGCCAGGATACCTGCATGGATTTTTGGGTGTAGCGTTTTGACACGGCCACCTAGAACTTCGTCAGCACCGGTATACGTGTCAACCGGGATGACGTCGACGCCAGCTTCCTGGAGTTTCTTGGCTGTTCCTCCAGATGACAATATCTCAACTCCGGCGGCACTAAGGGCCTTACCAAGTTCAATCACGCCGGTCTTATCGAAGACCGAGATCAGGGCACGGGTAACTTTTCCACTTGCGGGTGGCATGGTTGAAAGGTCTGGATGGACAGCAATCATCTCGGACTCTCCTAGGAGCTTGGTTGAGCCAAGCGGCGGGTTAACAACCACACCGCTTGAGGGTAAATTTTGTGTTCAACTTCGTTTAGTATTCGGTCCGCCAGACCGTCGGGGCCTTCATCGCCGCGTACTTCTATGGACCCTTGCAGCAGCGTGGTTCCCGCATCGACATCGGCAATGACTTCGTGGACCGTGGCACCCGCGACTTTGACCTTGGCTTCCCATTGGCGCTCGATGGCATGCATGCCTCTAAAATCAGGCAGGAGCGACGGGTGAATATTTAGGATATGCCCTTCGAATCCCTCAATGAACTCAGGGCCTAAAATCCTCATATAGCCAGCAAGAAGCAGATGGTCTGCCTGGTGGTCATGAAGCGCTTGAAGCATGGCGGCATCGTGTTCTGCTCTAGGCATACCCTTGTGCGGGATGCAGATTGAAGGGATGTCGCGCTCTGAGGCTCGGTCTAGAACCGGAGCATCTTGCTGGTTGGACGCAACGAGGCATACCGTTCCGGGATTGAAGCCGGAGATAAAGCTATCCATGAGGACCGTGGCGTTACTGCCGCGGCCGGACGCAAAAATTGCGAACCGTGGATTGGTGGTGCTTTTAGCTTCGTGCATAACCTAAATCGACACCTTCAAAGTCGTTATGCAAATGGCCGACGCGCATCCATGTGTCTGGGAATTCTGCCTGAATTTTGTCTGCGTCCTCCGGGCTTACAATGACGATAAATCCGATTCCCATATTGAATGTCGACGCCATTTCGTGGTCGGTGACATTGCCTGCTTCTTGTATGACCTTAAAGATTGGCGGTCGCGTATACGTTGTCGGGTCGATGGTCATCCCTAAGCCGTTTTGTACCAGCTTGAGGCTTCGTCCCAGAAGGCCACCACCGGTGATATGGGCCGCTCCAGTAAACTTAAATTTTTCAAGCAACGCCATTACAGGCTTTACGTAGAGCGCAGTAGGAGCCAAAACAGTCTTGCCTAGGTTTTCGTCCAGCCCTTCAAGTTCGGTATCTGTGGTGTAGCCGGCACGGTCAAAAAGAGCTCGGCGAGCAAGGGATAAACCGTTGCTGTGAACTCCAGTTGAAGGCAAACCAAGAATAATGTCTCCGGCGGCCATATCTGCAGGCGTTGGGACACGGTCCTCATCGGCAATGCCTACGGCGAAGCCCGCGAGGTCGAAGTCACCTTCAGCGTAAACATCTGGCATTTCCGCCGTTTCGCCGCCAATAAGCGCGCAGCCACTTTCCCGGCATGCTTGTGCAACACTCGCTACAATGATTTCCAGTTGCTCAGGGTCGAGTTTGCCGGTTGCCAGGTAGTCGAGAAAGAGCAGTGGCCGTGCGGCGGCTGGGAGCAAATCGTTGACGTTCATCGCGACCAGATCTTGTCCCAGTCCGCTGAAATGGTTGGCGTCACGAGCCACGATAAGCTTGGTGCCGACACCGTCACATGTTGCCGCAATCAAGGGAGATGCCATGCCGCTCAAGTCCGGCTTAACCATGCCTGCATAGGCAGTTTTGCTGATGACGTTGATGCCCTCGTGGGTCGATTTAACGAGGCTGCCGATTTTATCTACAAATGCGTCGGCTTTTTCCACGTCGACGCCGGCGTCACGGTAGGAAAGGGGTGCTTGCTCGGTTGTTTCAGTCATGGGGCTCCCTTTTCCTTGGACGTCTAGTTCGCTAAGGCTTGGTCGCAGGCAGAATATCGATGCTGCCCGGGCTCACATAATCGACCGATTGTTGTCGGTATGCTGAGCCTATTTGTGTTGGTTTTGCTGTAAGTACACGTTTTGATGCTGTTTTTAGTTGCACTGAGGCCTAGCCTCATATGGTGTGTCGATAGTTGAAAAATCGAGACGAGCGGGAGCATCAAACCTGTCCTTTTGCAGCTCGGAAGTGCAGCAAATGCCCAAAGAATGCGCCCGGGTCAAGGTGTCAAATGGATGAATCTAGGAACAATGATCCGAGAAGCGGATTTGTTAGGATATGGGATCAAACAAGAATCTGATCGTTGATTTCCCGGGTGAGGCCGGTAATGACGGCATCATCGATGCCGAGGAGAGATTTCCCAATCATAATCATAGATTGGATACCATCGTGGTCTGGAATTCCCTCGTAAAGTCCCTCGCGTTTGGCCAGTGCATTGGCAAAAAGGACTGAATTAAGCGGCGAAATACGGTCAGCCGCATCGTAATCTTCAAATTCTTCAATGATTCTGGTGATGACGATGGGTAGGTTCCAGGATTCTACGATGGCGATTCCTATATCACGATGTAATTCTTCAATGATATTAAGCCAGTTGTCCAAGTCTATCCAGTCCATGGCCTCTCGAATGGGTAGCCCCCGCTCAAATTCAAGGAGGTAAGCGGCCACAACAATTTTGCCAACATCGTGGAGTAGCCCTGCAATATAAGCTGGCTCTACGTCACGGCAGCCCGAAATACCGGCCACGTTTCGGGCAAGCAGGCCCACCGCCAACGAGTGTTCCCACAATGCGGAGATAGTCGAGTTGATGCGCGGATCATGAGAAACAAAGATTTGCCGCGAAATGCTGGTAAGGAGAACATTTTTGATCGACCGAAAGCCCAGGTGATTAATAGCTTTGGTGAGGCTTTCCATTTTCCCAGAGCGCCTGTGCAGAGCACTGTTGGATACCTTCATGATGCCGGCGACCAGAATAGGGTCTTTATCGATCAGCTTGATAATCTTGGCTTGGTCTGCCTTGGGATCCTCAAGCATCTGCTGCAGTTCTTGTGCGATTTTAGGCAATGTGGGCAGAATGAGAGTGCCGCCCTCAATATGGGACATCAAGATGCGCCGAAGCGTCGCGGTGAGTTTTGAATAATCTGCTATCGCCATCTAACTGCCGTTAAATTCCAGTTACCTGGTTTCTGAAGCACAAGCGCCACGAGTTATATTATCAGTCTTTACTGAACTCATGTCGATAAACCTGCGCTTTTTTGATTCCCCACGGATCCATCGACGGTTGGGTGCCAGGCTTAAGATATATTTGCCCGCCATGACAGGTCGCGTCATCAGTTTTTCATAAGACTGGTTTATTTGAGCAAGATCCGCGATCAACCGATTGCGTCGATGGCTTCTTTTACCGTTGGATATACAGGGATGTCAGCGGTTTCGCTGAGGCTGGAAAGCGTCCGACCAACAGAGTCATCACCTACAATCCGCAGGGTCAGTCCGACTTCGCTGCAGCGCTTCTGGGCGCCGATGAGAATCTTCGGTAGTGTCTCTTCGGGTGGCGTAGTGCTGAGGTCCATAATGACGTCCTCGTAACAAGCAGCCGCGCATTTCTCGATGGCTTCCGATGCAAGACCCATTAAGCGGCCAACGTAGTGAGCACGCTTGTCTTTGGATGCAGGGAATTCGGAGAGTGACATGACGTTGTCTTCGAGTGCCAGCAAATCTTGTGCATCGTAATACTGAGACAAGAAGTCGTTGACCTGAGCGGGATCAAACGGCTTGATTAGAAAACTATCAAAACCATTGTCACGTGCGTCTTTTGCCGGGTTCTCAAAGTTCCTCATGTAAAGCGCCAGGAACGCAGCTGTTGGCTGAAGAACACGCAATTGAGAGGTAAGGGCGACGCTGTTTACATCAGGAATAATCATATCCACAACGATGGTACGGAAAACGCGTTCGCGACAAGCCGCGAGTGCTGACTGACCATCCATAACGTTGTTGACCTTGATGTGCTTTGGCATAAGCGAGCGGAATTTCTTCGCCACGTTTTCCATATCATCGATCATCAGTACATCGACAAATGGCTTGCCCGCAGCGGGAGTAGGCCCGGAGAAGGTTTGTTGAGCTGGGCTAGCAGCTTCAGGCATTTGTGGCCCAAGCACTTTCGTGATTTTAGCAAGCAACTCATCAGGCTTGAAAGGCTTCAATATATAATCGCTGATACCGGCCTGCATCATGCCGCCAATCAGAGATGTCTTGGACTCAGCGGTAAGCAGGATGACGGGCGTTTGATCCCCGCGTTCACGCAGACGCTTAAGCATTTCAGGACCGTCCATGACAGGCATGGTGACGTCCAAGAGAACCAAGTCGACAGTTTCTTCCTGAAGAACAGCAAGTCCTTTTTCACCATCTTCGGCTTCGAGAATATCGAAGTTCGCCCGTAGGGTCTTCCCGATGATAGTTCGTACTGCGCGACTGTCGTCAACCGTTAAAATTCTGGTCATGAGCCAATATACTCCTCAGCAACAGAAGTCTGAGTGGTTATTGAAAGAAGAACCACAGCTTTGCCAGCACGCATCGGAAAATGCGCCCAGCCATTAATAGAACCAGCCTTGTCAGCAAATTCTTTGCCGGCAAGATTTACGGGCAGCCCTAGAGAGTTCCCTAAAGAAAGCCTCCCTTTGAGTTGACCAGCAGCCATGTTGGCAAGTTCTGCCATGGTATCGTTTATCATTTCTGGATCAACCTCTGTTGCATCAACGGCGAACATCGCCGCGGATAAAACAGTGCATCCTTGTAAGTCAGAGGAAACCGCCAACGTGAAGCCGCCATCACCTGGAATAGGTAAGACAGCAGTTGAGTGGTATTCCTTCGGGTCAGCAGGCAAGTCGTTTGCGACAGTACAGTCCATGCACAACATGCTCGTAGTCACGTTGTTGAACAAATCTGTTAACCCATGATGATCAGGAATGTCTAACATTTCCTAATCTTCCCCCTACATCCATGAGGTCACCAGCTCTATTTCATCAGGACCAACCCTGAATCCAGCTGGTGCTTTCGCTAAAAGGGCGTTTTGACCGTGATTTCACGTTAATGACCGAGGGTCGACAGCCAACAAATGGACTGCGAACAAGGTCATTTCGAACAAGTCACCCTACACATTGCATATTTGCAGCGATTGGGGGGCCAACGCAAACAATACTGGCACAGAAATTGGTTAAAATCGGCTGGTGGGTCAATGTAGGTTATTGGAAAGGCAAATGTTTTCGGGAATTTTGGGGAAAACGAGGATCGCTTGGGGCCGGTATTTTATCTGTGATTTTGTTCTTTTTAAATCACGGTTAGTGATTCAATTTGTCGACACTTTATATGAGTGATGCCTCGATGGTTTTGTACCGTGCCCTGGGCAACCATTCCGGCAGCTCCAACGGCAACTGGGCGGCTCTTTTCGAAGAGTTCTGGGCTTACGATGAGATTGATAAAGCCCCATTCGTCCTCCAGGGTAACAAAAAGAATTCCTTTGGCGGTCATGGGTCTTTGCCGCACGGTGACAAGCCCGGCAACCATCACGCTTCCGCCATTCGCCTGATGGGGAACCTCCGCAGAACTCAAGATCCCTTGGGCCCGTAGCTTTGCTCTCATAAAGTGCATGGGGTGAGGTCCTACAGAGAGGCTGGCATTTCTGTAATCGGCATCGACTCGGTCCACCAAACTCATTTCGGGAATAGGGGCAGGGGCATTCGAGCTTTTGTTACGAGGGAAAAGTGGGCTTTGATGCTGTGCTTTACTTAGCTGCCAAAGAGCTTGGCGCCGGGTTAGCCCCAGTGCAGCAAATGCACCAAGCTCAGAAAGGGTTGCCCACTCGCTCTGGCTTAAACTGATAATATCCCTGAGTTCTCGAGCATCATTCAATCCGTGCTGCTCACGCGCGCGTAGAATCCGTTGTGCTGATGCTGAACTCAGCCCGTTCACGTAGGAGAGGCCCAGTCTGACGGTTTGTGCATCCTCCAGTGTGCAGCAATAATCCGACTTCGTAATGTCGATAGGCATGACTCGCACCCCGTGGCGCTGGGCGTCTTTGACCAAGGTTGCTGGATGGTAAAAACCCATAGGTTGCGCATTGAGCAGAGCGCAAAGGAATGCAGCCGGGTGATGCGCTTTTAAATAGGCCGATGCGTAGGCGATAAGTGCAAACGATGCGCTATGGCTTTCAGGAAAGCCGTAGTGTGCAAAGGATTGAATATTCTCTACAACTTCATCCTGGATCTCTTCTGCGATACCATTGCGACTCATTCCTATTTTGAGTTTATCAATAAGACGAGTCATCTTTTTGGCAGGACTCTTAAACCCCATTGCACGTCGCAGTTCTTCTGCCTCACCTCCAGTGAAGCCTGCAATGGAGACGGCAATCTTTAAAAGCTGCTCTTGGAATATAGGGATTCCTAGGGTGCGCTCGAGTGCAGGGACCAGGCAGGGATGTGGGTATCTTATTGGTTCCAGCCCATCGCGCCGGCGGAGGTAAGGGTGCACCATTTGGCCAACAATAGGGCCAGGGCGAACCAGAGCTATTTCAACAACGAGGTCATAGAAGCATCTGGGGCGCAGCCTGGGCAGCATTGACATTTGGCCACGACTCTCCACCTGGAAAACTCCGACGGTATCTGCGTTGCATAGCATGTCGTAAACTTTTGGGTCGTCTTTAGGAAGAGTGGCATAATCCAGCTCAACGCCTTCAGCCTGTCTAATAAGAGGGATAGCCTCTTCTAGCGCATTGAGCATGCCAAGCCCAAGCAGGTCAACTTTGATGATACCCAATTGCGCACAGTCGTCTTTGTCCCATTGAATAACCCTCCTACTTTTCATGGAAGCAGGCTCTATGGGGCAGGATGCGCTGAGATCTCCAGAAGCGATGACCATACCTCCTGAATGCTGGCCAAGGTGCCTTGGCTGATTCAGGAGTTGTCCGGCAAGCTTAAGCCAAGTTGCTACTTTCAATGAATGAGTATCAAAACCTACCTGCCGGAAAAGTTCCTTGAGTTCTTCGGGGCTCTCCGCGCCGCTCCATCTTCCAGCAATCTTTGAGGCCTTATCCAGGTGCTCGGGTGAAAACCCCAGGGCTTTACCGGTTTCCCTAAGAGCACTTTTGGAACGATAGGTTATCACATTTGCGGTCATGGCAGCGCCATTGGCACCGTAGCGCTCATACACATACTGGATAACGGCTTCACGCTTAGGGCCACTGGGTAAATCCAGGTCAATATCCGGCCATTCTCCACGTTCCTCTGAAAGGAACCGTTCAAACAAGAGGTCCATGGCTATGGGGTCGATAGCGGTAATCCCAAGAACGTAGCAGAGCGCGGAGTTGGCGGCAGAGCCTCTGCCTTGAACCATGATACCCTTGCTTTTGGCAAAGCGCACAATGTCCCAAACCAGAAGAAAGTATCCAGCGAGTTTAAGTTTTCCTATAACCTTAAGCTCTTTGCTTATCTGTTTTCGATGGGTCTCGGTCAATAAGCCGTAGCGCTCGACGGCATGACTCCATGTAAGTTCTCGAAGGAACTCAATTTGCGATTCTCCGTGAGGGGTAGGATAACAAGGGAATTCGTAACCAATGTCCTCAAATGAGAACTCACAAGACTCACCGACTTTGATGGTTTGAGACAGTAGGTCTTTATGACTCCCTAGGATGCTCAGGATCTCTTGCGGGGATTTTAGTCTTCTTTCTGCGTTGGGGTGTAAACCATGACCAGCCTTTTCCAGAGTACACCGCATTTCTATGCATCGCATCACATCTAAGAGAGGCTTCTGCCATGCATGTATATGCTGGACATCATTCGTTATGAGAACATTGGCCTTCATTTGCTCGGCAAGTGACCTCACTTGCCCAAGACGTTGCTCGCTGTCCCTGGTTAAGTGAATGTTCGACTCAATGGCAAAATGAGATGGACCGAATATTCCCAGAAGCGGGTCTAAAAGTCTTCGTGAGAGATAGCGCAAACCGGGCCCTGCGATGCATTGCAGCCCGGCAGCATGCTCCTGCAGAGCATCGATTTCGACCACGCAATGTCCTTTGGGCTGGTTGGCGTGCCCATGTGTGATGAGCCGACAGAGATTGCGGTAGCCCTTGAGGTTTCGGGATAAAAGCCTGATTCTGCCTATGCCAAGAACATCAACACTGGATCCCACAATGGGACGGACACCTGAGGATTTAGCAGCCCGGCAAAAACGAGGCACCCCATAGAGCCCGCCATAATCTGTGAGCGCCAGCGCAGGAAGCCCAAGTTTTGCGGCATGCGTTGCGAGTTCTTCGGGGCTTGCTGCACTCCTCAGGAAAGAGAAGGTGCTCTGGGCGCCCAGCTCAATATAGGCAGTCATTACCCTATATGAACACTTGTTCAGTTGTTCGGCAAGGCAAAAATATCCCGTGCAGCGCAAACCAAACGCTCTGCTTTGTCTAAAATATGAAGGATTCCAGAAGGTTTAAGCTTAGCTTAGCGGAGCAGTGCGAGGACATCCGATGTGCTGATTTTCTTCGCCTCCGAAGTACCTTCACTGCCCAAGATCTCGCGAGCCAAGTGTTCTTTGCGCTCAGCCAGTTCGAGTACACGCTCTTCAATGGTTCCGGCGCAAACCAACTTGTAAACGTTGACCGTCTGGGTTTGACCCAGTCGGTGTGCACGGTCCGTTGCTTGACGCTCCACCGCAGGGTTCCACCATGGGTCATAGTGAATAACCGTGTCGGCCCGAGTCAATGTAAGGCCCGTACCACCTGCACGCAGACTTACCACAATGACCGGCGGCCCTTCAGGGTCCTGGAACCGTGCAACAACCTTGTCTCTCTCTCTGGTTCCACCATGCAGCCAGCAAGGATCAACACCAAGGCGTTTGATGACCTTGATGATTCGCTTTTGCATTTCAACAAACTGACTGAAGACAATAACTGTTCTGCCTGAATCCAGGGCCTCTCGAAGAAGTTCCTCAAAGAGCTCCAGCTTCGCTGAGTCCGGAACATCCGTGCCGTCTGGAGAACCCAGCAGTGCCGGGTCGCAGCAGGTCTGGCGCAACTTGGTAAGTGCGGCCAGGATATCCAAGTGAGCTTTGTTGATACCGATTTTCTCGATTTTGTTTTCGACTTCTTGCCGCAGTTGCCCCGAGAGGTGGTCATAAAGAGCGCGTTGCTCTTCGCCCATTTCACAGCGAACCACCGACTCAATCTTATCAGGGAGTTCCTTGGCGACCTCTCCTTTGAGGCGACGCAGAATGAGCGGTGTGACACGTGCGCTCAAAAGCTCCAATGGCTCGCGCTCTCCTCGACCAATGGGACGCGCATAACGCTTACGGAACTGGCGCAAACTCCCAAGGAAGCCGGGCGCGAGGAAGTCGAATGTACTCCAGAGTTCTTCAGGACGGTTTTCAATAGGTGTACCTGTTAAGGCGAGTCGGCGCTCTGATGTCAGCTCTCGAACAGCTGTCGCATTTTGACTGGCTGCATTTTTTGCACTCTGAGCTTCGTCCAAAATCACATAGCGAAAGGCTACCTCTTTAAGGATCTCGGAGTCGCGTCTCAAGATGCCGTAACTGGTGACGATGATATCCGCATCGCTTATGTCCAACTCATGGCGAACTTTTGGAGGACCGTGCCAAAGCACCAGTTTCAGCATTGGTGCAAAGCGTTCCACCTCATCACGCCAAACCGTCACAACAGAGGTCGGTGCGATAACCAGCGACGGTTTTGGTCCTTCATCCTCGCGCGTCTTAAGCAAGAGGGCGATAGCCTGCATGGTTTTACCAAGGCCCATGTCGTCCGCCAGGATACCTGTCAGTCGGTGACGATGAAGCATGCCAAGCCAGTCCAGGCCGCGTGCTTGGTAATCTCGAAGCTCACCATTGAGTGTTTTGGGAGGCTCCAGCTGCTTCGGTGTGCTGTTGTCTGCCAACTCCTCGAGCCAAGCCTTGGTCGCGTCGTCAGCCGCCTCGACCGCTGCGGTATTGTTCATCAACCGCAAGAGGCCAATGCAGAGAGGGCTGATAAGCACTCGGTCACTGTCAGCCCCAAGATCCTCAAGCAGGCGAAGTCCTTTTCTGAAGTTTTCAGACGGCGCCACATAGGATCCGTCTTCAAGGCGAAGGTATTTCTTGCCCGATTGCAGCCAAGTCAGCAGATCCTTCATATTGACCAATGCCTGAACTTGCCGCTCGGTGTCACCCTCAACCGTGATGGTTGAAACATTGATCTTCAGGTCCAAGAGTCCGCGCTCTTCTAGGAGCTTAACTTCCGTTCGAATAGCTAAGTCTTTATGGAATACCGGAGCTGACTTGGACCGGATGATTTGCCATTCCTTGGGGAAGAGATTGCGGCCGGGATCCAGGGCGTTTAAGGCCAGCTCTTGTTTACCAAGAAACGTCTCTGCCTCTTTGTTGAACCGAAACCCAAGTCGTCGAAGGGTCGTTCTGGCCTCTTCTTCGGCGGCAATATCTCGTTCGAAGAGCGCATCGGCACCTTCGTCATTGAGCAAATAAGGCGAGCCAGGGTTGTGTCCCATGACACGCACGGTTTGACCCTGATACATCGCTTCAAGGGTCACCTGAACCAGTGGTTCTTCACCTTCGACCTCGGGAGCCCAAACGTGAGCGATGAACAAATCTGGCGGCCCGCGCTGAATGGACAGCATCTCGAGGTCTTCTTCAGGGATTCCTGCGGCTTTCAGATCTCGGGTCAATTGGTCCCGTCGACTTGGCGTTAAGTCCTTGGTGAGTGGGATACGAGGTGTGTGCCCCCAACGTGCCATTTGCCAAGGTTGGGCGGATTCAATTTCGAAACATCGACAATTGCGAATCCAGAATGCTTGGGTTCCAGCAACCACTTTGCCTTCGGCCGGGTCAAACCAGTCACCGTCCTCATCCATAAAGCCTAAGCACAGCTCCATCCGACCTTGTTCGTTCGCTTCTGCTCGCGCACGCGGATACAGCTTAATGTCGGAGTTGCGGATACGTTCACCTTCCATGAAGGTTCGTCGGCGAGTCAGCAAGGGTAGGAGGCGCGCGACCTGACCATCGGACAAGAATCCGTAAGCCTGCGCGGATCGAAGTTCACGTGCAATTTCTAGGTCGAGTGGGTGGAGTCGGTCGAAGAGTGCCTTAAATTCGGTCTCTTCTAGCGGAGCTTCTCCGCGCTTCCGTGTTGGAAGTAAATGAAAGCCTTGGCTTCTCCCGGCCGTACTCAGGATATAAACCAGACGAACCGCCCCTTCGCCTGCATCCCTAGGCCCCCCAAAAGCGTTACGAGTACTTCTTGCATACGCCATGTGGTTGCTCTGTTCTCACCGCTCTGCAAGTGCCAACCTTGGACAACAAGCGAGCATTCGAATTTATACTTCATTCCCGAGAGCAACGAGCTATCAGGAACGGTGAACCAAAGTAGTGGCCTACACTGCCAGAGGTCAGAGAACAACCACTGAATGAGGTCTATTTTGAAGTTATGAAAGCCGGGTAAGGCGCAGAACTCACTCCAGCTATCGCGACAGCTTTGTAAGTGTCTGTTTTTATTATGGGTTGGTGAGCTGAATCACGCCAGTGCTACGCGGCGTACGAGCCTTACCTTGCTGTGGAAGATCGACGGCGACCTTGTTCCGCCACACACGCATGGTGACGCGTGCGCCAAACGATAGTTCCGCCAGTTTAGACTGCAAATCGTCGGGTGACTTCACGCGCTTGCCATTAAGCTCCAAGATCAGGTCATTGGCCATGAGTCCTAGGTCACGAATGGCGCCACGGGGCCTTACAGTTGTCACGAAGGCTCCGCTGGTGTTGCGTCGTCCAAGCTTTCGGGCAGACTTCTTAGTAAGCTTCTCGAATCGAGCTTCCAAGATGAACGGGCGCTTACGCTCGGCCGGTGCCGCCGCGACTGCTGATCCACTCAGGTCAGAATCCAAATCAACCGGACCCGACTTGGCTGGCGCCGCTGCGACCGGCGCCGCTGGTGCCGCTTTAACAGGAGCGGCAGGGGCTACTGTTGATTCAGCTTTACGGTTCTTGGCATCCAGTGCTGCTTGACGACCACGTTCCGCTCGTTCTTTCGCGAGCTTTTTCTC
>MDSW01013936.1_pt1 | contig 14048 bp, 15 predicted proteins | sample 811171 | NCBI WGS metagenome assembly MDSW01 (sample SAMN05326641, study PRJNA326480) | marine metagenome | isolation source: seawater | place: Atlantic Ocean: North West | collected 2012 | reverse complement strand
TGCAAGTGGCTGAACTCTTTTCTTAAGAGCTTCTCCTTGATAAGTAAGTGCAATTTCTGCTCCCTGTTCTGCTAATTTTTTCGCAATACCCCAAGCAATTGATCTGTCATTTGCCACTCCCATAATCAGACCTTTTTTATTTTTCATTAACATATTACAAATCTGTGTTTTTTTATAAAATAAATATATATACTTAATAAAAAATAATCATATCATATATTATGACAACAGAGCAAAATTTAATTGATTCTAATAAAAAACCAATAAACCTATTTGAAGAATGGTTTGAACAAGCAAAAAAAAATGAAATTAATGATCATAATGCAATGAATTTGGCAACTATTTCACCTGACGGAAAACCAAATTCTAGAATAGTGTTGCTAAAATCATACAGTGATGAAGGTTTTATATTTTATACTAATTCGAATAGTAAAAAAGGAAAAGCAATCTCTATTAACGCAAATGTTGCACTAAACTTTCATTGGAAATCTATTAAAAAACAAATAAGAATAGAGGGAGTTATATCTAAAATTTCGAATATTGAGGCAAATGAATATTATAATTCTCGACCACTCGGTAGTAGAATTGGTGCATGGGCATCATTACAATCAGAAGAACTTTCAAATAGAAAACAACTAATAGACAGAGTAAAGGAATATGAAAATAAATTTCAAAGTAGCCATGTTCCTAGACCATCACATTGGAATGGCTACATTGTTGAACCTAGTCTAATTGAGTTTTGGCAAGACATGCCATTTAGACTCCATGATAGAGTTGAATTTAAAAAAGTAAGTCAAAATTGGATATCTAGAAAATTATATCCTTAACTATTATCTTTCCATTTTTTTAAAATCCAAGAACTAGAATTTGATTTATTTTCTCCACCAATTCCCCACAATAATTCAATATTATTTTTTTCACAAAATACTGACTCAGGCGTAGATTTATCATTTCTATCACCGCCATTTGCAAATTTAATTTTGCAATTATGATATTTTTTAACTGCTACCTTTATTCCATCTATGCATGTATCATCAATACTCCCGCAAATAATAACATCAACTACATTTTTTAATGCCATCATTATAATCTTTCTCTCTTCAAATGGAAGAAACTCAATACCTTTTTTGTTTTTTAACCATTCATCAGAATTGAGTAAAACTACCACATTACCATAATTGCTGGCATCTTGAATTAATTTTATATGTCCACTATGTATAGGATCAAAACCACCACTTATTAATACTATTTCATCCATATTTTTCTTGCCAAATTTTTGGATTAGATAAAAATTCTTTTAAATTTAAAATTTCTGACTCATTAAAAATTTTCTCAGTTTCTACATAATTAATTATATCATTCCAGGTACATAAAGAATGTAATTTTACATTCATTTTTGAAAGTTCTGATAATTTAAAATCAAAAATATCATAATAAAATATTACAAAAATATCTTTAACTTTTAAACCTGCTTCTCTTAAGGCTTTTACAAATGTGATTTTACTTCCGCCATCAGTTGCTAAATCTTCCACCAAAATTACATTCTGATTTTTTTCAAAATTGCCTTCAATTTGTTTATTTATCCCAAAACCTTTAGGTTTTTTTCTGATGTATATCATTGGTTTATTTAACTTATTTGATAGAAAAGCTGCGTAAGGAATTCCTGCAGTCTCACCACCAGCTATTGTATCAAAATTAATATTATTATCATTAAAGTATGAAATTGCTTTTTTAAAAATTATTTCTCTCTCATTAACAAATGACATTATTCTTCTACAATCAACATAGACTGGACTTTTTAAACCAGATGTAAGAGTAAAATGTTTTTCAAAAGAAAAATTAACAGATTTTATTTCAATTAATAGTTTAGCAATATTGATAGACATTATTAAGTTATTTGAGATATATATTCCTCAGAAAAATTTCCTGGAACTATCATTATTGGAACTCTTAAATTAGTAATTTCGTTAGTAACCAATGAAGTAATTATAGGACCTGGATCTTTGCTTTTTTCATCACTTTTGGCAGCAAGAACTAAAACATTAATATTTTTTTCATCATCTATCAATTTTTTTAGTTCAGAAATTGTCTCTCCTTCTCTTAAAGATAAAATTGGAATTTCCCCAGTTTTATTTTTTACAAAAGAAGCAGCTTCTTTTAATCTTGACTCAGCCTCTTCTCTTGCCTCATTTATCATAATTTCTGAAATTCCTTGAGTTGTTAAAACATCTATTGGCTCAACAAATGTAGCAATAATAATCTTCCTTCCAGTTTTTTTTGACCTAGCACATGCATATTCCAGAGCAATTTTCATTTCACTAGAATCATCTGCTACCACTAAAATATATCTATCATCTGACATTACAATCTCCTAAATACTGTAGCTGCAATTAACCCTGATAATACTGCAAATACTATAGTAAAAAAACCATAAGCAGCAGAGTTATTTTTTGCAAAATTATAAATATCGCTTCCAACACCTGATTTTTTTATATTAATTAACTTATCTTCTTTACTCATAATAGTTTTGTTTCTAATATGATATACAGAAACAGTATAATTACCTGGGGCTGTTGTTGCAGGAAAATATACACTTGTTTGAAATAATTTATTTTTAAATTTCTTCATTTCAAATTCATTGTAAAATAATTTTTCTTTTTTAATTCTTATAAAATTTTCTATCCAGATATCTTGATCATTTTCAAAAGCAAAATTTTGATTATAATTTTTATTTTTTAAAATTCCATCAAAACTAAGATTTTCTTGAATTAACTTTGATTCAGGCAAAATATTTTTAATGTCGTCTGTTGATGCTAAAAAAAATATATTAGGAACTTTATTATATGTAATTCTCTTACTATTAAACCAAACCCCAAAGTATCTATCTTTTTTCTGAATTTTTAATTTTTTATTTGGTCCTTTTACAGTAAGGATTGTATCATGATTATCTTCCAATAATCCAAAAATAATTATTTCTTTTCCATCAAAATTAGTTTCAATCATAATATTATTTTGTGATAGATCAAAGTATGTTTCTTGAGCAAAAGAATTATTAGTAATTAAAATAAAAAATATAAATCCAGTAATAAAAATATTTTTTTTCATTTAATGTTTTTGACCGTAGTAAAGTCCAACAACATGTTTAGATTGAATAAAAAAAAGATATCTTTCAATAAACATACCGGCTAGGGCTAAAATAAAAACAATAATCATAGAAACTTTTAAAATAAATGGGTCTACAATCAAAGACTTGTAATTATAAATCATATAAATAGGTGTAACAAAAGATAAAATACAAAAAATTAATCTTAAAAAATTACTATTACTTTTATTTATTATATTTATCATTTCAGTAGTTAAATAGTTTTTACCAGTGTGAGGACCTTCAAAAAACGATATTTTATTACTCTTTAAACCAATAGCTGTTTCAAAAGAAGTTTTAGTTGGTTTTTTATATATTGATGACCAATAGATAAGTTTTGTAATAAAATTCACTATAATCAAAACAAAAATAAAATTTTCAAATAACTTTACTTCGTAGTTAAAATAAAAATTTAAAGAATAAACAAACAATGAGCCAATGGTAATTGCATTCAATATATATATAGGTGTTACTAATGGATTATTCCAAGATGGTATTGTCTTTAATGTAGCATACATTTGCCCTGTGCAAAAAATAGTAATTATAGAACAGATACATGTTAATACTAAGAATAAAAAATACCAATGTATATCTATTGCCCAAAAAAAATAAAATAGACACATTGGTATAAATGTAATTATAGCCGCTAAACCCTCTCTAGAGAGCCATGATGTCTTCCATTGACTTATAGCTCTCCAGGCTCTTTCGGGATGGCCTAGATGAAGTGTTGAGCTTAATAGACCAAATACTATCATAAAAAAACTTATGGTAGAAAGAATTAATTTATACTCTAAACTGTATGAAATTTTTATAAATAAAAAGTTATAAAATAACCCAAAAAATATTCCATAACCTGTACCTGACATTACTGTAAAAAAAATAATTGATTTACTTGGATGCACTTTCAACCTCTTTTATCCACTCATCAAAATTTAATTCTTCACTATTGGAGATTGAGTTTAATTTTTTATTTTTGAAATTATTTTTATTTAACTTTGGTGGTAAATATTTATTAACAGGTTTACAATCTTGCTCTGGCATTAAATCGTATCCATTTCTCTCAGAAACAAGTTTTGCTATATTAGAATTTTTATCTTCTAAATCTCCAAAACTTCTTGCTCCTGTAGGACAACTGGAGACACATGCAGGAACTCTTTCCTCTTCAGGTAAATTTTCATTATATATTTTATCAACACAAAGTGTGCATTTTTTCATTACTCCAGCACTATCATCATACTCTCTTGCTCCATATGGGCAAGCCCAAGAGCAAAGTTTACACCCGATACATGTATCTGCATTGACTAAAACTATACCATCTTCATCTCTTTTGTAGGATGCCCCAGTAGGACAGACAGTTACACATGGTGCATCATCACAATGCAAACAACTTTTTGGGAAATGAACAGTTTTTGTTCCTTTAACTTCAGTTTCAACTTCAAATGTATGAATTCTATTAAACCATACACCTGTTGGATCGTCTCCATATGGCTCCACATCATGTAATGGAGAAGAATGACCAGACGTATTCCACTCTTTACAATTAACAGCACAGGCATGACAACCAACGCAAATATCTAAATCAATAACAAGTCCTAATTTTTTATTAGTTTTTTTTGGAAGCTCTGTCATAATCTAATAATTTTTTTTATTTCCTATAAATTCAAAATGTTTAGTTGATTTAATTTCTGAGTAGTTTTTTTTAATCTGATTTCCATATGAATTTATTTTAATATTTTTTCTTGAGTTATTCTTTATAGTTTTAAATGAGGGATAAATTTTATGATCTAAATCATTTTTATTACACTTAATTATTTTTACTTTTAAATCATACCATGCTGCTTGACCTGTTATTGGGTCAGAGTTAGAGTAGTGATAACCATCTTCTTTTTTTGGTAATAGATCAGGAATAAGATGATTTAAAAGAAAACTTTTCTCAGCTTCTGGAGAGTTTGGGTCAAGATTCCATGATCCTTTTCTTTTTCCTATTGCATTCCAAGTCCAAACAGTAAATTTGTTAACCCCCTTCATCAATCTGCATTGTACTTTTATTTTGTTATATAAACTTTCAACCCAAATCCAATCGTTGTTTTTTAAATCATTTTTTTTTGCAATAAACTCACTAATATATAAATAATTCCTATTTGTTATCTGTCTCAACCAAGCATTTTGTGAACCCCAAGAATGATACATGTGTGGTGGACGCTGTGTTATAGCGTTTAATGTATATTTATTATTATCAATACTGTCATCATCCATGGTCTTGTACCATTTAGGAATAGGTTTAAAGTATTTTTTTATTCTCTCAGTCATGTACTTTGGTGGTTTTTTCTTTCCAAAACCCTGACCCGCTAAACTAAATTTTTGCATTTCTTCACTATAAATTTGCAAGACTATTTGATCATTTTTTCCAATCCAACCTAATTCATTTGCTAAATTTAAATATGATTTGTTTGCAAATTTATAATAACTTTGATCAACTGAAAACTTGTGATTATGAAAACATCCATTTTTTATATATTCCTCAATCTGGTTAGGATTAATTTTTCCTTTTCCAAAAGAACTACCATTTCCCCTCCACCCTGCGAGTGGTCCAATTCCAGGTTGTCTCTCGTGATTAATTATGTAATCTTTATATCCATTTGGAAATTTTGGAGTAAAATCTTCATTTGTGAAACCAGGTAAACCTAATCTTGAACCTAAATCAATTAAAACATCTTGAAAAGGTCTAACATCGCGTTTTAGCTCTAATATAGGCTGTCTAATAGCATCAGCAGCTGCATCAGCTGAACTTATAGGTCTATCCAATAAAGAAATACAATCCCATCTCTCAAGATAAGTTGTATCTGGTAAAACTAAATCAGCATATGGAACTGTTTCAGAATAGTATGCATCTGAATATATAATTTTTGGGATTTTGTAGTCCCCTGTAATTGGGTCTTTATCAGTAAGCTTGTTAATAGTTTCTTTTGTATTCATAGATGAGTTCCATGCCATATTTGCCATGTACATAAATAAAACATCAATTTTATAAGGATCACCTTTCCATGCATTATTGATAACCATATGCATTAATCCATGAGCTGAAAGTGGATTTTCCCAACTAAAAGCTTTGTCTATTCTTAATGGCTTTTCGTTATCGTCTGTAAGTAAATCTTCGGGTGATTGAGGAAATCCCAGAGGCATTCCATCATAAGCAGTATTTGGAATTGACTTATGTCCAGCTGGTTTTGGACCTGGAACTACATGTTTTGGGTATGGAGCTTTATATCGGAACCCCCCTGGAACATCAATAGATCCAATAATCATTTGTAAAAGATGTAAAAGTCTACAAGTATCAAATCCATTTGAGTGGGCAGAAATTCCTCTCATTGCATGCATTGACACAGGCCTACCTATCATCTTTTTATGTTTTATACCGTTTACATCAATCCATTCAATAGGTAGCTCAATTACTTTTTCAAAGGCAGTTTCAGCTATTTCACTTGCTATTCTTTTTATTACATCCTCTTCAATATCAGTTTGCAATGAGACTTTTGAAGGCTTATATTTATTATTTAACATTTCCTTAGCTATTAATTCAAACGCTGGAACTACATTGATATTATTAAATTTATAGTTTCCAAAAAAACTTGGTTGAGAATTTTTTTCAGAACTATTCAATATTTTTTTATTTTTTTTACAAAAAATTAAGGGTTTGTTATCTTTATCTCTAATAAAAAGACCGTGGTTATTTTTTCCGGGTTCATTTATGACTAACCAATTAGAATTAGTATATCTCTCCAAATACTTCCAATCAATTTTATTTGCATTCAGCAATTCATATATTATTGAATGTATTAGTAATCCATCTGTTCCAGGTCTTATGCCCAACCATTCATCTGCAATTGCTGAATAACCTGTCTTAACGGGATTTATTGAGACAAACTTTGTATCTTTTCGAGTCTTCAAATTCCCTAAACCCATTTTAATTGGATTAGAGTCGTGATCCTCAGCACAACCAAATAATAATAAGTATTTTGTATAATCCCAATCAACTTCACCAAATTCCCAAAAAGAGCCTCCAATTGTATACATACCTGCTGCAGCCATATTAACAGAACAAAAACCTCCATGAGCTGCAAAGTTACAAGTTCCAAATTTACTTGCCCACCATCCTGTAAGAGATTGACTTTGATCTCTTCCAGTAAAGAAAGCCAATTTTTTTGGATCTTTATTTCTTACCTCTGATAACCACATTGTTGCAATTTGTAGTGCTTCGTCCCATTCAATCTCTTTAAACTTTCCTTCTCCCCTTTCCCCAACTCTTTTTAGAGGTTTTGTTAATTTTGCTGGAGAATTTTGTTGCATTATTCCTGCTGAACCTTTTGCGCATAAAACACCTTTATTAGTTGGGTGATCTTTGTTACCATCTATGTATCTAATTTCGCCATCCTTGAGATGGACATTAATTCCACACCTGCAAGCGCACATATAACAAGTGGTTTTTTTAATTTCATCACTTATTATTGGTGATGTGTTTACAAATTCTTTTTTTGTTTCAAAAGGGTTTATCATAAAATTTGTGTTGAAAATAAATCACTAGGTTCAAGAACTAAATCTGTAAATATTTTTGCACAAACCGCTAGAACCAAAATTGCTAACAATCCTCTAAGATACTCAGCTTTTAATTTTGCACCTATTCTTACACCTATTTGAGCACCTATAACTCCACCAAGTATCATAAGAGCTGCAAGCACTATGTCTACTGTTTGATTTAAATAAGCTTGAAAGAAAGTAGAGTTTGCAGTCACAAAAATAATTTGGAATAAAGAAGTGCCCACAACAACACTTGTTGGCATACCAAGTATATAGACCATAGCAGGAATAATAATAAAACCTCCACCTACACCCATCATTGCAGATAAAATTCCAACAATAAAACCAATTACAATTGGTGGAATAGCACTTATGTAAAGTTTTGATCTTCGAAATCTAACTTTAAAAGGCAGGCCATGTATCCATGAGTGTTGATGTAATTTTGTGCGTATGGATGATGTAGTTCTATAGCTTTTTATAGTAGTTCTGGCACTTTCAAAAGCCATACTAAATCCAATAATTCCTAAAAATAAAACAAATAGAATTTGTATTACAATGTCAATTTGACCATAAGACCTTAGAATCTTAAATATATTTACTCCTATTGTTGATCCAACAATACCTCCAGCTAATAAAAAAAAACCCATTTTAAAATCAACCGATTTTTTTCTCCAGTGCGCTATTACACCAGAAACTGAGGATGCTAAAACATGAGGTGCTTCTGTTCCTACTGCTACAACTGGAGGTATTCCAAGAAATATAAGTAAAGGTGTCATTAAAAAACCACCACCTACTCCAAACAAACCTGATAAAGCACCTACTGCCATTCCTATAAAAACAATAACAAATATGTTTATATTCATTTCAGCTATTGGCAGATAAATGCTCATAATTTTTTATAATCTTTTTACAATTATTATCTATAAATAATTGAATTTTTAAGCAATTAAGTGATTGAAATTCTCAGCAGTTCTCAAATCATCAACGGTATTGATATTAAAAAATGGATCAATAATCTCATAATCAAAGTCAACAAAAGTATAATTATGTTTTTCTACCCATGACATAATTTTTCTATTATTTTTATTAAGCTCCTTTTCAAGGCTTTTCAATAATTTTACATTCCACATCGAAACTACAGGATGAATTCTATTATTTGATCTTGCTATTAGAATTTCAGTATTAGTTTCAATTTTTTTACAAAATATTTCTAATATATTTTCAGGTAAAAAAGGTGTGTCACTGGGAACAGTAAGTATCCATTCCTTATTCGGGTAATCTTTAATGCACTTATCAATTGATGCGTGTATACCTGCAAGTGGCCCAAGAAAACCTTTTTTTTATCTGCTATTATTGGAAGTTTAGTCCTGTCGAATTTTTCATTATTTTTATTAACATTAATCAAAATTTCAATTTTATTTTTTTTAAGTTTGTCAATTATAATATCTAAAATACTTTTATTTTTGATTAATGAAAATGTTTTAAATCCTCCGCCAAATCTTTTTGATCTCCCACCAGCTAAAATTACAAAAATTATTTTCTCAAAATCAATAATCAATTCTTTTCTCCCCGGATAATGCTAAATACTTTTTTCCTTTTGCTCTTCCAATAAGAGTGAGGTTTGATTTTCGTGCTAAATCTACACCCCATGCTGTAAAACCTGACCTAGAAATTAAAATTGGAATCCCCATTTTAATTGTTTTGATTACCATTTCACTTGTAAGTCTGCCAGTAGTATAAAAAATTTTATTTGAAGCAGTAATTTTTTTTAAAAACATATAACCTGCTATTTTATCAACTGCATTATGACGACCAACATCCTCCATATAAATTAGCGGTTTATTGTCGTGAATTATTGAACACCCATGAATAGCACCTGCTTTTAAGTATAAACTTGGTGTAAGAGTTATTTTTTTTGAAATTTCATAAATCCATTGATGTTTTATTTTTTTTTTAGATTTTATTTTAGTATTTTTTATTTCATTATATATATCACCAAATACAGTTCCTACTGCACATCCACTTGTTGTAATCTTCTTTTTTAGTTTATTTTCATAATTAGTTTTTCTTTTTGTCCTAATAACAACAACATTTAATTCTTTGTCTATCTCTACTTTTGATATTGTATCAGTTTTTTTTAACATATTTTGATTAAGTAAATATCCAATTGCAAGATATTTTGGATGATCTCCAATTGTCATTAGGGTTACAATTTCTTGGTTATTCAAAAATATAGTTAATGATTTTTCATTAATAACCCTAGTTTTTACTAATTTTGAATTTTCATCTAACCCTTGAAGTTCGGTTATAAGTGATTTATCATTTATGTTAGGAGAAATTAAATATTTTTCTTTTTTTTTCATCGTTTGTAAATAAACTAATTAGATAAATGAACATATTAGAAATTTTTATTAATTCTATATTATTAATCATATCTATAGATAAAGAACTGTGGGATATTATATTTTTATCTCTTTTTGTTAGTTTTACAGCACTTCTGATTGCTTCTACATTAGGATTTTTAATTGGATATATTTTCGCTTTGTATAATTTTTATTTTAAGAAAATAATACTTGTAATTTTAAACTCACTAATGGGGATTCCTCCAGTCGTTGTTGGGCTAATTGTGTATTTTATTTTTGCATCTGGCGGGCCGCTTGGGGTGCTTCAGTTACTTTATACACCTACAGCTATGATTATTGCTCAAACAATAATAATTTTTCCAATCGTAGCATCATTATCTCACGAAATTTTTTTAAAGAATTGGTTAGAGTTTAAAGACCAAATAAGATCATTAAATATTCCTTTTTTTGGTTCTGTAAAAATATTAATTAAACATAGTTATTTTCTTCTAATAACAACTTTATTATCAGCATTTGGTCGGGCAATCTCAGAAGTTGGAGCAGTTATGATTGTGGGAGGCAATATTGATCACTATACTCGTGTTATGACTACAGCTATTTCTCTTGAGACAAGAATGGGAAATTTAGAATATGCTATGGCCTTGGGATTAGTTTTAATTACACTTACAATAATAATATATTCTATTGTATATTTATTAAATAAAAGAAAATAAAATGAAAATTATTGGAATAGTTGGATGGAAAAATACTGGAAAAACATTTTTTGTCAGTCAAATTATAAAAAAACTAAGATCAAAAAATTATCGTATTGCTTCAATCAAACATGCCCATCATGAATTTGACATTGATCACCAAAATACTGATAGTTATATTCACAGAAAATCAGGTTCATCACAAGTAATAATTAGTTCTAAAAGAAGATGGGTAAAAATAAATGAGCTAGAAAATCAAAATGAAAAAAAATTAAATGAGTTAATTTCTGAAATAACTGAAACAGATATAGTTGTTGTTGAGGGATATAAAAATGAAAACCATCCTAAAATTGAGGTAATAAGAGAAAAAAAAGAGGTATATTTACATCAAAATATTGAAAATGTAGTAGCAATAATATCTGACATTAATTTAAATACAAATTTGAAACAATTTAAAAGAAATGAGATTGATAAAATTGTAAATTTTATAATAAATGAAATATAATGAATAAAGCGCCATTAACAAAAAAAGAAATAATTAATTTTTTTAATAAACAAAAAAGGCTTATTTCATCAAAAGAAATTATAGATTTGAAGTATTCCGATGGAAGAATATTAGCTGAAGACTTAAAAAGTCAACTTAATCTTCCTCCATTTAATAATTCTGCAGTTGATGGATATGCAATAATAAAAAAAGATTTAAAAAATAAAAAATCTTTTTTTTGTTCAAGAAGGGTGGCAGCAGGTGATAATAAAAATATTTTAATTAAATCTGGTGAAGCTGTAAGAGTTTTTACTGGTGCTAAAATGCCGTCAAATTCTTCAACTGTGATCATGCAAGAAAATGTAGAAAAAAAAGGAAGGAAAATTATACTTTTAAAAACTCCTACCTTGGGTGATAATTATAGATTGAAAGGTGAAGATATAAAAAAAAATAGAAAAATTTTACCTAAAGGAGCAAGAATTAATCAACAGAACATAAACCTAATTGCTGCAGCTGGAATAAGAAAAATAAAAGTATATAAAAAAATTAATATTGGTTTTTTCACCAGTGGTAACGAATTAAGAAAACCAACCATAAAATTAAAAAACTCAGATATAAATAATTCAAACTATTACGCTTTGAATGCACTACTTGATAAAAAATATATATCAAAAAAATATCTAGGAAATTTAAAAGATAATTTAGAAACTGTAAAAAAAAGTCTTATGATTGCATCAAAAAAATTTAACATTATTATTACAGCTGGTGGAGCCTCAGTTGGTGACGAAGATCACTTAATAAATGCATTACTAAGTATAGGTAAAATATATTTTTGGAGAGCGGCCATAAAACCTGGTAGGCCATTAGCTTTTGGAAAAATAAATAAATGTTATGTTGTTTGTTTACCAGGTAATCCAGTTTCGGTTCAATTATTATATGCTATGTTAATAAAACCATTAATATTAAAACTCTGTGGAGGTTCTTTAGAGCTTCCATCATCAAGTAAAATTTACTCAAATTTTAATATGAAAAAAAAGACAAAAAGAATGGAGTGGTTGAGAGTAATTAAAACTAAAATAAATGAAAAAGACTTTGCAACTAAATATCCAAAACAAGGGTCGGGAATGATAAGTTCAATTTCGTATTCAAATGGAATTATAGAGGTAGGTGAAGATGTTTCTCTTATAAAAAAAGGCGATATTTTTGAATTTTATGACTTTGAAAGTTTATTTTAGCTTTGATTAATAAACTTGTATTTAATAATAATTTTATCTTCAATTTTTTCACAGCTTAAATATTTAAATCCTGATTGATTACAATAATGTTGAAAATCTACTTCTGCTAAAGGATCAGTAGCAATAACTTTAATTGTGATATTTTTTGTCAATTCAGAAGCAAGCTTTCTTGCCTTAAGTACAGGAATAGGACATTCTGTACCACTTGTATCAAGAATTATTTCATCATTTTCAACTGAAACTTTCATGACTTTCTGATACTAAATATATATTATTATAAAAATTGGAATGGATAAATTTGTTTCTCAAACAGAAACTTCTTTAAAAAAGAAGAAAAGAAGGTGGTCTACTAAAGGAAGACAACTTGAAGATACTTATTTAAAAGAAGTAACTAAACTATTTAGTCAAATTGATTTTAAGCGTGACGAGCTGATAGAATATTTGCATCTATTACAAGATAATTTTGGAGTACTTTATGATAAACATCTAGTAGCTTTATCAAATCTTATGAACATTCCCTTTTCTGAAATTTATGAAGTTGCAACATTTTATGCACATTTCAATATAGTTAAAAATAATGAAAATTTTAATCCAATAAAAATTGTAAGAGTTTGTGAAAGTTTGACTTGTGAATTATTTGGAGCTCAAAAACTATTAAAAGATCTTAAAAAGTTAGAAAATGCTAATATCAAAGTTGTTCCTGGTCCGTGCATGGGTAGATGTCAAGTTGCACCTACTGTATGTGTTGGGAAAAATTATGTTGATCATGCTAATCCAGAGATTGTTAAAAAAGCAATTGATAATAAAGATTTTGAACCTGTAATACCTAATTATATTAACCTTGATAGATATAAAAAAGATGGGGGATATATCATTGCAAATAAAATTAAAAATGGTGAAATTTCTAGAGAAGATATTTTAAAATCTTTAAACGATAGTGGTTTAAAAGGAAAGGGAGGAGCAGGATTTCCGACAGGAAAAAAATGGGAAATAGTTTCAAGTTATAAAGGAAAGAAATTTGTAGCAGTTAATGGCGATGAAGGAGAGCCAGGTACTTTTAAAGATCGCTCATATTTAGAGAGTGACCCTCATAGATTTCTAGAGGGCGCACTGATAGCTGCTTATTTTATAAATGCAGATAAGGTCTATATTTATATGAGAGATGAATATCCTGCTGTTATAAAAATACTTAATCAAGAAATAAAAAAATTAGAAGATGAAAATATAATTTCAAAAAACTATTTTATTGTAAGGAGAGGTGCAGGAGCTTATATTTGTGGAGAAGAGTCGGCAATGATTGAGAGCATTGAAGGTAAAAGAGGTTTACCTCGGCACAGACCACCATACGTTGCAGAAGTAGGATTATTTGGTTTTCCCACATTAACTAATAATTTAGAAACTCTTTTTTGGGTTAGAGATATAATTGAAAAAGGAGCAAAGTGGTTTGCTGAAAAGGGATCCAATGGAAATAAGGGCTTTCATAGTTTTTCAGTATCTGGAAGAGTTAAGAAACCAGGAGTAAAAGTTGCCCCAGCTGGTATAACAATTCAACAATTA
>MDSW01200852.1_pt1 | contig 14049 bp, 10 predicted proteins | sample 811171 | NCBI WGS metagenome assembly MDSW01 (sample SAMN05326641, study PRJNA326480) | marine metagenome | isolation source: seawater | place: Atlantic Ocean: North West | collected 2012 | reverse complement strand
TAGAAAAAAAAAGCGTTCCCGGCACCATCCAAAACCCGGAACCAGCATACATTTAAGGAACAGCCGATGTACATATAATGTACACGGCAAGCCAGCACTACTTAGATTTACGGCTCTCAGCTGCTCGGGCATGGCCCTCGAGACCTTCCATACGGGCCAGAGCTACTGTGTCGTCGATGACTTCATCCCCTAAAACTGACGTGCTTTCCATCCATGTTCGCATTCGTAGAAAAGTCATAACTGACAAGCCACCCGTAAACCGCGCGCAGCCACCCGTAGGTAAGACATGGTTCGGGCCAGCACCGTAATCTCCGAAGACCTCGGCCGCTCCCCTTCCAACAAAGAGAGCGCCGTAATGGTCCAGCATGGACTTTGCTTCTTCAGCATTCTCAAGATGAATTTCCAAATGCTCTGGCGCTAAACGGTTGCAGAGTGCTGCAGCTTGTTCCGCATCTTTGGCCAATACCGCGAAGCCATTTTCTACAGCTTTTTCCGCGGTATCCTTGGTGGGTAATACGGCCAATTGATTTATCAGAGCCTCGTTCACAGCGTCCCGCTGGTTCGAGCTTGTGGTAATAAACACCGGAAGCGCGTCCGGATCATGTTCGGCCTGCGCGAGTAAATCTGCCGCCACAACATTCGGCTCCACGCTATCATCAGCCCAAACCACCAACTCTGAGGGCCCAGCAAGCATATCAATGCCCACATAGCCCGAAACGTATTTCTTCGCTGCAGTTACCCAGCGATTACCAGGACCCACGATAACATCGACTGGAGCAATTTCTCCCGCTCCGAAAGTCAGCGCGCCTATAACCTGAGCTCCACCAATAGCGATGAGTTGATCCGCTCCAGCGACTGCCGCTGCTGCCAAGGTAATCGGTGTTGGCTTTGGCGAAGCAACAATCACTTCTTGAACACCAGCCACGCGGGCCGTAATCACGGTCATCAACACAGTTGATGGCAAAGGAAACCTACCGCCTGGTGCATAACAACCCGCACGGGCTACCGGAGCAAGCTGATGACCCGCTCGGCCACCCGGAATACTCATCTCAAAAGAAGACAAGCTCTCGCGTTGTCCTTTGGCAAAAATTTCAATGCGTGCCGCAGTACGTTCAAGCACGCCACGGTCCTCCGCTGAAATTGCCTCAAGAGCATCTTGAAGGTCATCACGGCTGTAAAGTACTTTGGAGTCATCACCGATATCTCCAAAGCGTTTACCGAATTCGAGTAACTTTTCGAATCCGCCCTCGCGAACCGCGTCCACCATATCAACCACAGCACTGTATGTATCTGGGTCAACCGGTTCACGTCTCAATGTGATCACTGAATCTGGTTCTAAATATCGCAGTCCGGACATTTCATTTACCTCTTCACTCAGCCAAGAGCGACTTTTGCATCGCCCTTACGACGCTTAACCTTCAACGACCGCTCATCAAGAACTTTCTCCACATCAGCCAATGTGACACCTGCTTTGGCCATGGCCACCATCGCAAAGTACATGACATCTGCGGCTTCGTGGGCTACCTCTTCTGCCGTCTTTGCTTCGGCAAGTTCACCCGCCTCTTCAATAAGCTTGGCCCCTAAAAGTCCAGACTCTTCAAAGAGTCGTTGGGTGTAGCTTCCCTCAGGTGCATTTGATTTGCGTTTCCAAGTCGTCTGCTCCAATGCATGCAGGCCACCTGATGGTCCCCAACAGGTCCAAGTTTTCTCGTGACAAAATCCAGGTTCTGCCTGCTCCACCACAAACCGCAGCGCATCTCGATCACAATCCATGGATACGCTCAGAAGCTTTTGCGTGGCGCCAGAGGTAAGTCCCTTGACCCACAGTTCATTTCGGGAGCGGCTCCAGTAGGTTCCGCGGCCTTCAACAATTGCATCTCGCAAACTGTCTAAATTTGAATAAACCAAACCCAAGGAGCGCCCAGCCGGGTCACTGACAACCGTTGTCCACAACTTATCATCGCGGTCCGTTCTTAAGCAGGCGCCAATTGAATCTGCCAAATCAAACTTGCCCGTGTAGAGTGCCATGCCCACTTGTGCATCGGCACCCAAGCGGTCAATCAGCCCCACATCGTCGGGCGTCGCGACACCACCAGCCACCGTGAGTTCTGCACCGTCTGCCGCTTCCACCAGTGCTCGTACACGCTCTTCTTGAACACCTTGCAATCGACCTTCGCGTTCTACAAAGGTTACGAGAAAGCCGCCGACATATGGCCGAAGCTCTTTCATCATATCTGTAACGTTTTGGCCGGTCTTTGTGGTCCAACCTTCCACCACGACTTCGTCATTAACTGCATCCAATGCAGCAATGACCCGGTCTTTAGGGAGTTGCTTAAGAATTTCAGGCTTTGCCGCCGTTCCCAAAATGACTTTTCGAGCACCTTTATCCAGCCACTCTAAGGCCGTATCCACATCCCGAATACCACCGCCCACCCGGCACGGTGCTATCTTGAGAAGCTCTTCAATGACTTCTCGATTGCTGCCTTGCGAAAGAGCAGCATCCAGATCGATGACTGCAATCTCACCCACGCGACCAAACTTTTCAGCAATGGGTCTTGGGTCACCGGCATCCAAAGCCATCTCTTTACCGCCCACCAGTTGGACCGCGTTGCCATTCATCAAATCAATAGAAGGGATAATCATAAACGAACCTCAACTCCTGCTCGCCGCAGTTCTTCTTTAAGGGTTTGAACTGTATATTCACCATCGTGGAAAATAGATGCTGCAAGCACAGCGTCGCCACCGGCTTGAAGTGCCTCAACCAAGTGCTGTGGGGTCGCTGCGCCGCCAGAAGCAATGACCGGAACCGTTACCGCTTCACTCACTGCCGTTAATAAGTCTAACTCGTAACCAGATCGAGTACCGTCTCGGTCCCAGCTGGTTAAAAGGATTTCACCGGCGCCTCGGTCCACAATTTCTCGTGCCCACTCAATCACATCTTTACCCGTTCTATCCTTGCCTGAACGGACCACCAACTCCCAGCCTTCACCATCACGGCGGGCAGCATCAATGGCTACCACGGTGCACTGGCTACCATAGCGTTTGGCGAGTTCACCGATAAGGCCTGGATTTGTCACGGCTGCGGTATTTACGCTGACCTTGTCAGCACCGGCTTCCAAAAGCCGGCCCGCATCATCTGCCTCACGTACGCCGCCGCCGCAGGTTAACGGAATACCCAATGCCTCTCGAACCTGACGGACTGTATCGTGCTGATGGCTGCGCCCTTCCGGTGTTGCTGAAACATCCAACAAGACCAGTTCATCTGCGCCCTGAGCCTCGTAACTCATGGACAACTCAACCGGACACCCCGCATCCCGGAGCCCTTGAAATTTAATACCCTTTACGACACGCCCATCGCGGCAATCCAAACAAGGAATAATTCTTGAGGTCAACATGATACGTCTCCTTGAACCCATCGCTCCAAAAGTGAGGCACCAAACTCGCCAGAGAGTTCAGGATGAAACTGGCAAGCCAAGAGGTTGCCTTTTTCTAACGCTGCCACAAAAGAACCCGCGTGTTCTGATACAGCCCCATTCCAGCCATCTGGAACTTCAGGAATGCGGTATGAATTAGCAAAATAGACGTAGCCTTCAGTTAGCAGCTTACAGTCACCCACGGGGCTGATTTTATTCCAGCCAAGTTGAGGGACCCTAACCGTGGCCGGAAATCGCTTCACCTGCGCGTCAACAATGCCAAAACCTTGCTCCCCAGGACTTTCTTCACTGGTCTTTGCCAAAAGCTGCAAACCTAAACAAATTGTCATGGTCGGCTTGTCTGCCGCAATTCTTGCCTTAAGAGGCTCAACCAAATCACCGTCTCGCAGGGCTTCCATAGCCGCTGCAAAAGCGCCCACTCCCGGTAAAATCAAACGTGGAGCGTTTTCGATATCACTTGCAGAGTCCGTCAAAAATGGCTCAGCCCCAGCGCGGCGTAATCCCGCCAGGACCGAAGCTAAATTTGCAGTTCCAGTTCGAACCACTGCAACCGGAGTTTTCTCGGCCATTACAACACTCCCTTCGTGCTCGGGACCTGACCACTTGCATTTGTTCTCACCGCATCGCGCAGAGCACGGGCTACGGCTTTAAAGGCGGCTTCTGCCTTGTGGTGGTCATTACGGCCTTTGATTACGTCGACATGAAGGCTCATCCGAGCAGCGATGGCAAAAGACTCGAAAAAGTGACCAATGTTTTCGCAGGCCAATTCACCGAGCTTTTCACGTACCAAATTCATCTCCACCGACGGATAAGGTCGGCCTGAAAGATCCACCACCGAGCGAACCAAGGCTTCATCCAACGGCACGTAAGCATGACCAAAACGCTCGATACCCCGTCGCTCACCCAAGGCTTCATCTAAGCAGGCACCCAATGTCAGTGCGCAGTCTTCTACGGTGTGGTGATCATCGATATGCAAATCACCTTCACAATTGAGCGTCACATCAAATCCAGCATGTTTTCCCAGAGCGGTCAGCATGTGGTCAAAGAAACCGATTCCGGTTGAAACTTGTACGTTACCTGAACCATCCAAAACCAAACGACAGGTAATGGTTGTTTCACTGGTTACCCTCGTCTTTTCAGCTTTCCGATTTGCCATTGAGTAAGCCCTCCAGAGCAATAGTCTTATCGAGTACCTGAGATGCACCTGCATCCATCAGTGTTTGTCTTGCCGCATCACCTTCTCCCGGTGCCAAAACACCAAGAGGAACCACGCGAGCCCCACGCGATGCACGAATGTCATCGGGCGTATCGCCAATCATCCATGCATACTTTTTCCCTAGTTTTTCCAAAGCCAGATTCACCGGAGCGGGATCGGGTTTGAGTTCTGCATCCTCCATGCACACAAGAACGTCGAAACACGAGAGAATATCTTTTTCTTCCAAAAAGCAGAGAGCATCAGAACGCGGTCGCCCGGTTACAATGGCCAGGGGCATTTTGGCTTTAAGTCCATCCAACCATAAGCGCGGCGTCAACAACGTTTCAGTTGCTCTTAAACCAGGATTCTCCGGCGTGCCTTGATAGATTTCTTCAAACTTGTCTTTAATTTTTTCAAACGAGACGGTTTCTCCCGCTTCGTCACATAGCCTCTGTGTAACCACCCAATCGTTATTGGCATTGCCTGCCGCTTTTTGCGCGGCAATGTCTTCTGAGGTTACGGTAACACCAAACGCAGCGGCCGTTTCGATGATGGTCTTACGGTAAGAGCCCGAAACATCGGCCAAAACCCCATCCAGATCAAAAATCATCGCTTCTGGTTGCAGCACTGCCTTCAGGCCATCACAAAGCCTTGAGAAAACAGCATCGTTACCGGGGCATGTAATGCGGACGGCATTTTCGAGGCCAGCTTTCCCAGGAAAAACTCTCACCCCAATCCCCAAACCCTCCAGTCCGTCTTTCACCCAAGCGCTGTTCTCAAAATGCGCCAACACGAAATTGGCTTGGCTTGAAGAGCAGCTTCCACCAAGGGACACAATAAGCTTCTGCAGTTTGTCACGCTCGGCTTGAACCCTTTGAATATAAGCTTGAACCGGCGCCTGATCCGCTTGCATTCGAGCACCTGCCATGGCCAACGACAGTTTCGAAACAGAATAGGGACCGCTGGCGCCTTTTAACCAAGCGATCACTCTGGCATCACCGATTGCAAATCCCACCCGTAGCCCCGCCAGCCCCAGAGCCTTCGAAAAGGTCCGGGTCACAACCACGTTGGGATACTTTAATAAGGTAGGCATTAAATCTTCTTGGGCAAATTCGGCATAGGCCAAATCAGCAATCACCAAGACATCCTTGGCTCCTTCAACAAGTTTCTCAACTTCACTCACACCAAGTGCTTTACCCGTTGGGTTATTGGGACTGATCATCACGATGGCACGTGTTTTCTCAGTCATGGCTCCCAAAACCTCATCAACCGGGTAGTCACCTCCAACCCAGGGAACATCCACCACTTCAGCTCCACAGAGCTTGGCGTAGATAGGTATCATTTCAAAAGTTGGGTGTGGCACAATAATTTGAGTCCCTGGCATCAGAACACTTTTGCAAGCCCGCTCCAGTGATTCATCACCGCCCGCGGTTACAATCACCTGCTCAGGCTTAACACCATATTGCTCAGCCAATTGGGCCTCGAGAAGCATGGGGTTAGGATAACCCACCACATCATCAATGGTCTGTGCCGAAAGCAGCGTTTGTAAGTCACTGGACTCATCATCGGAGAAAAACAATCGCTCCGTGTTACCCAGTGGCAAATCCACCACCTGACGCCGGGGCGGAATTTTATAGGGCTTAACACCAGCGACCGCTTCTGCCGGCGTCACGCTCAACGCGCTGCTGGGAGATTGCTTGTTCGTCATTACGGCACCAATTGAGAGAGTCGAGTCACAACAATATCTGTACCGCCCGATGATTTAATCAAAGGGATGATTGTTGGGAGTTCATCTCGGGGAACGGCGGCCTTCACAGCAAAACCCTTATTGTCTCGAAGTGGAGAAACGGTCGCATCGCGCATACACGGCAGCGCATCCACCACACCGTCAAGCTTGTCTGCGGTAACATTCACTTCAACCATCACACGGCTTCGTGCGGCTAATACCGACTGAATGAGCATGGAGAAATTTTCAATCGCAGCGCGCTTCTCAGGCACTTCGAGTGCTTTTGGATTCGCGTAAAGTCGCGTTGATGATGTGGCTACTGTTGCCACAATATCAAGATTATTGGCTCGCAAGGTTGACCCCGTGGAAGTGTTGTCGACAATGCAATCAGCATCCTCCGGCGGGAACACTTCGGTTGCACCGTAGGAGCGAACGAAGGTCGCGTCTAAACCTTCTCTTTCAATCCAATTGCGGGTCAGCGTTTCATATTCAGATGCAATCACAAGGTGCTGCTTTGGAAGTTGACCGTCCACCAAGAGTGGTCTGGGGGCAGCCGCAACAACGCGAACCGGGTCCAAACCTAAATCGACCAACTCAACCAGATTTGCGCCCTTTTCTTGAACCCAATCATCGCCCGCAAAACCAAGATCTCGGCTGCCTGCATCCAACATCTCAACAATGTTCTGAGGCTTTAAAATTTTGATTTCGAAATTTGGGAGATTGACTGATGGGCGATAGCCTCGGTCGCTGACTTTGACGCGGATTCCGGCCTCGGCAAGAATCGAGAATACACCGTCTTTCATGCGACCTTTCGGAAGCGCCAGACGCACGCACTGTGATGAAGGATTGTTTCCCATTATGTTGTCCTTTCAACGCTTACTCTTTGAGTAAACGGGAGGTTGTTTCATACTGCCTCGAGGATCAACATCTGGTCTGAAAACCAAAACGCCGACCCTATGGTCGGCGTGGATGGAGCAAGAATCAAATACACCTACCCATCAGCCGACCACGAGGCCATGATGATGCAGATGGTGATGAAATTGTTGCTTCATGATAGTGAAACTATCGTGCGCTGCGTCACGGAAGTCAAGCCTCCTGCGAGCAACAGACCATGGACCGAGCTGATAAATAAGCCCAGCCTACGAACAAGCGGCACCCCCCACCGGTCATCAAAGAGCCTAAGTGCATGATATGAATACATAATAGTGGACTTAGATGCTAAGTAAAAAATGATCAAAAACACACCAAGACGCCGATTATGCCTTTGACAACTGCGATTGCCACCATTATGCGGGTCGGAAGCCTTATCAGCGGACTCACAGCCTTGGCCCCGATTGCTACTGATAAGTCTTCCACGCCTACCCTGCGTGAATAACTCTCCTCGCTCAACGTTTTAATAAAGAGGAGTAAAGTGAGAAATAATAATGGATACCGCCCTAACTATCCTTGCCGTCAATGGCATACAAAAGTCGCTTTCGCGTGAAATCGACCTACTGGCTTCAGCCGGCCACATTATCAGCCATGCTCAAACAGGCGCCGAAGCCCTTGAACGAAGCATTTCTGAAACACCAGACTGCGTCCTGATCGACCTTATGCTGCCGGATATGGACGGCCTCAAGCTTTGTCATCACATTAAAAATCACCCGGCCTGTAAAGACATTCGCGTCGTCTTCGTCTCATCTAAACCTTATGCTCTTGACCGAAAGCGTGCCCTCGAGATGGGAGCCGACGGCTACCTTCAACGGCCCATGACACCGGAGCAGTTTCAATTCGAACTTACAAAAGCACTCGACGATAAAGTCGAACTCTCCTTCTGGGGCGTACGCGGTACCCTTCCTGTTTCTGGCGAAGACTCACTTCGCTACGGCGGTAATACTTCGTGTATCTCAATGGAATTCGCACGCGGGCAGTTTCTAATCTTCGATGCGGGAAGCGGAATTAAACAACTCTCTGACCGGCTCGCTCAAGAAAACCGAACCAACTTTCACGCTCGTATCTTTATCTCTCACCCGCATTGGGACCACATCAACGCATTGCCTTTTTTCTCGCCGCTCTACCAACAAGGCAACGAGTTTGAAATTCTCGGTGCCAGCCACGGCGACTTGTCCATGCGTGAACTGATTGCTGGCCAAATGGATGGCATCTACTTTCCCGTTAACATCAATCAATTTGCGGCACGGGTTTACTTCCGAAACCTATGCGAGGAAACCGTTGAGTTCGATGACATCAAAGTCAGCACGATGCTTCTTAACCACCCGGGGTATTGCCTGGGCTACCGAGTGGACTACCGGGGCCGCTCACTCTGCTACATGACAGACAACGAAATTTTCCCGGAGAGTTCACCGTATTTTGACCCTGTGTATCGCAAAAAGCTGGTCAACTTTGTTCAAGGAGCCGATACGGTCATCATGGACACCACCTATACCAACGAAGAGTACCTATCTCATACGGGATGGGGACATTCCAGTGTCGAAGAAGTTGTCAATGTGGCTCACGAAGCGCAAGCCAAAGAGCTTTGCCTCTTTCACCATGACCCAGCGCAAAACGATGACAACATCGATTATAAGCTTGAGCAAGCAGTTCGAAGACTTCAGGAGCTGCAATCTCACACACGCGTAAGCGCACCGAGTGAAAAGACTTCACGTAACTTCTGATTCAGCGCGAGCGATGTCCCTCAATCAAACTATCCACCACCGCAGGGTCAGCCAGCGTTGTAACATCGCCAAGCTCGGAATATTCGCTGGAGGCAATCTTTCTCAAAATGCGACGCATAATTTTCCCAGACCGCGTTTTCGGTAACCCTGAGACAAACTGCAATGCTTCTGGTGTTGCAATAGGGCCAATGGCTTTGCGCACAGACTGCTTCAACTCGTCCATCAGCGCGTTGGTGTCGCCGTCCTGAGCACTTTGATTGACCTGTACATACGCAAAGATGGCGGTCCCCTTAATATCGTGGGGATATCCAACCACAGCTGCTTCTGCGATAGACGGGTGTGCTACCAAGGCACTTTCAATTTCCGCTGTTCCTAAACGGTGCCCAGAAACGTTGAGTACGTCATCCACACGGCCCGTAATCCAGTAATAGCCGTCCTCATCTCGCCGGCAACCGTCACCAGTGAAGTACAAACCAGGAAACATCGAAAAGTAAGTTTGACGAAACCTCTCGTGGTCTCCCCAAATGGTTCGACTTTGACCAGGCCAAGGCTGCTTCAAGCAAAGGTTGCCCGAAACCCCGTTACCCTCAAGCTCGTTTCCTTCGTCATCTACCAAGACAGGCTTGACGCCAAAAAAGGGCAGCGTTGCAGAACCCGGTTTACATGGCGTAGCTCCCGGCAGTGGAGAAATCAAAATACCACCGGTTTCCGTTTGCCACCAAGTGTCGACGACGGCGCACCGTTTGGAACCCACCACATCGTGGTACCACTCCCAGACCTCAGGATTAATTGGCTCTCCTACTGTACCTAGAACCCGCAAACTCTCCCGGCTGTACTTTTCAACCACGTCATCACCATGTCTGGCGATGGCTCGGATGGCGGTTGGCGCAGTGTAAAAGATGTTAACCTTCAAGTCGTCTACAACCTGCCAGTAGCGGCCTGCATCCGGGTAAACCGGCGTGGATTCGAACATCACGGTGGTCGTTCCGTTGGCAAGAGGTCCGTAAAGAATATAGCTATGACCCGTGATCCAACCGACATCGGCCGCACACATATAAACGTCGTCGGGTTTTAGGTCGAAAATATGCTCATGGGTCATGGACGCATAAAGCAAGTACCCACCGGTTGTATGAACCAGGCCCTTGGGCTTTCCGGTCGATCCTGAAGTGTAGAGAATAAAGAGCGGGTCTTCTGCATCCATCCACTCTACTGGGCACACTGTACGTTGCCGAGGCAGCTCTTCATGAAGCCATAGGTCTCGGCCTTCATGCATAGGCACTTCCGCATCGGTGCGCTTGGCAACCAAGACACGTTCAATACAATCCAAGCCCTCGACTGCCTCGTCGCTGATAGCTTTTAGAGCAATACGCTTACCACCCCGAACGCCTTCATTGGCAGTGATCAAGACCTTACATGTAGCGTCAACAATACGGTCCCGCAGACTATCCGCAGAGAAGCCCGCAAAAACGACGGAATGAATAGCGCCAATGCGTGCACACGCCAAAACGGAATAAGCCAGTTCTGGAATCATGGGCAAATAAATACAAACCCGGTCTCCCTTGCCGACACCCTGGGCTTTGAGAACATTCGCCATCTGAGACACATGACGCTGAAGTTCTCGATAGCTAATATGCTCGTACTCACCGGCTTCATCTTTTGCCCAGATAATCGCCGTTTTATCTGGTTGGATTTCCGCGTGCCGGTCAACACAGTTGTACGCGGCATTTAATTTCCAGTTTTGAAACCAAGAGAGATGCACGCCATCATAATCAGTATCCATGATGTTCATACCCTGCTGAAACCAAGTCAATCGCTCGGCCTGGTCCTGCCAGAAAGCCGCAGGGTCATCGAGCGACTGCTGATAAATTTCGTGATATTGCTCAAGACTACCAATGCGAGCTTCTTTAGAAATGGTATCTTTTACGGAAATCATCCATCGTCTCCTCTTGATTTGGAAACGAGACGATTAGATCAGCTCGGAGTTGGATTCAATTTTGGGAGGAATAAAGAGGCGCTTCAACGGGCCTAAAAAGCGAAAAATCTCTTGTAAAATGGAACCTTATGACTTCTTGCGAATCAGTTTACGAACCGCCTGCCAAGCAATACGGCCTTTAAGGTCAGATGCGTACTGCTGACAAATCTTGTCATATTCCGAAGGCTTCTGGGGCCCCAGCTCGAAGAGTGACTTGGGTAGGTCAACCTTCACCAAAGCTTGAGCCGGCGCGATACCGCGAAGTGCCAACGTCTTCACACGCACCATTTCAAAATGCTCATTGAGGGATTCTACTTCTAGAACATAAGAGATAACACCAAGGTTTTCTCTTGAGTCCGAACGATGAACCGGTGCTGCGTATTCCAGGATTTCGTGAACATTGCTGCCCAGTTCCTGCTCTGTCAGAGACATGCCCAAGCTCACCTGCAACGGAAACTCACTGCGTGCACGCTCAGACTCGTTCCATGGATTGCTCTGCACAACACTTCGAAGGCTATGTGCCTGCACATCTTCCAGCATACCAACGTTCTGATGAAGTATCAGCTGTCCCACTTCAAGAGCAGGTGCCGCCGGAAGTGTTTTCTGAACACTCATCAAGCTTGATAGATATTCTCGAGAGTTGGGTGCGCTGAACTTGGAAGATTCGGTCGTGACCTCTTCCTTGTCATTTTTCAAACCAATATGGGCGGTCAGTAAAGCTACTGAGAAAACGCGCTCATTGTTTTGGTTAAACAATGCAAGTCGAGATTTTACAACGGACCGTGCACTGCCTGAACTCTGACGAATATCTTGAATCATGAGTTCACCGTGAAAGGTGTCGCCCATACATGCTGCTTTTTCGTAATAAACTTCTTGTACACCCAACTCCGCCGTCGCGCTGGCCAAAATGTCACGACCACAAAGGCTTAAAGCTAAGTTCATCAAGAGACCATGGGGAATAATGCGCTCCGAGAACCCAACTCCCTGAGCCCGGGTAAGACTTAGCGTATAAGGCTGGGAGGTTCCGATGGATGCATTCCAAAGTGCAACCATGGATGCATCAATGGTTACTTCGTGTGTGCCGGCGCGAATTTGGCCCTTACTCACACTCAAGTTTTCTTGAGACGGCTTTGCAGCAATACCGCGAACCAAATCTTTAGACTTAAGAGTCGCAACGGGTGCAGGAACTGCAATGGCAGGAGTTTCAATCGTAATGTCCGAAACGCGGCGCTTCGCGGTACCCGTCACTCTCGGGTGCGCGCCCGATAGAGACATTTCAGGAGCAGGCTTCGCAGCTAAACTACCAAATACAGTATGAACTGTTTTCACCTGGCGTGGTCCCAGAATGAATACGCCACCGTAACCTTGATTTCGGCGAGCAACGCATTCACGCTCCAACTCTTCAACTGCATGCTGTTCAACAATCGGAGCACCCATGACCGTCACGCCAGCTTTGCGACATGCGCCAATAAGCTCTTGCTCATTGAGTAAGACAACATCTGCAGGCCTACGACCGCCTCGGCGCGCCATGGCATCAGCGTGCACCAAAGACACCGCTTTCACTCGCAGGGAGGAGCGGACGATGCGGGCCACATTGCGAACCGCCTCAGGGCAGTCCACTAAACAAATCAACTTCAAGGTTCCTTCGCGCATGGAAGCTGCGCGCTCTGCAGCGACAAGCTTACGCTCAAAGTCTTGAACATCTGCGCCGCCTTTAAAGCCGGCGACAACCAACCCAGTTAATTCAGGTCGGACCCAACACTTGAGCGCACGCTCAACAATCTTGGGATTTTTAAGGGAGGGCATTCGAGCGTAAAGCGCCGAGTGACCGAGGGCACCACTGCCGAGAATGTTGTTGGCATGGTGCACCACTCGGTCCCACGACATATGGGGAAGGCAATCGAAAATGAAACAGTCGGCTTGAAGGTTCGCGGCATCGCGGGAAGAGAGAGTCGGCTCAATGTAAAGGGCACTGCGAAACAAGTCACCGTTGGCACCTGTTTTCGGTACAACGCTAGGTACGCGTTGTGGACTAAATTGTGCGTCTTCTTTATCTAGCATCTGTGTTCCCCAAACCGGCGAAAGCGCCGTCTCCCCCTAAACAATACAAATGGCGTGCCATGTTGAGTGAATCGTGAGGCATTGCGACTACGGATTCAGGCTTGGTTGCTCTATGTAGCTGTAATTTTTTGACAAAAAACTTAACCGACTCGAAAGTAGTTAATTTTAAACAACTTTCAGGCCAAACCGCCGACAATCGATTTTCCATTTGGTTAAAAATTTGCTCGATCAATCCGCCAGAATATCGAACCTCGTCCGCCAGATTGTCGGCTCATTAATTTTCTGGGAATGCAGCGCGTCTAAATTTATTAGGGAAATCATGTCAGGGAAGCAGACCTCATCGACAATACCCAATGTTCAGTGGGCGATCTCGTACTGATAAATATGTAACGAATCACGGCATGACCAACTGATCTTGGAATACCTCTTTGATAGATCGAAGGCTGTTCAAAGGAATTGCAGGGAAAACACGAATAATCGGGGCAAAACACCGGGGAATACTTTTGACCGTCGCATCTTGAAAAGTTCACCCTTCGTTTAAAATCTGGTCCGCTTTTATTCGTTCATCACCAATAAGAATGAAGGACCGGGTTGTGTCTTATACAAAGTTCAAAACCATCACCGCACTATTACTTACTCTTACGTCAATTGGCTGTGCCACAGACGTCGCACCCACCAATCCCTTTGATCCCGAAGCCCCCACTGCTTCTCAAGAACCTGCATCGATCACAGGCATCGTTGAGCTTGAAGGTCGAGACGACCACAGCGGTATCGAAGTTCGACTCGATGGTTATTCAGGAAACAGTGCCATCACAGATGCAACAGGCTCGTTCACGCTGGCGAATCTCACATCGGGTATCTCGTACATGGTCGTTGCCAGTTATGAGCGTGATGCTGGCGTCAGCTTCAGAACCACTCGTACATTACTAGAAAAACCATTGCGTCCGGGTGAAGAGCGCACCTTAGCGCCGCAAGAACTCATGCGAGCACCTGCTGCGCCGGTGGTA
>MDSW01145482.1_pt1 | contig 14049 bp, 10 predicted proteins | sample 811171 | NCBI WGS metagenome assembly MDSW01 (sample SAMN05326641, study PRJNA326480) | marine metagenome | isolation source: seawater | place: Atlantic Ocean: North West | collected 2012 | reverse complement strand
TAAATCCATTTTATTCTAGTTATATTAGAGGGATTGGTGTAAAAAAGTTTTTACGTATCGGAGTTTTCATGCATTATCGATTACATATTCCAAACAAAAATCCCTACAAATGTAGGGATTAAGTCTTTTGTGCTATATTAAGGTTGTAGTTACCAATCTTCGTCTCCCCAGTCGTCGTCTTCTTCTTCAATAATAAATCCATAACCCTCAGACTGAATATGGCGCCTAACTATCCCAGAAACATCTGACGGTCCCTCCATGCCCCACATCCAATCAATTAGTGCTTTATATAAAAGAGTGCTGTCTGTACTGATCTTTGCAACATCTCTACCCCAAACTTCTCTAATTGAACCTACGGGCTCTTCTGTAGGTATGTATGGAGCAGGCATTTTAGTTCCAGGCATTACATCTTGCGGATTCACAAACCATTCTACAAGCCATTCTGGACGCAGACGCTCTTTGGTCAATACTAAGTTTGGTGCCCACGTTAAAACTGCTTGCTTAGGTTTTTCTTCTCCGTAGAAGTGGCAGTTATTACATGCACCCATCTCTGCAATCCTATCTCCAGCTTTATATGAAGATGAGTTAATCGTAAAATTATGTGGGTCTTCGTATTTCAAACTTTGCCCATCTTTATATTGAAAATATGATATTATTTTATTCCACTCTTCATCGGTATAATCAAAACTAGGCATTCGAGCTGCTAAGTGAGGTCTAACCATAGTGACATCTTTAAACCATTTTAATAGCCACTGTGGCTGTGTTTTGCGTCCTTGCGTATTTAATAGTGGGGGACTAAAACTTTGTACTAAGCTCATATCTTCCGCATTAGTTTCATCGGCTACAACTTTTAACCAATCTGCTGTAGATGGCCATATTGCTCCACCTTCATCATCTAATTTGTGACAACCCAAGCAATTATTAGTGTGAATGAATTGTTCGCCCTTAGCGATAGCGAGATAGGTTGGAGACTTTAAAGGAAGTTTTGATGGCGGGATTTCGTCTTTTACTAGTCCCATTATAAGAGTAACCAGCGATTCAATCTCTTTGTCTTCTAACCCAAAATGGGGCATTCTAGATTTTTCTAAAGGTTTTAATTCTTTTACCGTGACTGTCCCATCATCGTTTGGAATGAGGTCGTACTTTTCAGGTTCATTAATTTTATTATAAAACCAATCCCATTTGGTGTGAGGTATTTTGTCATGCCAAAATCCAAAATCTAGTTTTGTAATAAGCTTGCTCCCTTCATAATTAAGAGAAATTCCAATTGGTTTTTTATCTTCAAACCCTTGAATATTATGGCATGAATAGCATCCATAATGACCAATCAAATTTTCTCCAGAATAGAGGAGCTTTTCCTTTGTAGACATCTCTTCTAAAAGGCTTGCTACCTGCGTTGACGAATTAAGCTGAGATAAAAAGTCAGAAGAAATTCCATTCAATACTTCTTGATTTACTCTGGGAACCGGAGTTGCATCAAATTCATCATTCTTATTTAATAGCAGATAGCTTGCAATATCGCTTGCCTCTTGATCTGTTAAGCGCAAATTCGGCATTTTTGTGCCTGAATGGTATTTATAAGGATTTTTCAACCAATTAAAAAGCCATGTTTTATCGGTTTTAGATCCTACGCCAATTAAGTTGGGTCCCTGCTCAAGCCTTAGATTTTGCAAAGAAGGCTCATAATCAGGGTCTGGTTCTGGTTGAATTTGATGGCACCCTAAACATCCAAGCGAAGAAACTAAAAGTTCACCATTTGCTGGATCCCCGCGAAGCGAATTTTTTTCCATATTGTAGTCTGAAGACTTTGCAAACAAATATTCAGTCATTGCGAGAGTTTCTTGCTCAGTTCTGATTAAATCTTCAGGACTACTATTATTGCCCTTTTTAAAGAAATGGGGCATCCAGGTATTATGGCGAAACGCTCGAGGCTCCATTATCCAGCGATAAGTCCAATCCTTGGTGGTTTTTGATGCAACTTTATATAAACTAGGGCCAGCCTTAGGATACTCTTCACCCCACCTGTCCATACTATGGCACGTATAACAGCCAGCTTTTTCAAATGTAGACATTCCGAGGCTAAGCTTATCTGCCCCCTTAATAGGCATGTTGTCACTATGACATTTAAAACAGCCAGCTTCTGTATACTGAGTGGGTAACATTTTATTTCCCCAATAATGCAAGGCCTCCCAATTATATTTTTCTTTCCACTCCTTTGCCTGTTCTTCATCTTTTGGCATATGACCCGATGAAGTAAAATCGGTACCTCTTCCACGACCAGCATGACATGTTGTACAACCATATTCTGCTGAAGGATGGGGTGAACTGCCACCCACAAACTCCTCAAGTCTTGGGTGTGAGGTATAGGGCTGAGGAGCATCTTCGTACCCTTTTTTGTCAATACCTACGTGACAGGTAATGCATCGATCTACTTTAGGCATTCCCATATAAACAAGGTCATCCTCAAGATCGTTTACCACGACCTGCTTAACTTCGTAATAAGGATCAATAAAATCAATGACTGGAACATCTCTAACAATATTTGCAATTTTATTCGCAAAAGACATTGCTTCAGGGTCAAGTTTAGATAATTGTCTTTCTAGCAATTGTTTTTCACTATCAATTGCGTAGAGAGCGTCTCTAGTTTGCTTGATAAAAGAATTCATTACCTTTAATTCATTTTGGAGGCTATCAACAAGAGATTGATTTTTTTCAGCTATCAAAAATGCTTCGTCTGTCTTCTTTTTGAGTTCATTATAAGTCTTGCTTGCCTTAGATACATCTCCATGACCATATCTTGATTCTTCCAGTGCATACTTAGCCGCATCAAAATCGGCTTTTGCGAATTGGAAGTCTTGATTTGAAGCATACACAGCGCCCTCTATGTCGATAAGTTGCTGCTCAATGCTCTTGACTTTTTCTGACTGATTAGATAGCTCGTTCTCTCTGCTTTCTAAGTTTGATAGGAGTGCTTGGTAATCTGAATTACCTGATAAAATTGCACGTTGATCCGTCAATTCTTTTCTTACGTTTTCAATCTCCATTTTTCTAAAATCAGACTGATATTTTTTCCATGGCCTATTATAATCATCAGCAAAAGTTATTATCCAAAAAGCAGTGAAAAGCAGACTCGATATAGCGAACCACTTATTCAGCTTTAATACATTATAATATCTTTCTTCTTGTTTAATTGACATAAAAAAAATCTAGAAGTTGAAAAAGAATTCCGGCATGGAAATAATATATTTCAAATTAAAAAACCACCTAAGATACATCTTAACAGGCAATAAGGCACCAAAGATCATTAAGACAACAAAAATTGTAAATCGAGTACTACCTAGTCTTTCGTAGAAGTTTTTGAGTGCTGTTTTGGCTAACAAGGGTGGTATTACCGCAAATGTCAGGAACATTACTAATAAGCCAGGTGCTTCTCGTAAAACAATATTAGATGGCAATCCCATGTTTAACCATTTGATGTAAAATAATTCAGATAAATTAACATTGGTTAATGCTTCTAAGCGGTGCGAGTCCCAGTATTCGAATGGTCCAAAAAACCCCCAGTTAGGTCCCCTTAAAAAAGTTCCAATAATCATCAAAACATTCCAGAGAACAAGCCATCCAAATAAATAAATTGAAAGGGACATCATCCTATTTTTATAGCTATAATATCCCGATCCATTTGGATCAGTATCAATATAAGGAATTGCCATAAGTCCAATGATTATAAATGTTGGCAGTACAACACCTGCATACCATGGGTCAAAGTAAACTAACATTTCTTGTAAGCCAAGGAAGTACCAGGGCGCTTTGGCTGGATTAGGAGATTCAGAGGGGTTTGCTGGTTCTTCTAAGGGAGCAGGTAAACCTATTGACCAAATCAACATAAATGCTGAAAAAAGTATCAATGATATTAATTCCACATAAACAAGATCTGGCCAAACCAACACTTTATCATTAGGAGCTTCATAGTGCTCGTCAACAGGTTTGCCTTCATCAATAAGTTTATCATTTTTATAGGCTTGACTAAGGCTTAACCAAGTAAAAAAGATAAGGAGTATAATTAAACCAGATATTGGAACATTGTCTGGCTTTAGAACAATTTTTTTAAAGTTATCATCGCCAAGTCCAAAAATAAAAAAAGCTACGGTTATAGCGATCATTATGAAGAGGCCTTTATTTGTCCACAGATTATGAATGCCTAATTTTTTATGAACCTTATAAAACCAATTTGTTGGAGGAAATACAAATGGAAAACCGACTAAAACCGCAGTAAACAGAATAGTGGGATTAGATATATAATTAATTAATGATTTAAATGCATCCATAATTATCTAAACAGGAGTTGAAATCCCTCCATCCTTTCTAATTCTCCAAAAGTGCACTGCCATAAATATCATAATTATAAACGGTAATCCGATACAATGAAGCACATAAAATCTGAGAAGGGTTGCCTCGCCAAGAAATCGGCCACCAATCAAACCAAAACGTGCGTCGCTGGCTTTAGTTATAAAATTTATATCTCCAATAGCAAGGAGCGAAGACCCTGGACCTTCAGCACCTAAAAATGGTGTTGCTCCAGCCATATTTGATCCAACAGCAATAGCCCAAATTGCCAACTGATCCCATGGTAACAAGTATCCAGTAAAGCTTAGAAGGAGGGTAAGGACTAATAAAATTACTCCAATTGACCAATTAAATTCTCTTGGGGGCTTGTAAGATCCTGTCATAAATACTCTGAACATATGGAGCCATACAGCAATTACCATTGCATGCGCTCCCCATCTATGAATCTCCCTCATAATTCCAAAAGGGACTTGTTCCGTCAAATCCATAATGTCCGTATATGCATATTCAATAGTAGGACGATAATAGAACATCAAAAGAATGCCTGATATTGTCAAAATAAGAAAAATAAAAAAAGACAATCCCCCCATGCACCAGGTAAATTTAAGCTTAACGGCATGCTTTGGGAGGCGGACGGGGTGCAAATGAAGGAACACTGAATTCAGAACAACCATCATTCTCTGTCTTCTTGTTTTTGGTGCACCTCCTCCACGGAAAATTGATTTCCAAATCTGTCCCTGAGCTATTCTTTCAAAAATATTTTTGTTATCACTCATAAAATTATACCTTTAAAAAAGATTCTGGATCATTCCACTGTCCTTTTTCCTGTTGATATTTTTGTGTTTTATCAACAATTATCTGCCCATCATCTGCTAAAGAAATTTTAAATCTTTCAAGTGGTCGCGGAGCGGGGCCTTCAAAATGAATACCTGTCATACGAAAACCGCTACCATGACATGGACATTTGAATTTTTTAGCAGAGGGTTGCCAGTTTGGGGTACAGCCTAAATGGGTACAAACTGTTGACAATACATAAATTCCTTCATCATTCCTTATCATCCATACTCCAAATTTTTCCTTCCATCTCAGATCTACCTCTCCAACAGTATAATCATCTGGAAATCCTGCTCTAAAAGTTTGAACAGGTTCAAAGAGTACATTTGGGAAAAAAAATCTTAACATCATGGTAAAAAAACCTCCAGTTGCAGCAACAAAGGCTACCCATCCCAGCGAAAGCCATGAAAAGAACGTGCGTCTATTGACTCCGCCTTCTTTTTCAACCTTATTTAGCGCTGCGGGCGGAGGGGTCTTAGGAGCAATTGTTGAGGTTTTTTTCTTATCTTTTTCTGGCATGTTTTTGTGTTTTCTTTTACTAAATAACGAATTTGCTTAAAGCGATTCTTGCCGCTTGTCTTATTTTCAAATTTTCATCTTTTTCTTTTATATTATCCAATACCATTTTTAGTTCCTGGTTTTGAATAAAATGTGAAACGCTTATTGCTACTAAAATAACCTGAACTTTTTCTTTTTCATCAATATTTGGAAATGAATTTAAATACTTTCTATCCAAGAGGTCTAATAAAATCGACCTTCCGCTAGAATCTTTTTGTTTTGCTAAAGCTATTGAAGCATCCCATCTAACATTGGGCTCTGAATCAGATAGCATTTTCTTAAGATGAGGAACTATTGAAGGTCCTCCTATTTTGCCAAGAGCAATAACAGAATGAAGTCGAATTTGTGGTTCAGGGTGACCCAATAGCTTTTTTAAGGGCTCAACAGCATCAATTCTACCAATGTTACCTAACGCAAAGGCGCAGGCCTGAATAACGCCTTCATCCGAACTGCTAATTGCTTCTATGAGCGTAGCAGTATAACGCTCATCTTTTGTTGCTCCCATTGCAATAGCTAAATATTGCTGAATCCGAGCATCTCTTTCATTTGAAGAATATTTGAAGGTTGAAATCATCTCATTCACAAACATTTCGTCTTTTGGAACCATTTTTGGATTAGATAGAAGCTTTGATAGTTCAAAAGCTCCCTGCCATCTTTTGGTTGTACCGCCGATTTTAACATCTTCAAGGTAGTCTCTTGGTGAATTCGGTTCGCTAGTCATTAATCGAATAAACAAATAAATCATTACAGCAAAAACCGCAATGATAAGCGGAACTACAAAGAAGCTATGAACTACGACCTGTAAAGTAGATTTTTTTTCGATTTGATTTTCTTGCATGAATAAGATTTTTTAGTGCCGCGGAAAGGACTCGAACCTTCACGCCGTAAAGCACTGGTTCCTAAGACCAGCGTGTCTACCAATTCCACCACCGCGGCAAACTTTTTTTCATTATAATTCTATACGAAATTACAAAGCTTAACTTGCTTAAAAAAATAGTTATGTTAGTTATTTAACGCGTTGGATAGATCAAGCTTAAGATCTTCAATATCTTCAATTCCAATTGAAAGCCTTATTAGCGTTTCTGTTATACCCATTTCAAGTTTTGCTTTATCAGGAAGCGCGGCATGTGTCATAAAAAAAGGTACACAAACTAGGCTCTCTACACTGCCAAGGCTTTCAGCTAATTGAAATATTTCTATCTTATTTAGGAAATTATCTCTAAGACTTATTTCTCCGACATCAATTGAAAGCATAGCGCCAAAAACAACTTCACCCTTAGGGCTTAATTGCTGCTTGACAGCTATTTCATGTTGCGGGTGCGAATTCAGCCCAGGGTAAATTGTCCTAACTACCGATGGGTGCTCGGATAAAAAACTAGCTAACTCAAAAGCGTTATCTGACGCTTTTTGATATCGCAAAGCAAGTGTTTTCGTTGACCTAAGAGTAAGCCAATTATCGAATGGACTAGGAACGCCTCCTGTTGCTTTGAGCATAAATTGAAGTCTCTCGTTTAAAGTTTTATCATTTGTAGCTAAAACACCTCCAAGTACGTCTGAGTGTCCAGATAAAGACTTGGTTGAGCTCTGCATAGTGATATCTGCACCTAAAGCTAATGGTCTCTGTCCATAGGGACTCATAAAGGTATTATCTACACTCAAAAGAACACCGCTATTTTTACATATTTCAGCAGTTGCCTTAATATCACATAATTCAAGCAAAGGATTAGTTGGGCTTTCTACGTGGACGAGCTTGGTGTTCTCTTTAATTTTTTCTTTAATATTTTTTGGATCACGTGTATCAATCCAATCAAAAGTTATCCCCTGCCTGCTTAATACATTCATCGCCATTCTGTAAGTACCGCCATAGGTATTTCTAGAAACTAAAATATGATCACCTTTGTCAAACAATTGAAATAATGCAGTAGTGGCAGCCATTCCAGAGCTGTAGCATACTGCATAATTAGACCCTTCAATTGCAGAGAGATTTTCTTCGAGACGACTTCGAGTTGGGTTAGAAACCCTTGAATAGTCATGTCCTCTATTTTTACCAACAGCGTCTTGTTTAAATGTTGAGGTTAAATGTATTGGAGGCACTACTGAGCCGTGCTCTTTGTTCGCATTATTTCCAGTGTGAATAGATTTGGTTGAAAAACCCCATTTGTTTTCTTTTGACATAGTCTAAACCTTCTTATAACCTTGATTGATATAGTGTTGTAGTTTTTTAAACTTTACTTTAACCTGTTTTCCGCTGGGACTGACAAGTTCGATCTTTTCATTTCTGCCGATCTTTTCGTCAGAAATAATTGGTGCTTTTTGGACGCTCGAACTGGTTCTTGCTTGATCTTGCAGGGCGGGTGAATTCAGACCCATGCCAGACGAATCTTCATGCCTGACCTGGATATTTGTAGTATTGCTAGACGAGTTACTTGGATTTGACTCAATTCCTTGAATTTGGGTGCGATAAAGTCGCTTAACTGTCTCAGAGTTTGTATCAGCCATCATTTGTTGAAACATTTCAAAACCCTCTGACTTGTATTCTAATAATGGATTCTTTTGACCGTAAGCCCTAAGATTGATTCCTTCTCTTAGTTGATCCATTGCATATAGATGATCTTTCCATTTCTCATCAATAGTTCTTAATGAAATAAATTTTTCAAAAGCGCGAAGAATGTCAGTTTGAATAAGTGATTCACGGTTTAAATAGATTTCATTTGATTGATCAGAAATATATTTTTTTACTTCGTCTATATTTAGGTCGTCCCGGTTGTAATGATTTTGAATGGCATTTAAATCAACATCTACTAACAAATGGGATGAAAAATTTTGTTTTAAATTGCTCCAATCCCAATTTTGTACATTATCCTGCTCAAAAGGTTCAAGTTCATCTTCAATATAGTCATCTATCATATCATGTATAACTTCTGAAATATCATCATCATTGAGAGCTTGTTTTCTAGTGTTATACACAACCTGGCGCTGTTGGTTCATTACATCATCGTATTCCAATAAATGCTTACGAATACCAAAATTTCTTTGTTCAACTTTTTTCTGAGCATTTTCAATTGCGCGTGTAACCATCTTTGCTGTTATTACTTCACCTTCTTCTGCGCCCAACCTATCCATTACTGCAGCAATTCTTTCGCTGTTAAACAGCCTCATTAAATCATCCTCTAGAGAAAGGTAAAAAACGCTCGACCCTTCATCGCCCTGACGACCTGATCGCCCCCTCAGCTGAAGATCAATCCTCCTCGACTCATGGCGCTCTGTACCAATAATATGTAACCCGCCTAATTCTTTAACCTCTTCAGCTAATTTTATATCTGTTCCGCGTCCTGCCATATTAGTTGCAATGGTGACTGCACCTTTTTGACCTGCTCTTGCAACAATTTCTGCTTCACTTTTATGTTGCTTTGCATTCAGAACATTATGAGGAACTCCCTTGCGCTTTAACATTCTAGATAATAACTCTGAGGCTTCCACTGATATTGTTCCAACCAATGTTGGCTGACCTTCGTTTGATCTTAGAGCGATCTCATCAACCACTGCATTATACTTTTCTCTTTTTGTTTTATAAATCAGGTCATTACGATCGTCTCTGATAACAGTTTGGTGTGTTGGAATAACAAAAACTTCAAGGTTGTAAATTGACCCAAATTCTTCAGCTTCGGTCTCAGCTGTACCTGTCATTCCAGCTAGCTTATTGTACATTCTGAAGTAATTTTGAATAGTAATTGTAGCAAGTGTCTGAGTTTCGCGCTCAATTTTTACATTTTCTTTTGTCTCTAGGGCTTGATGCAGTCCGTCACTATATCTTCTTCCCGCCAAAACCCGCCCTGTAAACTCATCTACGATTTGAACTTTGCTATCTTGAACAACGTACTCCACATCTTTTTCATAGAGTGTATATGCGCGTAAAAGCTGGCTCATATTATGTATTTTTGCTGATATCTCCGCATGGCTTTGATGCGCCAAATCTTTTTCTTTATCTTTCTCAGATTGAGGGATGTCGGTCTTAGAGTCTATCTCGTGCAACATCTCACCAAGATCTGGAATGATAAAAACTTCGGGCTTGTTTGGAGCGAGCACATTTCTCCCTTTATCCGTAATGTCTATCACATGAGATTTTTCATCAATACTATAATACAAATCATCATCTACTTCATGAAGTTTTTTGTCCCTCATAAATTCAGACTCAACCTGATAAGCCAGTTTTTTTGTTCCCGATTCTTGAAAAATTTTCATTACCCTAGGGTGTTTAGGGGCACCTCTTAAAGCCTGAAGTAATTTATAGCCTGCATCATTTTTATTATTATCTTGTAAATGGACATCAGCTTCTTTTACAATCTGCGAAACTAGTTCATTCTGCTTCCTGACAAGACTTTGAATTAATGGCTTTAATTCCGTGAAAGTCTTATCAACTGGAGCATCAACAGCGCCAGAAATAATTAAAGGTGTTCTCGCTTCATCTATTAATACTGAATCTACTTCATCAACGATTGCATAAGAGTATTCCCGCTGAACCTGATCTTCTTTCTGAAGAGACATATTATCCCTAAGATAGTCAAAGCCAAATTCATTATTAGTTCCGTAAGTAATATCGCATTCATAATTTTTCCTTCTTTCGTCAGGGCTCATATTGTTCAAAATAAAACCTACGGATAATCCAAGTCGCCTATATACCTCACCCATCCACTCAGCGTCTCTTTGTGCTAAATAATCGTTGACAGTTATTAGGTGAACACCTCTTCCAGTTAGAGCGTTTAGAAAAATAGGGAATGCAGCTACCAATGTTTTACCCTCACCGGTTTTCATTTCAGCAACATTTCCCCTATGAAGAATTATTCCACCTATTATTTGGACATCGTACGGTATCATTTCCCAACCCAATTCTCTTCCTACTACTTTCCAGCTAGAACCGCACATCCTTCTACAGGTCTCTTTAACCATTGCGAAGGCTTCGGGGAGTATTGAATCAAGTTTTTGATGTTCGGCAAGTAGAACGAATTTTTTTGCTTCGTCTTTATCGCTTATTTGTTCTTTTGCTTTTTCTTCTGCCTCTTTTCTTGAAACCGCTATATCGTTTTTTAGTTCAGCTGTTCGCTGTTTTAACTCATCGTCAGATTTATCTTTGAGTTCTTCAAATATCTGATTTATCTGATCCACTAAAGGGTACAATAATTTGATCTCTCTATCAGATTTGGTTCCAAATATTTTGCCAATTAAACCCATTATCATGTTGCTAACTTTTCTTTCGAAACAGATTTATAAATACTGTCTAAAACTCCATTTACAAAGGCCGAACTATCCTCTGTGCTGTATTGATTTGCAATTTGAATAGCTTCTGATATTGAAACTTTAGGTGGCACACTATCAATAAAAAATATTTCACTTATAGCAACTACTAACAATAAGCGATCTAAAACAGCTACTCTTTCAAATTCCCAATTATTCAAACGAGACTTGATCTGGTCTTCGCACCAATCTCTATTTTCAAGTGATACTTCAAAAAGTTGCGTTATAAAATTTTTTGTCTCTTTATCGCGCTTCTCTCGAACTAAAATATCCTTAAGAGCTTTTGCTCTGATTTCTTTACCTATTTCAATGGCATAAAGCGCTTGAAGCACTGCTTCTCTCGCTGAACGTCTAGTTTGTTTAACAATAGGCATAGATATTTAAATTAAGGGGTAGATCCATCCAAAAGGATCATCAATTTCTTCTTTTTGTATTTGAAGCAGCTTCTTTTTTATTTGAAGTGTTTTTTCTCCAAAATTGCCATTTCCAATTACGTGCTCTTTTTCATCGGTTGATATTCTGCCAACACCTGTAACTGTTACCGCAGTACCGCAACAAAAAACTTCATCCGCTGCAAGCATCCTATCTATTTCAATATCTTCTTCTTTTACAGTTAGATTAAGAAGATCTCTAGCTATTGTTATAACAGAATCTCTTGTTACGCCATCTAAAATTGAACCACCCAGCTTAGGAGTTAACAGCTCACCATCAGATAATATAAAAAGATTTGCGGCTCCCATCTCTTCAATTATTTTTTCGTTTTTAGCATGTACGTAAATCATATCATTAAAGCCTTTAGATTTTGCTTTAGATCCAGGGTACAATGAAGCTGAATAATTCCCGATGGCCTTAGCATTGCCTATCCCTTTTGGAGCAGCTCTATGATATTCATTGGAAAGATAAAGGTGCAGTGGTTTAGCCCCAACTTTAAAGTATGGACCAACAGGGGAAGTAAAAACCATAAATATATATTCTGTAGCAGCTTGTACTGCAATTGCTTTTGATACTCCAAAACAAATTGGGCGGATGTACATTGAACCGCTACCGAAAGGAGGAATAAAATCAACATTATCTTTTACGGTTGATACAACAGCATTCATAAAGTAACTATCATTCATTTTTGGGATACATAATCTTTCGGTAGATTTTCCCATTCTTGCTGAATTTTTATCTGGACGAAACAAGGCGATTCTGTCTTTTGCGGTATGATAGGCCTTCAAACCTTCAAAGATTCCTTGCCCGTAGTTTAAAACGCATGCAGCTGGCGATAGACTTATTTCGCCATACGGTATTAACTGTCCATCGATCCAATCGTCCCCGGTGGAGCATTCTCCTTTCCACATACTTCGAGTAGGTAAGGGATCAAATCCTAGATTATCCCAATCAATTTTCTGTTTATTTTGCTTCATTTAATCTACTCGCTTAAAAGTTAAAAAATATGTAATCATAGTAAGGCTGGAGGAGTTGATAGATAATTAAAAGCTATTTCCATAAAATGAATAAATTAAAAACAAGATACTAATTTACAATGCAATACTGATTATTATAAGGCTGCATAATTAATTTTTTTTATTGTCATAGGCTTGAATGATATCCTTCACAAGTTTATGTCTAACTATATCAGCAGACGATAAATTGCAGAACCCAACGCCTTCTACATCCTTAAGTAAATTCAGAACTTGAATCAAGCCTGATTCAATTTTTTTTGGAAGATCAGTCTGCGTAACGTCTCCTGTAATGATAGTTTTGGAGTTAACACCAAGTCTAGTTAAAAACATCTTCATTTGTATAGATGAAGCATTCTGTGCCTCATCAAGAATCATAAACGCATTATTTAGTGTTCTTCCGCGCATATATGCTAAAGGGACTACTTCAATAGTATTATTAAACAACAAAGGCTTTAGCTTTTCAATATCTAGTATTTCACCTAAGGCATCATAAAGCGGTCTTAGATACGGATCAATTTTCTCTTTTAAATCACCTGGGAGAAATCCGAGACTTTCCCCTGCCTCAACAGCGGGCCTGCATAAAATAATTTTATCTACTTGACGATTTTGAAGCGCAGCAACAGCAAAAGCTACCGCAAGAAATGTTTTGCCTGTACCTGCTGGACCAGTAGAAAAAACTATATCATTTTTTTTAGCGATTTCTACATATTTCACTTGGCCTTTTGTTCGAGCAGCGATACTCCCCTTTCGACCGTAATGAATTATGTGTTTTGATTTACTATCATCGGAGCTCATTAAAGAAGAATTAAAAGTTAAAAGCGTTTCAACATCGCTTAGGTGAAGAGAGCCTTTCTCGTTTAATGCGGATACCATTTCATTAAAGATTTGACTAATTGTATTTACTTCAACTTCGTCCCCAATGATCTTTATCACATTACCTCTGGCAATAATTTTACTTGAAAATAAATTTTCAATCAATTTAAGGTTGGTATCAGCTGGTCCAAAAAAAGAACCCAAGTCAACACCTTTCATTTCAATTGTCTTTTCCATATATAGAGTTTATTTGTTAAAATTTAATGACTAAACTTATAACTATTTCAATGTATTAAACACATAACAAGATTAAATTCATTATCATGAAATCTGTTCTTTCCATACCTTTAATCCTTATATTGCTTTTTAGCTGCTCAAGTAGATCTCCAATTTCAAATCGTTATATATCTAAAAAGAAGAATATCGAACATTTGAAAAAGCTGGGAAATTTGAACTGGGAAAAAAGAGTAGATGCTAATTCGGCAAAATTATCAAAACATTTTCTCTCAAAAGCCGTGGAGCTTGATTCAGGTGACCCAGAAACAATGGCTTTATTTTCAAGAAGCTGTTACTTCAATGGGCGTTTCATTAGTTATGATAATCCAGGATTTGCAGACTCGCTATTTATTGAAGGATTTACAGCCTCATGGAGCTTCATCGCTTCATTAAAAGAATTTCAAGTCGGGTATCAATCCATTCAAGGCGATAGTATTGCAAAAAATATTGCTGGTATTGAAGGTTTACCGGAAGAAATACTCCC
>MDSW01073848.1_pt1 | contig 14049 bp, 15 predicted proteins | sample 811171 | NCBI WGS metagenome assembly MDSW01 (sample SAMN05326641, study PRJNA326480) | marine metagenome | isolation source: seawater | place: Atlantic Ocean: North West | collected 2012 | reverse complement strand
TTCATATTATTGGTTTGAACCCAACAAAGTAGGTGAGTATGAAGTTTTATGTGCTGAATATTGTGGCGTAGGTCATTATGCTATGAGAGCAAAAGTTATAGTTCAAAATGAGGAAAACTATGAAAATTGGCTTAAAGAACAAGAAACCTTTTCAAATTTGATAGCTAAACAGAATAATAATAAAATAAAAACAACAATAATTGCAAAAAATAATAATTAAAATATTATAAGGAATAATATGTCTGACGAATTTAACCAACAAAATACTCCAATACAAGCACAGTCTTCAGAAACTATATCTGGCTCTTCTGGCTCATCATCTGATATAGATTATGTAAGACCAGCAGAACTCCCAGAACAAGATCTTTATCATGGTCACAGTTTTTTAACTAAGTGGGTTTTTTGTCAAGATGCAAAGGTTATAGGTGTACAGTACTTTTTAACTGCAGTATTCACAGGAATTGTAGGTTTAATACTTTCTTGGTTAATGCGTTTACAATTAGGTTTTCCGGAATTAGTTCCGTTTATTACTGCAGAACATTATTATCAGTTTGTAACAATGCATGGAATGATAATGGTAGTCTATTTTTTAACAGCATTATTTCTAGGAGGATTTGGAAATTATTTAATACCTTTAATGGTGGGTGCAAGAGATATGGTTTTTCCTTATGTAAATATGATCAGTTTTTGGATGTTCTTTATTGCAGTTGGTGTTCTTATGGCTAGTTTTTTTGTTCCAGGTGGACCAACAGGTGCAGGTTGGACTCTTTACCCTCCACAGGCAATTTTACCTGGAAGCCCAGGAGCAGGGATGGGAATTATTTTGATGCTTGTTTCTTTATCATTATTCGTAATTGGATTTACAATGGGTGGGCTAAACTATTTAATTACAATTTTACAGGCCCGTACTAGAGGTATGACATTAATGAGAATGCCATTAACTATATGGGGAATTTTTACAGCTACTGCTTTAGCAATGTTAGCTTTCCCTGCCTTATTAGTTAGTTGTATAATGATGACATTAGATAAAGTACTTGAAACTAGTTTTTTTATGCCAGCAATAATACAAGCAGGCGAAGTATTAGATTATAGTGGAGGAAGCCCAGTTCTTTTTCAACATTTATTTTGGTTTTTTGGTCATCCAGAAGTTTATATTGTTGCTCTACCAGCTTTTGGAATAGTTTCAGATCTAATATCAGTCCATGCAAGAAAAAATATTTTTGGATATCGAATGATGGTTTGGGCCATTGTTGGTATTGGAGCTTTAAGTTTTTTCGTCTGGGCGCATCATATGTATGTTAGTGGAATGAATCCATGGTTTGGATTTTTCTTTGCTACAACCACTCTCATTATTGCAGTTCCAACAGCATTAAAGGTTTATAACTGGATAGTAACATTATTTAGAGCAAATATAAGAATGAATACAATTATGCTTTTTTGTTTAGGCTTTATAGTAACTTTTGTTAATGGAGGGATTACAGGAATTTTTTTAGGAAACGTAGCAGTAGATATACCATTATCTGATACTTATTTTGTAATAGCTCACTTTCATATGGTTATGGGAATTGCTCCACTTATGGTAATTATGGGAGCTGTTTATCACTGGTTCCCTTTAGTTACTGGACGAATGTTAAGTGAAAAATTAGGAAAGTGGCATTTTTGGTTTACTTTTTTAGGAGCTTACTCGATTTATTTTCCAATGCACTATCTCGGATTCATTGGAGTACCAAGAAGATATTATGAAATGTATGATAGTCCTTATATAACTTCTGCAGTTGGAATGAATGAATTTATAACTATAGCAGCTTTAATTGTTGGAGCAGCACAATTTATTTTTATTTACAACATAGTAGTAAGTTTAAGAATAGGAAAACCAGCAGGAAAAAATCCTTGGAAAGCTAATTCTTTAGAATGGCTAACCCCAGAAGTGCCTCCAGCACATGGAAATTTTGGTGAAAAATTACCCGTTATTCATAGATGGCCTTATGACTTTAATGTACCAGGAGCAAAAGAGGATTATATTACTCAAACAACACCACCAAGTGAAGTTATAAACGCAGAAGTAGAAAAAACTTAGAGAAAATTATATGTCGTCTGATCTAAAAATTGAAGGTCTAGAACTTAAACCAGGATTTAAAGGAATGGCTGAAGACACTGGTTCTGATCAAACAATGTTTAAAGGTGTGCAATGGGGCAAGGTGATGATGTGGATTTTTTTACTAAGTGATACCTTTGTTTTTAGTTGTTTTTTAATTTCATACATGAAAGGAAGAGCTTCAACAGTTGTTGATTGGCCAAATACAAGTGAAGTTTTTTCACTACATGTAGGAAGTGTACCTGTTCCATTATTATTAATAGCAATTATGACGTTTGTCTTGATCACAAGCAGTGGAACGATGGCTCTTGCAGTTAAATATGGCTATGAAAAAAATAGAAAAATGTGTGCATGGCTTATACTAGCTACAGCAATTGGTGGACTTACCTTTGTTGGAATGCAGGTATTTGAATGGTCAAAATTAATTCATGAAGGTGTTAGGCCTTGGGAAAATCCATTTGGAGCTGCACAATTTGGTTCATATTTCTTTATGATCACAGGTTTTCATGGGTTTCATGTATCAATAGGGGTAATTTTTCTATTTATTTATGCATATAAAACTTTTGCTGGTCATTTTGATCAAGAAAAAAGAGGCTGGTTTACCACTATGAAAGGTGGTTATGTAGAGATTGAAATTCTTGGATTATACTGGCATTTTGTAGATTTAGTATGGGTATTTATATTTGCATTTTTTTATTTATGGTAAAATAGAGTATGGAAGAAACAAAAAAAAAAGAAGAAACAAGCACACATAAGATAGGTATATATCTTTGGATTTGGGGCCTACTATTTGTACTTAGTTTTTTTTCTTACATGGTTGATTGGTATGCTTTTCAAGGCCTATTGAGATGGTCATTAATTTTAATATTTATGTTTTTAAAAGCTGGTTTAATAATGGCTTTTTTTATGCATTTATTTTGGGAACGATATGCTTTAGTTAACGTTTTGTTATGGCCAATGACAGCTATAGCATGTTTTATAGCTTTAATGGTTGCTGAAGGAAAATACACAGTTTTTACAAGATTATTTTATTTCTTTACAGGAGGGTCAGCTTAAATGGATGGTTACACTGTACTTTATGGTGCATTAGCTTTTTTTGGTATTTTTATTTATGTAACCTGGTTTGGAACATCAATAAAAATGGAAAGTCAAAAAAACGAGAATACTAAAATAAAAATAAACCCATATGATAATATGCCTTTTAGTAGAAAGTTTATCGATAAAAAAAATAAGCAGATAGGAATATTTGATTTAGGTAATCATATTCTTATTATTGGAATGGTAGTATCTCTAGTATTCGTTTTAATAAACGCAGATTAATTTTGTCCAATACAATTAGAAAAAGAACTGTAACATTAGATATAGGTAACTATTTTAAGTCTTTATATTTATTAATGAAACCAAGAGTCATGTCTCTTGTTATTTTTACTTGTGCAGTAGGTTTTTTAACTTCTAATTCAGATATAAATGTTATTGATGCAATGATTAGTATAACTCTTGTTGCTTTAGGAGCGGGAGCAGCAGGATGTTTGAACATGTGGTATGAGTCTGATCTAGATGCTTTGATGACAAGGACTTGCTTAAGACCAATTCCAACAGGAAAAATTAACAGAAAACAGGCTTTAATTTTTGGAATTTCTCTCTCAGTATTTTCTGTTGGATCTTTAAACTATTTTGCAAATTCATTAGCAGCATCATTATTACTATTTACAATATTTTTTTACCTTTTTATTTATACAATATGGTTAAAGAAAAAAACCCCACAAAATATTGTTATTGGAGGAGCAGCAGGCGCTTTGCCCCCAGTTATAGGTTGGGCTATAGCTACAAATACAATTAGTTTAGAATCACTAGCTTTCTTTTTTATAATTTTTGTATGGACCCCATCTCATTTTTGGGCATTAAGTTTATATAAAGCAGACGATTACAAGAAAGCAAAAATACCAATGTTACCTTTAACTGACGGTATTGAAAAAACAAAAGTATATATTTTTATTTATTCTTTATTAATGTTACCAGTTATAATTTTTCCTTATTTGATTAATTTTGCTGGTTTGATTTACTTAATTCCAGCATTAATTCTTACAATTTATTATAATACTATTTGCTATGATTTATATAGATATAAGAAAAATAAATTTGATTTAAAAAAAGCCAAAAAGGTGTTTGCGTACTCAATTTTATATTTATTTTTAGTCTTTGTATTATTCTTAATAGATAATTTAATTTAAAGATTGCGACTCTAAAAAATTGCTTTAGAGTATTTAAATCATAAATGAAATATATTAGTACAAGAAATAACTCAAAAGAGTATAGTTTTGAGGAGGTTTTTATTAAAGGCCTTGCTGATGATGGTGGATTATTTATCCCAAAATTGTTAAAAAAATTCTCAGAAAATGAATTAAATTCTTTTAGTAAACTAAGTTATCAAAATCTTGCAAATAAAATTATACCTACTTTTATTGGAGATTTTATGTCTGAAAAAGAATTGTCGGAGATAATTAATAAGTCTTATTCAGTTTTTAGAAAACAAAATGTAATTAATATTATTAAAATTAATGAGACTAATATTTTAGAGTTATTTCATGGTCCAACTCTAGCATTTAAAGATATAGCAATGCAATTGCTAGGCAATTTTTATGAGTATTATCTTAACAAAAATAAAAAAAATATAAATATTATTGTTGCAACTTCAGGGGATACAGGTGCAGCAGCCATAGATGCTATTAAAGGAAAGAAAAATATGAATATATTTGTTCTTCACCCACATAATAAAGTTTCAATTATACAACGAAAATTAATGTCAACAGTTAAAGAAGAAAATGTTTTTAATATAGCTATAGAGGGAAATTTTGACGATTGTCAAAATTTAGTAAAATCTATGTTTTCAGATAACAATTTTTCAAACTCGATTAATATGTCTGGAGTTAATTCAATCAATTGGGCAAGAATTATCGCCCAAACTATTTATTATTTTTACAGTTATTTTTTATTAAAAAATGAAAAACCTATAAATTTTTCTGTACCAACAGGTAATTTTGGAGATGTATATGCCGGTTATCTCTCTAAAAAAATGGGTCTTCCAATAGATAAATTGATTGTTGCTACAAATCAAAATGATATCCTTCATCGAGCTATTTCCAATGGTAGTTATGAAATTGATAAAGTGTTTGAGACAATTTCACCAAGTATGGATATTCAAATAGCGAGTAATTTTGAAAGATTAATTTATGATTTAAATAATTGTGATGATATTGAAACTAGAAATATAATGATAGGTATTAAAGAAAAAGGAAAGTATATTATATCATTAGAAAAACTTAAAAAAATTAAAAAAGATTTTTTATCAGCAAGTATTAGTGAGAGTGAAGTTTTGAATATTATTCAAGATATTTATAAAAAACATAAAATTATACTAGACCCACATAGTGCTATTGGTTTTGGTGCTTTAGAAAAAGTTAAGTCAGAAAATAATAATATTGTGTTGGCTACAGCACACCCTTGTAAATTTCCAGATGCTATAGAAAAATCAATTAATATCAAACCAAGTCTACCTACTGAATTAAAGTATGTTCTAGATGAAAAAGAAAATTATGATATAATTTCTAATAATTTAGAAGACGTAAAACAGTATATAAAAAACAGAATAAAATGAAGATTAAAGAAAATGAAACTATAACTAATGCAGAAGTTTTTGTTTTAGAAAGTGGAGAGCCAATAAAAAAAAATATTATAGAATTATTAGAAAACAAAAAAGTTATTTTATTTGGTCTTCCCGGAGCATATACTTCAGTCTGTTCTGCAAAACATTTGCCAGGTTATTTAGATAATTATGATAAATTTAGAGCCAAAGGTATTGACCATATTATATGTGTATCAGTAAATGACCCTTTTGTTATGGATGCTTGGGGTAAAAGTAATAATGTAGGTGATAAAATTATTATGATAGGTGACCCTTTTTTAAACTTCACTAAATCTATTGGTGCAGAGGTTGATAAAAGTGTAAGAGGGTTAGGGTTTCGATCAAATAGATACACAATGTTAATTGATAATTTGAAGGTTGTTAAAATACGAGAAGAAAAAGACACTGGAGCATGCGAAATATCAGCAGCTAAAAGTTTTATAAATTTATTTTGATTTAGCTGCTTTTTTAGCAAGTGAGTCAACTTGTTCGTTTAGCGGATTCCCAGCATGCGCTTTAATCCATACCCAATCTACCTCTAAAGATTTAGTTAAATTATATAATTCAACCCAAAGTTCTTTATTTTTAACTTCTTCTTTTTTTGAGGTTTGCCAATTATTTTTAATCCATTTATGAATCCATTCTGTAATTCCTAATTTTACATATTTGGAGTCTGTATAAATCTGAATTTTATTTTTTTTATTAATTTTTTTAAGAGCATTAATTGGTGCCATTAATTCCATTTTATTGTTAGTTGTATTTTTTTCGTTTCCACTAATTTTTAAAGTTTCACCATTATCAATTATGATTGCAGCCCATCCACCTTTTCCAGGATTACTTAGACACGAACCATCTGTATAAATTTTAATCATCAATTATAATAGTCTCTATAATCAGTAAGACTATTGTGTATTATAAGTTTTTGAAAATATTCTTTAGGGTCTTTAATTTTTATTAAAGCTGTTTTTGGTGTATAAAAATAATCATAAATCCTAGTTAAAAGGTATCTTAGGGCAGCTCCTCTACACAAAATATTTAAAGATTTTTTTTCTTTTTTAGAAATTTTTTTAATACTTTGATATCCTTTAATCAAATTTTTAACTTTTTTCTTATTTAATTTAAATTTATTGTTTCTTTTATCAAAGCATAATGAATTTATACATATTGCGATTTCATATATTGAATAATCGTTACATGAAAAGTAAAAATCAATAAATCCAGCAAACTTATTTTTATTAAAAAAAATATTATCAATAAATAAATCTCCATGAATAATACTTTTAGGGAGATTTTTTGGCCAATCTCTTTTTATTTCTTTTAAATTTATTTCTAATACAGACCTAAGGTTTGGAGCTAGACTTTTAGATTTAAATTTAATACTTTTTAATAATGAATCTAAATTATTTATCGACATAGAGTTTTTTCTAAACAACTTTATATTTTTTGAAGCCTTATGAAGTTTTCCAATATTTTTACCAACTTCATAACAATTTTTATTATTTAAATGATTCTTATCTTTACCTTTCACAAAAGTAACAATACAAGCAGATTTATTCTTAATTAAAGTTAAATATTTTCCTTTATTATCTTTTAATGGTTTTGGACAATTAATTTTTTGTTGGTTTAATTTATCCATTAATTTCATGAAAAAAGGAAGATCTTCTTTTTTAACTCTTTTTTCAAAAATTGTTAAAATATATTTTTTACTATTTGTATTTAATAAATAATTAGTATTTTCGATTCCTTTTTTAATTCCTTGAAACTTTATTATTTTGTTAAGATTAAATTTTTTAGTTAAAAACTGTATATCTTTGTCATTAATTTTTGTGTACACAGCCATTTAATTTAGTCTTCCTGGAACTTTGAAAATAATGTTTTCTTTTACTATTTCAACTACACTAATTTTAACATTAAATTTAGTTTTAATTTTGTTAATAAAATTTTCAACCAAAATTTCTGGTGCCGAAGCACCTGATGATATCCCAATTGTTGAACAATTTTCAATTTTATCAAATGGAACTGGACTTTCTGAATGTATTAATTCAGAATTTATACAGCCAGACTGTTGAGCAACCTCTACTAATCTAACTGAATTTGAAGAATTTCTACTTCCTATCACAAAAAACATATCGCATTCTTTTGCTATATTTTTAACTGCTGATTGACGATTAGTAGTTGCATAACATATATCTTCTTTGAATGGTTCTTTTATACCTGGAAATTTTTTTTTAAGAGCATCTATAATATTTTTTGTATCGTCAACTGACAATGTGGTCTGAGTAACATATGCAATTTTGACTCCATCTTTTAGAGTATAATTTTCGACATCCTTTTGATTTTGTATTAAATCTATAGAACCTTTTGGTAGTTGCCCCATAGTCCCAATTACTTCAGGATGATTTAAATGACCAATTAGAACTATATGATACCCAGCTTTATGTAAATTTTCAGATTCTCTATGAACTTTAGATACAAGAGGGCAAGTGGCATCTATATAATCTATTTTAAATTCAGAGGCTTCTTTAGGAACAGATTTAGGAACTCCATGTGCTGAAAATATTACTGGTCTAGACTTGTCTTTTATTTCACTTAGTTCTTCAACAAAAATTGCTCCTATCTTTTTAAGACCATCAACAACATATTTATTGTGAACTATTTCATGCCTAACATAAACTGGAGCTCCATATTTTGTTATACTTTTTTTTACAATTTCTATAGCTCTTTCGACACCTGCACAGAAACCACGTGGGGCAGCTAATAAAATTTTAATTTTTTTATTTTTCATTTTTTTCTAAAATATATTCAAGCAATATATGTGGAAAGGTTAAAGACGCCAAACCAATAAAAATTACTTTTAATATAGCATCATTAATTTCAAAAAAATTAGCAAGAATATAAAGGGTTATTAAGTATAAAATTGCTGTTAAAATTGTAAGTGGCATAGCTTTATTAAAAAATTTAATACAACCATTTTTAAAGTTAGAATTATCTAACTCAATAGCTAGTGAAATTGAATGCCTGAATGAATGTAAAAAACAAAAATATATAGTAAAAGCAATTAATGGAGATAAAAAATAATTTAAAATAATTATAGAAAAAAAATCAAAAAATAATAAAAAATTAACAATTTTAAATTTTCTTGAAAAAAAATATATATAACTAAGCATACATATTAAAAAAATAATAGATAATAAATTATTGTTCTCTATAAATGCTAAAAAATTATAAAAATCTTCATTATCAACTAGCAATAATTTAAAAATATTAATTGTTTCTACAAAATGAAAAGTAAGTGGTGCTATAATAATTAAAAAACCTTTAAAAAAATAAAGTAATAAATTTATTTTTGATTTAGTAACCAGAAACTCAGTATCTTCTTTACCAAAATGATATGAAGCAATAAATAAAAATAAGATTAAAGAAATTGTAGGAATAATCATCCATAAAAGAACAACAATTAAAGCAATTAATATATAAAAAAAATAAAAAATTGTCATATTTTTTATTTTATAAAAATTCAATAATTTTTTACCTTTAATATTATCTAAAGAACCATGAGATATTCCAATTGAAATAATTAATATTAAACATATCACTGGCGATATAGTTAAATCCTGATATTGATCTAGTATTACAGAGAATAGAGTAGCAATTAAAAAAAATATTATTGAGTGAAAGAAATTTATTTTTTTAATAAAATTTTTCATTATTATTCAAATAAAGCTTTTATAAAAATTAATTTAGGCATTCTTAAAATTATTGATAAATCTTCAAAAATATTACTTTTATTGGATAAAAATTTTATAACAGTATTTGGATTACCATCAAACATTTTTAAGAATATGCTGGGCATTTCTTTAGAATGATTTTCTAAAACTCTTAGAAATATTTTATCTAAGAATTGATATTTTTTACTAATTTGAAATTTCTTCATTTTAGTAATATTTTCAATATTTTTACATATGTATTTGCTATGTTCCTGAATATTTAGAAATGTATATCCAGTGCTTAATCTAGTCATACCTCCAGCAGTTCCTATGTTTATTTTGTTACTCTCCGTTTCGTATGATTGATAGAATAGGGGTATTGCACCATCTTCTTTGTAAACGATCTTGTAATTTTTTAAGTTTAAGCAATTTTCAATATAATCTTTTATTTGTTTATCATAATCTTTTTGAGAACCATCTTTCATTTTCGACAACCATGTAGTTTCAATCAAAGCTTTATTTTTTGTGTAAGGAAGCGTGTAAAAGAAATGAACACTTTCTCTTTGTTCACAGTTAAAATCCATAAGATTAAATATGCTATCATCAAAAAAATCATTAGGAGTCTCAATTTCTACACCACAAAAATGTTGCCAGAGATTATTACCATTTTCTTTAATAGATGAAACACTATTAAAAATAAATGAATTTTTTAAATTAATTTCTTTTAAGTCTTTAAAAAAATTTATGTTTTTATTTTTTTTTAACTTATTGTTTATTTTTTCGTAAAATAAACCACTATCAACACTTTGATATGGGTAACTTTTACACTCTAAAAAATTAGTCTTATTTGATGAATTTATTGAAAAATTCTCCCAACTTTTCTTGACACAATCATCAAAGTTGTGAGATGTTGTTTTCCAAAAAGACCATGTTTTATCTTTCTTGTATTCTTTTCTTGGTTCAATAATTGCTAAAGTTTTATCTTTTAATTTTTCGTTTAATTCTAATTCGTATGCAAGTGATAAACCCGAACAACCACCACCAATAATTATATAATCAAATTCTTTCATCTAAATTTATTTCATTTCTAATTAAAAAATAATCTTTTTCCATCTGATGTTTTTCAGGATTCATTAAAGAAAGTTTATATAAATCATATAAACTTAATATTGTTTGAATTAATTTTTCAAATTTTGATACATATATTTTTCCAGATTTTTTATAATTTTCCATTGTCTTTTTTTTCAAAATTTTGTAGCCAATTTGTCTGTAAATTCGTCTAGCTACTAAGATTGCAAATCTAAATTTTAAAGGAATTTTCTTGATTGAGCTGAAAGAGCTATCATAGAATTGATCTGCCAAGAAAATATTTTTTTTAATCTCTTCAAAATTTGGCTCTATATATTCTCTATTTTTTTTACTATCCTCCATAACATCTCTTGAAATATTTGTAAGTTGCATAGCTATACCTAAATCTATTGCACCTATGAGAGCTCTAGCATCTTTTACTTGAAGAACCTTTGCCATCATTATCCCAACAGTACCTGCAACTCTATAACAGTAAATTAATAAATCTTTTTTGGTTTTAATTTTCACCGATTCTGAAAGATCCGACTCTAAGCCATCAAATAAATCTTCAACAATTTTTTTTGAAATATTTTCTTTATCAAAAAGTTCCCACATATTTTTAATAATTTTATTAAAGTTAGTTTTACTTCTCCACTCTATTCTGTATAATCTCAATATTTCTTTTGGTGTTAGTCCTCTGTATTGATCAGAAGGGTCATTATCAAAATTTAAATACAAATCTTGATCTTCATCGGCGATATCATCTAAAGTTCTACAAAAGTTATAAACAACTAAACTTTTTTCATATTCTTTGCTAGGCAGAAAGAAGCCTGCCCAATTAAATGATTTAGCATATTTTGCTAGTAGATTTTTAGACATTATATGATTTTATCTAATACTTTTGCTGATGAAAGAACTCCTGGCACGCCGGCACCCGGATGAGTACCTGCTCCTACGAAATAAAGTCCATCATATATTTCTGATTTATTGTGAAATCTAAAATAGGCTGATTGTGAAAATTTTGGTTGTATTGAAAAACCAGAGCCATATTTAGTATTTAGATCCTTTTCAAAGTAATCAGGTGTTAAATAAAAATCATCAACAATATTTTCCCTTAAGTTTGGCATTAAATCTTTTTCCATCTTATCAATTATCAAATTTTTCATTTTTTCACTTTCTATTGACCAATCAATGTTTGATTGATTGTTGGGGACTGGTACCAAAACGTAGAAACAATCATGCCCTTCAGGAGCCATGGATTTATCTGTAGCAGACGGTCTATGGAGATAATAACTTATGTCACTATTTAACTTTTTTTTATCAAATATATCATCTAAATGCTCTTTGTATTTGTCACCAAATTTTATTGTATGGTGTTCTACTTCATTATAAACCTTTTTTGTTCCAAAATAATAAACAAATAGTCCCATTGAGTATTCCATTCTATTTTTTTTCCATTTGAATAATAAAGAATTATTTGTACTTTCTTTCAACAGTTTTTCGTAAACTGCAGGTGGGTCTGCGTTACAAATTACATTAGTTGCATCTATGTTGATTTGATTATCTAATTGAATTCCAATAATTTTTTTTTTGTTGGAATTAATCTTAATTACCTCATGGCCTTTAATTACTTCTATGTCTACTTCATTCATTAATTTTTCAAGTCCTCTTATAATATTTCCAGTACCACCCATTGAATAATGTATCCCCCATTTTTTTTCTAAATATAAAATCAAACCATAAATAGAAGTTGTTGTAAAAGGATTGCCCCCAACTAATAGCGGGTGCATACTTAGAATTCTTCTTAATTTTTCATTTTTAATATAAGATGAAACTAATGAGTAAACAGACTTATAGCTTTTAAGTTTAAGCAGAGCTGGCAATTGTTGCATCATAATAAAAGGATTATCAAATGGGACATCTGCAAGTTCTGTAAAACCTTTATCAAAAATCTTCTTTGTAAAATTTACTAATTTTTCGTAACCTTTAACATCTTCTTTACTTAATTTAGCAATTTGTCTTTTCATCTCTATTTCATCACCTGAATAATTAAATTTAGACTTATCTTTAAAAATAAATTGATACCAAATATTAAGTGGTGATAGATTAATGTAATCTTTTGGATCTCTTTTGAATAATTCAAATAATTCATTAATTAAATAGGGAGCCGTAATTACTGTTGGACCACCATCATAAGTAAAACCATTTCTTTTAAAGACTCTTGCTCTACCACCAAGATCTTGATGTTTTTCAACTAAAGTAACTTTATGACCCTTAGCTTTAAGGCGAAGGGCAGTAGCTATACCACCAAATCCTGCGCCTATGATAATAGATTTCATTTTAGTTAATTTATAGTTTTTTCAGAAAAATGTAAGAGAATTATGAATTAATCTTTTTTAATGCAGCTTTTGTTTCTTCAAGATTTTTATCAAAAAGATTATCCAGTTTTGATTTATCAACTGAAGTTGTAATAATCTTTTTTACTGAGTCGACAGCTATTTTAACTGAAGCATCTTTAATTTCTTTTAAAGCAGCCTCTTTCATTTGGCTAATTTTATTTTCTGCCAAATTTTTTTTAATTTCAGAAGATTTATGAAATTTGTCATTCATTTCTATTACTAGATTATCGCTATCTTTTTTAGCTTGTTCTAATATTTCTTTACTATTGCTTTGAGCGGTATCTAATTTATTTTGAGCATTATCCAAAAGAGTTTTTGCTTCAGATCTTAGTTTTTCGCTTTCATCTATCTCATTTTTAATATCGTTTATGAGCTTAGTAAGTAAATCATTAATTTTTTGAGGGATTTTTAGATAAATTAATCCACCAAAAAATATAACAAAAGATACAGCGACCCAAAATGTTGCATCAATTGTCATAATATTTATTCCTGTTTCTGATAGAAAGATCTTCAACTATAGCTGAAATACTACTATTATTTACATCAATTCCAATTAATTGTTGGATTAATTTAGTAGAGGTTTCAATTGCAATTAGATTAACCTTTTCGGGAGCTTTTTTCATTAAGTCTTTTATTTCATCTTCAGCTTTGTTTATTTCCTCATTAATTTCTTTATCTAAGCTTTCTTTTTTTAAATTAATATCTTTAATTATTTTTTCTTTGGACAGATTAAAATAATTTTTTGCTTCAATTCTGCTGTTATTAATAATCTTATCGTATTCTTTTATTTTTTCTTCACTATCTTTTCTCTGTTTTTCTGCAGCCTCAATATTTTCTAAAATTTGAGATTTTCTTATTTCTAGATTAGCACTAATTTTTGGAAGTATAAATTTTGATAGAGAAAAGTATAAAATTCCAAATGTAATAGTTAACCAAAAAATTTGTGAAATCCAAAATTCAGGATTTAATTGAGGCATACCGCTACTTTCAGCTGCAAAAGCTTCCAATAAAAATAGGAAGCTTAAAAATATTGACTGAAAAAATATTTTTTTAATCATTAAATTTAAAATGCAAATAAAATAATTAATGCAACAACTA
>MDSW01005625.1_pt1 | contig 14051 bp, 6 predicted proteins | sample 811171 | NCBI WGS metagenome assembly MDSW01 (sample SAMN05326641, study PRJNA326480) | marine metagenome | isolation source: seawater | place: Atlantic Ocean: North West | collected 2012 | reverse complement strand
GCGGCGTCGGCCTTCGCCTTCTCCTCCTTCGCGGCGGCGGCAGCCTTCGCCTTAGCCTCCTTCGCGGCTTCCTTTTCGGCGGCGGCAGCCTTGTCGGCGGCGGCCTTCTCGGCCTTTGCCTTCTCCGCAGCCGCGGCGTCCGCCTTCGCCTTCTCCGCGGCCGCGGCATCCGCCTTCGCCTTCTCCGCAGCCTTCGCGGCATCCGCCTTCGCCTTCTCCTCCTTCGCGGCGGTCGCGGCCTTCGCCTTAGCCGCCTTCGCGGCTTCCTTCTCGGCGGCGGCGGCCTTATCGGCGGCAGCCTTCTCGGCCTTCGCCTTCTCCGCTTGGGCAGCCTTCTCGGCCTTCGCCTTCTCCGCAGCCTTCGCGGCCTCCGCTTCCGCCTTCGCCTTCTCGGCGTCGGCCTTGGCCTTCGCCGCTTCCGCCTCCTTGGCCTTCTTCGCCTGCGCCTTTTCCTTGGCTTCCTTCTCGCGCTCCGCCTCTCGCGCCTTGCCCTCGCGCTCCGCCTTCTCCTTCGCCTCCTTCGCCTCCGCCTTCTTCGCCTTCTCCGCCTTGGCCTCCTCCGCCGCGGCCGCCTGGGCCGCGGCCTTGGCCTGAGCCGCGGCCTTGGCCTCCTGCGCCTTGGCGGCCTCGGCCTCTTGCGCCTTGGCGGCTTTGCGCGCCTCCGCGGCGTCTTCGAGCGCCTTGGTTTTCTCCGCCGCCGCCTCGATGCGCGCGGCGGCGGCCGGGGAGAGCGCCGGCGCTTCCGGCGCGCGGTACGCCCACTGCGAGGCGGTCGCGGCGGGGGGCGGGGCGACCACCGGTGCGGCCGCCTTGGCGATGACCTCGTCGCGCGCGCTTCGCTTCTTGGGCCCCGACTTGGAGGCGTAGAGCTCGTCGATGGAAAGGTCCGCGACGTCGGCGATCACGGATGGGCCGGAGAGCGGCACGGCGCCTTCGAATTCGGGGCGCGCCTGCGCGGGGCCGATGACGCCCGCGGTCGCGGTCTCCTGGGAGAGGACGTCCGCGGCGGCGAGCGCGGCGGGGATCACGGCGGCGTTCGCGAGCACGGAGGCGACGGCGACGCCGCACGCCACCTGCTGCTGGGAGAGACGCGCGGCGTCGTCGCGCGATCCGGCGCGGTCATCCGCGGGGTACGACGCGCGCTCGGCGTCCTCGCCGCTCGCCCGCGGGACCGCGGGGGCCGCCGCGGCGCGGCGCCTCGGCGCCGACTGCGCGTCGTCGCCCTTGGTGAGGGCGGCGCCCTCGGCGACGCCCCTCAGGAACGTCGACGCGGAGGACGCGAGGGACATCGCGCTCGCGCTCGTCGACCCTCACGCGCCGGCTCGCAACGGCCGATCGGCGTGCCCGAAGATTTGTTAACTGCTCGCGGCGCGGATCCGAGACCTCGCGCGAGTCGTTCCGAAGTCCGCTCCTCGTGCGAGCGCGAGACCTGAGCGGGTCGTCGCCCCGACGTGTGCGTCCGGCGTGCGTGCGGTGCGCGCGCTCGCGTGTGCTCTCCCTCGGTCTCGCGGTCTCGAGACGCGCCTCGGCGAGGCGCAGCTTCGACGCTTTTGCTCGTCGCGATAGCGGTGCAGGGCGACACAGTTGTTGGCTGGAGAGCGATCCCGGATCCGCCGTGGCGTCCGATTCTTCGCTCGGATTGGCGGAAACGCACGGGGGGGCTCCGGAAAAAGGCTCCTGAATCCCAGACTCATTTCCCATAGAGAGAATCGGATGCGAAGCGAAACGCCGGTAAAAATGCTCATTCCAACGCCCTCGTGCAGTAAATAGGATGTTTCGTGTCTTTTCGCCCTCTCTCACGTATAGCGGGCCCTTCAGTAGCTCGTCCCCGTTTTCCTGTGGTGGATGGCCGTGAGCCCTCCCTCCTTGAGCAGCTTCCCGTCGTTGACCTTGGCGAGGACGACCCAGTGGTCTCCGCACTCCATCCGCTCCGAGACCTCGCACTCGAGGTACGACAGCGCCTCGGTGACGATGGCGCACTCGTTGTTTTGCGAGATCTCCACGTCCATGTCGCCGAACCGATTCTCCCCCGGCTTGAACGGCTTGAGCAGCGCCTTGATCGTCTCCTTCTCGTTCCCCTCCTGCAGCACGTTCAGGTTAAACTTCGCGCCCTTCAGCAGAAAACTCTCGACCGCGCGCTCCTTGGCGACGGCGACGGTCAGCGCGGGCGGGTTGAAGCTCGCCTGGCTCACCCAGCTCGCGAGCATGGCGCTCTGCGCGTCCCCGTTCTTCGCCGTCACCGCGCACAAGGATCCGACGATCCGCCCCACCGCGGCGGCGACGTCGGAAGCCCCCGCGGCGGCCCCGCCGGAGCTGAGGCGCTTCGTCTCCTCCGTCTGCTTCTTCCGGCGGAGCTTCTTCACCGCCTGCGCGAGGTCCGTGCCGGACTCCTCGCACACCTGCAGCGTCGCCTCGGTGGGCTTGAACTTGCACCGCACGGGGTCGAAGGCGAATTTGAACCCCCCGTCCTTGAGCCGGCCCTCCATCAAATCCACCGCCTCCCCGGACCACCCGAACGAGCCGAACACGCCCGCGGGGAACTCCCGGCTGGCCTCCTTGACGATCACGCCGAGGGCGTTGGACACCGGCGTGGGCATGTGCCCGCCGAGCGTGGGCGCGCCGAGGCAGAAACCGTCCGTCTTCTTGATGAGCGCCGCCACCTCCTCGCCGGTGCTCAGCTCGCAGTTGAGCATCTCCACCGCGACGCCCGCCTTCGTGATCCCCCTCGCGATCGCCTGCGCCATCGCGGACGTGTTCCCGTACGCCGACGCGTAAATCACCGCGATCGCGAACCCGTCCGCCTTCTCCACCTGAGCCGCGACCCACGCGCCGTACTCGCGGACGAGCTCGTTGCGCGCCGACTTAACCACCGGGCCGTGCAGCGGCGCGATGGCGCTCGAAACCACACCGCGGCTCTGCCGCGTCACGCCCCCGCCAAACTTCGCGGCGAAACCCATCAGGAGCTTCGTGAGCTTGGGCGCGACGGACTTGGGAGGCGCGTCGGAGGCGGTAGTACCCTCGGCACCCCCCTCGGCACCCGCGGCGCCGACGAACGGCTCGAGCTTGACCAGGGCGGACTTGGCGGGCCTGGCCATGGGCGCGAGCATGCAGTCGAAGAAGTACCGCCAGTCGGCGCCGAAGGCGTCGAACCCGGCGCCGGCGTCGGTGGGCGCGCCCTCGTCCGTGGCGACGTGCGCGGAGAAGAGCTTGGAGGTGAAGAGGATGCCGCTCGTCGCGTCGTGCGTGACGACGGTGTCCGGCCACCTCGGCGTCGGCGCGAGGGTGAACGCGAGCTCGCGGCCGCCGAGGTCGAGCGCGTCGCCGGATCGGAGGATGCGAAGGCGCGCGCGCAGCCCCGAGCCCTCGCGCTTCCACGCCTTGGCGAGGGCGTCGTTGCTCGCGGGGGTCCCGGGCTTCAGGGCGGCGTAGATGATCTGCGCGGCGGGGTTACTGCAGCAGACCTCGACCGCGGGGGCGTCCGCGGGGCGCGCGTCGAGGACGGCGGCGAGGGCGTCGAGGCGCTTGGGGGAGAGGTGGCCCAGGACGACGAAATCGAACGCGGCGCAATCCGTCGCGCTCGCGAAGGCGCTCGCGAAGGACTTGTCCGGGAGGTCCAGGAGGGCGACGGCGTCGGAGCCCCGGACGACGTAGCTGTTGTCCGTGGAGCCGCGCTGCATGCCGTACTCCACCTCGAACTTGAGGCGCTCCTTGCACACGCACCGCACGACGTCCACGCCGGGCGCGAGGGCGTCCGTGTAAATCTGGTCCGTCGTGCGCGGCGCGGGGGCGGCGACGGAGGAGGCGGGGGGGTCCGTCACCGCCGCGCGAGGGGGCGCGGCGCGACCGCGGACGGCGACGCGCCGCGACGCGGTGGACCGAGGGCGGGCAAGCGAGGCATCGCCGCGAACCGCGGCGGACGCGCCGAGCGCGAGGCGAGACGCGGCCATGGACGTCCCCGCTCTATCTGCTGCGCCGAGTCGGACGAAAGGGTTCGGGGCCGCCCTCCTCTCGGACGCGCCGAGCGGGACGAACGAACGAACGGTCGCGGACGCGAAAACGAGCGATCGGCTCGGGCGCGACCGGGCGCGCTCGACGACCTCGACGAGTGAGCGGCGCGTGGGAGCGCGCGCGCGTGTGCGCCCCGCGCCGGCGCCCCCGCTCGACCCGACGCGACCGTTCGAGCAAAAACCCGTGGGTTGACAGGCGGGCGGATGAGTCACCGAACGGTGGAGGGAAAGAGACACGTGTCCCCTGATCGTGAATCCCCGACGCGGGATTCGCTGCTGCGACCGGGGCACCACGTTTCTTCAGTGACGTCGTCGACCACTACGCCCCGCGCCTCACCTCGAGCGCCCGGCCCACCCGCCCGTCCCGTCGAGCCGAACTGGCCGCGGCCCACGCACGCGACCACCCCGCGCGCGCCTCGACGTCCACGAGGAAACCCCGCGGGAGCGACTCGCGCGCTTCTTCTTCGCGGTCCCCGAACCGCATCTTTTTCGGCGTCGCGTCCGAGAACGGCTCGGTTCATAACCCGCCCCGGAGTCGTCTTCCCGCCCCCGCCCCCCTCGCCGTCATGTCCGCCTCCGCGCTCGCCTCGCGCCTCGCGACCGCGAACGCCGCGTCGCTCGCCGGCGCGCGCGGCCCCGCCCGCGGCTCGCGCCGCGGCCGTCGCGCCCCCCCGCTCACGCGCGCCAAGGCGGTGGCGGAGCCCCCCGGCGCCCCCGCGGACGTCCGCAACTCGGACATCGAGATGTTCGAGGGCACGAAGCGCCTGCAGACGCAGGTGACGGAGATCGGCCCGGACACGACGTGCATCCGGAGCCTGGACTGGGACCGCGACCGGTTCGACATCGAGTTCGGCCTGGAGAAGGGCACGACGTACAACTCGTACGTCATCAAGGGCGCGGACAAGGTGGCCCTGGTCGACGCGTCGCACGAGAAGTTCCGGCGCCTGTACATCGACACCCTCTCGGGCGTCGTGGACCCCGCGACGATCGACTACATCGTGTGCTCGCACACGGAGCCCGACCACAGCGGCTTGATCGGCCCGATCCTCGACCTCGCGCCGAACGCCACCGTGGTCGGGAGCAAGGTGTGCATCAAGTTCTTGGAGGACCTCGTGCAGAAGCCGTTCAAGTCCGAGGGGGTCAAGGGCGGGAGCGTGATCGACCTCGGCGGCGGCCACGAGCTCAAGTTCATCATGGCCCCGAACCTGCACTGGCCGGACACGATGTTCTCGTTCGACCCGGCGAGCCGCCTGATGTACACGTGCGACGCGTTCGGAAGCCACCTGTGCTCTGAGGACGTCTTCGATACCAACTTGGAGACGGTACTCCCGCACTACCGCTTCTACTACGAGTGCCTGATGAAGCCCAACGCCCGGTCGGTGCTGACGGCGCTGCGCAAGTGCGCGAGCGAGGAGGCTGACTTCGTGGGCATCTGCAACGGCCACGGGCCGCTGCTCAGGTACAACGTGGACGAGCTCGTGGGCGGGTACAAGAAGTGGTCCGAGGATGCGCTCGAGAAGGCCAAGGCGAAGACCGCCGTGTTTTACACCTCCGATTACGGATTCAGCGATCGCCTCTCGCAGTCCATCGCGCGCGGGCTCACGAAGGCGGAGGTGGAGGTGGAGATGGTGGACCTCAACTTCGCGGACACCCAGGAGGTGATCGAGGCGGTGGCCGGGGCGCAGGGCCTCGTCCTGCTGGCGCCGCCGACGAGCGGGAAGGCGCACGATAACCTCGCCGCCATCGTCGGCGGGTGCAAGGCGAAGCAGAAGATTCTCATCGGCGAGTCGTACGGCGGGTCCGACGAGCCCGTGGACACGCTCGCGAGGAAGTTCGCGGACCTCGGGCTCGCGGAGGCGGTTCCGGCGCTGCGCGTCAAGGCGGACCCGACGGAGGGGACGTACCAGCTGTTCGAGGAGTCCGGGACGGATCTCGGACAGGTGCTGACGAAGAAGGAGTCGCTCAAGCGCATGAAGGACGCGATGAGCCCGGACGTCGCCAAGGCGCTCGGCCGCGTCTCGGGCGGCCTCTACGTCGTCACCGCCGCGCAGGGCACGGCCACGAGCGCCATGGTCGCGTCGTGGATCGCGCAGGCCTCCTTCGAGCCCCTCGGGTTCACCGTCGCCATCGCCAAGGATCGCGCGATCGAGTCCCTCATGCAAGTCGGGGACAAGTTCGTCCTCAACTGCCTCCCCGAGGAGGGGTTCGAGCCCATCATGAAGCACTTCCTGATCCGTTTCCCGCCCGGCGCGGACCGGTTCGAGGGCGTGGAGTGGGCGCCCGCGTCGTGCGGCGCCCCGATCCTCAAGGAGGCCGCCGCGTACATGGAGTGCACCGTCGTCAGCCGCATGGAGGCGGCGGACCATTGGATCGTGTACTCGGAGGTGAGGGACGGGAAGGTGTTCAAGGATGAAAAAACCGCGACGCACCACAGAAAGGTCGCGTCGTACTACTGAGCGTGGTCCGTGGCACAATTTGCGAACCGAAACGCGATCGAAACGAAGACGAGCGCCCGTTTCGGAGGACGAGGGACGCCGCGTGCGCGCGTGTACGAATAGGCTGATGAGAACGGAACCGGATCGGTTTTAAAAAAAGAGCGACGTTCTTTCACACATTAAATTTTGGACAGACGTTTGTCTCCGCGATTTTCGCACGCCGCTCGCCCTCCTCGCTCGGTCGAGCACACACCCGCCCTCACCCCAGCGCGTTCAGGGACCCGACGAACCACTTACTGCACACGACGCGGGGGATCCCCCCCGCGCCCTCCGGCCTCGCCTCCCCCTCGTCGCTCCCTCCCCCCGCGCGCGTCCCCCGCCGCGCGCTCGGCATCGTCGCGCTCGGGAGCAGCGTCTCCGAGTACCTCTCCCTGAGCGCTCGCGTCCCCTCCGAAGCCGTCGCCTCCGCCGTCTTCGCCAGGACCGCCGCGCGCGCCGCCGCCGCGTCCACGTGCGCGCTCGGGTGGGCGTGGTGGGCGTGGCCGTGGCGCCCGAACCCGGCGATGCCGAGGACGAGGGCGAGCGCGCCCGTGCTCAGACCGAACCCGCCGTCCTCGAGGGGGAACACGTGTTCGCGCGCCGCCGCGGAGGCGTCCGCGGCGCGCGCGACGGGCGCGTCGAGGTCGAGCTCGGCGTCGAGAAGGCACGCGGGCCCGCGCGGAGGGGCGGGGGCGCGATCGAGAGCGATCGAAGCGGCTGCGCGTGGGAGAAAACGGGCGGGTTTAGGGCGTCAGCGGCGGCGGGTATTGGGGGGAGAAAAAAAAACATCAATCAATAGTCTAGAGCTAGCTAGCTAGTGATGAGAGCCGCCCGGGTGGATCCGCTCGACACGACGCCCGAGTGGGCCTCGCGAAAAAAGCCGTCGCGACAAAAGCCGTCTCGCGGATCGGAAGAAACCGAGCGAGGCCGCGACGCGCCGGGAGACGCGCGGTGGGTGGGGTGGCGACGCGCGGTGGGGGTCGGGGAACCGCGCGACGCGCTCGCTCGAGCGTGGGCTCGTCGGGGTCGGTGGACGCACCCGCGGGGGAGAACATGCCTGTCGCCGCGGCGAACCACGCGCGGTGCTCGGAGGTGTCCACCACGTCGTCCGCGTCAGACGCCGCGCCGTGACTCGGATAGCCCGCTATCCGCGGCGCCTGCGCGGCCGGGTTCCGCGCCGCACCGCGCGCGCCGGGGCGCGCGCCGAGCGCGCGGGGCGCGGCACGCGCCGAGCGCCCGCGCGGGGACCGCTCGACCTCCGCGCGGGCTCGACGAGGGGTCGGCGTGACCCCACCGCGCGCGGAGGCGAGCGCGAACATCGGGCGAGGTGGACGTGTCGGCGATGGATGACAGCGTCTCGCTTTTTCGCGGGCGCCGGAGGTGGCGAAGCGCGCTCAGGCGCGAGGTGAACCACCGGCGACGGCCTCGGCGCGTCGAGAGTGCGCGGGCGCGAGGTGACGCGCGCGCTCGTGCGTCGGCGAGGAGCGGGGCGTGCGTGGAGCGAGCGCCCGCGGAGAGTGCGTCGGCGCGACGAGCGACGTGTCGGGAAAAAGGCCGTCCCGAGAATCTCTGACGCGACGTCGGCGGTCCAACCCGGCGTCGTCTGTCGCCTGGTCGCCGAGATCCGCGGTTTCTCGACTGATGACTCTGAGAACTGGCCGTCGCTTCGAACTGTCACACCATCATCACGGGCGGGGGCTCGCGGCTGGGGCGCGCGCGTCCCCCCCACCCTTCACCCCACGCCTCGGCGTTCCCGATGCGTTCCTTCCCGCCTCGGCGCGCGTGCGTCGCGCTCGCCCTGGTCGCGTCGCTCGTCGCGCCCTCGGACGTCTCCGCGTCGTCGCTCCCCCCCCCCTGGGAGGATTACCACACGTCCGACGAGATCTTCGCCGAGTTCGCGCGCTTAGCGGACGCGCACCCCGCGCTCGTGCGCTGGGACCTCGTCTCGGAGTCGCGCCCCCCCGACGCCTCCGCCTCCGCCTCCGCCTCCGCCTCCCAAGGGGTCGGGTCGGTGCGCGTCGCCACGATCACCGACGCGTCCGTCCCCGACGAACGCAAGGCGCGCCTCCTCCTCGTCTTCGGCGAGCACGCGCGCGAGCTCGTCACGAGCGAACTCGCGCTGTGGCTCGCGCGCGTCCTCGTCGGGGAATCCGACGAGTTCGACGCCTGGCCAGAATCGCGCGCCGCCCTCGCCAAATCCCTCGCCCTGGACCCGCCCCCGAACCACATCACCCCCCCCGGGTCCATCCCCGGCCCCTCCTCCGTCGCCGAGTGGGCGAAGGCGCTGACGCGCCGGTGCGTCGTGACGCTCGTCCCGATCGAGGTGCCGGCGTCGCGCAGAAGCGTCGAGCGCGGCGACCCGGAGTGCGCGCGCAAAACCCCCGCCGGCGTCGACCTCAACCGAAACTGGGCCGTCGGGTTCGAGCGCGCGCCTGGGACGGCCTTTGCAAAGAGAAGCGAGGAATACCCCGGCCCCGAACCGTTCAGCGAGCCGGAGAGCCGCGCCGTGCGACGCGTCGCGATGAATTCGCGGCCGCACGGATTCGCAAACGTCCACAGCGGGGAGTGGGCGCTGTACGTGCCGTGGGACCACGAGCCCGCGCGCGCCGAGGGGCTCCCGCCGGACGCGGGGTGGCTGCTGGAGCGCCTGAACGCGCACTGCGAGTGCGTCCACGGCGCCGGCGGGGAGGTGAGCGGGTACCTCGCCAAGGGGACCAGCATGGACTGGATGTACGGGGAGGCCGAGACGCCCTACCCGCTCACGTTCGAACTCTGGGGCGAACACGGGGAGGGGAAGCAGAGAAGAAGCGCGGAGGACGACGGGAAAGAGGCTTTGCCGCGAAGAACGGCGACGAGGAAGAGAAAGAAGCCTCTCGCTCCGCCGCGTCGCGCGGGCGGGGGCTCGTCGGGAGGCGCCGCGAGACAAACGCGCCCCTTCTTTTTCGGGCGGCGGCGGCAACTCCACGCGGAGGAGGAACGCGTCGCGTTCGGGTCGTCCTCCGGAGCCCTTCGGGTCTCGGACGCGTCTTTTTCGTCGTCGCGCGAAGAAGACGCGCCTCGTTTCGACGACGCGGCGAACCGATGCGTGCGGATGTTCAACCCGCCGTCCGGGTCGGAGTACCGCGGCGCGATGGCCGCGTGGGTGAACGTCGTCCTTCTCTTCGCCGACCACCTCGCGGGCGCGTTCGGCGAGGGGGGCGGGGGCGCCGGGGGGAGGCTGGAGTTTTCGGGGGACGGGGAGTCGGCGAGGGAGTCGGCGAGGGACTCAGCTTCGGGAGGGGCTTCGGGAGCGGCTTCGGGGGGTTGGCGCGCTCGCGTGTCCGCGGGGGCGGAGGGCGCGGAGGCGTTCCTGCGCGAGACGCGCGACGTGTTCGCGCGGTCGCGCACGGAGCTCGATCCCGCGGGCTCCGGGCGGGCGTCGGAGACGGCGGCGTGGCGGGCGGCGATGCGGCGGGAGGAGGCGGAGCGCGCGGCGAGGGGCGCGGCGGCGTCGTACGAGTGGGAAAAGAGAGCCGCCGCGAGCGCGTACGTGCTCGCCGGGGCGGTGGGAACGGCCGCCGCGCTCGCCGTCCTGGCCAAGGCCGCGAGAAGTCTCGGAAGGAGGCGAAGGCGCCGTCGGGTGGATTGATTTTCGCTTCGCTTCGTTTTATGTTTATTGCTTCGCTTCGTCAATGGTACATTCGAGAGTCGGTTCGTCGTCGGTCCACCGCGCGCGCTCTCGTCCCTCTGCTCACGAGACGGTTCGCCCGAACGCGACGGCGCTGATGTACAGGTTCTTCGCCCACTTTTCCTTGACGTGCGTGCTCGGGAACGCGCTCGTCCTGAGCGTCTCCTGCGTCTCGTCCGCGGGCCTTCGCCGGGGGATGCTGAGCACAAACGCGGCTTGGTCCGGGGTGGCGGCGCAGCACGTGATCCTGAACCCCGAATCCCACCGCCTGTGGATCCCCTCGCTCGGGTACATGAAGTCCAGCTCGACGCACTGGTCCACGAACCCGGCGTTCCGCGACATGACCACCGCCCACCTGGTTCCCGACGTGGCCATCGAGGTGACGTAGAACCCTTCCTTCCACTTTTTGTTGATCCACTTGAACGGGAACGAGTCGGACACCTTGTAGCTCTGCTGCGTGTACGGCGTGCCCTTGGACATGATCACGAGCGCGGACCCGGTCGTGCTCCCGGCGAGGGCGGTGATGTAGTACCCGTCGTCCCACTGCTCCAGGATCCAGTCCTTCGGGAGGAACTGCGTGGAGAGCTCCCAGGCTTGGGCGCTGAACCCGGTGCCGGCGTCCATGATCAGCGCCCACAGCTCCTGGGCGCACGACACCGAGCTGATGAACAGCCCGTCGTCGTTCCCCTTGTCCACGTGCTGCTCGATCCTGGAGTTAGCGACGTTGTAGTGGTAGCGCTGCTTCATCGGCCGGTGCGCGTTGTAGATGGTGATCCACTGCTGCGCCGGCACCCCGAGCCGCACCTTCTTCTTCGGCCGCCCGTCGTCCCCGTCCTCGTCCAGCGGCTCCGCCTTGCGCTTCTGCCCAACCTTCTGCGCCCCCTCCGTGGAAATCGGGCGGCGGTTCGCCGGCCCGCACAGCGGCTCGAACAGCGCCGCCAGGGCGCCGTACTTGGGCTCCTCGTCGAACTTGAGGTTCACCACCGCCTCCATGTACTGGCGGAACGCCGCCGGCGTGCTGTACCGGCAGAGCGCCTCCGCCGACGTCGCCATCTTCTTCTTGCACACCAAAAACCCCTTGTTATCCCCCTGGTACCCCTGCCACGGCAGCCGCCCCTTGAGCAGGAACAGCAGCGTGTACGCGAGGGACTCGAGGTCGTCCCTCCGCGAGCCCGTCCGTCCCAAGTGCGCGTGCACCGAGGCGTACCGCACCGTCCCCCGGAAAATATCCGGGCGCTGGTCGTAATCCACGTGCGTCGAGCAGATGGCGTCGCGCCACCTCGTCGCCAGCCCGAGGTCGACCAGGTAGAGCTTTTTCTCCGTCGGCGTACCCGGCGGCCCGAGCAAGAAGTTCTCGGGCTTGATGTCGCCGTGGACGAACCCTTTGCTGTGGAAATTCTCAAGGATCGCGAGCGCCTCGACCGCGATGCACGCCACCATCTCCTGCGACATGATCTGCCCGTTCGTGTTCCACGTGTCCCACAGGCTGGGCCCGAGAAGGTCCATCACCATGACGTAATACTCCCCCTGCCTACCCTTGAAGTGCACCTTCGGAACGCCCAGAATACCCCCGAGGCCGCTGAAGGCGTTGTACACGGACCACTCGTACGGCGGGCCGTAGTTGCACCCCTTGCTGCTCCGGTGCTCGAACTTGAGCGCCACCTGATGCGCGTTGGACCCGGTGGCGTGCTTCGCGTCGCCGCTGCTGTTCAGCCGCGTCCCGACGTACACCTGCCCGAAACCACCCTTGCCGAGCTTGCGCTCCACCTTGTAGATGGGCGAGCCCCCGACCTGGGCCTGAGTGACGAGAGCGAGGGAGGTGAGAGGGGTCAGTCGAGGATACCGATACCGGCGGGGGGAAGGGGGGCGGGGGAAGACGAATCCGACGCGCGCTTTCGTTTCTTGGGCGGGAAAGCGCCCCTCGCTTCGTTAGGTTAAGATGGCGGGAAGGAAAGGCGCCCCGGGCTCGCGCGGGTCGAGGTCGATCGCGAGCGCGAGAACGCACCCGCTCCGGGACGGGCGCGGCGGTCGCGTCGTCATCGTGCGCGGGCTGGTCCCCGCTGCGTTCCTCGCTGACCTCGTCCATCTTGTCCTTGTCGTTCGCCTTGGCGCCCGAGATCGGCTTCGGCGCGGGATCCGGCTTCTTCGCGGGCGCCGGTCGCTTGTCGGCAGCGCCGGCTTTCCCGCCCTCGGCGCCGCCCCGAGCGTCCGCCTTCGGGTCGGCCTTCTCCTCGTCCGCCTTCCCGAGGAGCTCCTTGTTCTCCTCCGCGGGCTTGTCGTTCGCTTCCGCTGCCCCCTTGCGCTGAGGTCGCGTGGCGCGCTTCGGCATCAAACAACCACCGGCGCGCGAACGCGTTTTCCGAGGGCTGTTGATTCACGCACGAGCGCTCCGGCGAGGGGGTCGGCCGGTCGCGACGCGACGGGAGGAGGACCCTTCCGCGCCCGGGGACGGATTCGCACGCGAGCGCGAGAGAGGAGACCGCGCGGCGTGTCGTGACGTGACGCGGTCGCTGCGCGTCCGGGTCTCACCGGCGCGAGCCGCGGGGTGCGGGAATACCGGGAATCGCCCTTGTTTTCCCGGTAGACTCGCCACCAGCTGGATTCGCGGCCGAGACGCGAACCGTCGGCAACTGGCGCGGCTCAGACTCGCGGCGGGACCGTCACACCCCGACGCGGGGAGGAGCATGCCGGTCGCTCACGCGCGCGTCCCCGTCGTTCCCGCTCGCCTCGATCCGCGACGCTCCGCGTTCGTCGGCGCCGGCCGCGAGGGTCTCCCCCGCCTCCGCGCCCGCGCCTTCCCCCCTCGGGCTCCCCGCGCGCCGATGGCGTCCTCCACCCCCTCCCCACTCCTGGGCGCGATGGACCCCGCGATCGTGGGCGATCGCGGCCCCCTGCACGTGCGCACGCCCCTGCTCTTGTCCCAGCCCATGAGCGCGGCGCTCGGCCGCGACGTGTACGTCAAGCTCGACGCGCTCCAGCCGTCCGGCTCGTTCAAGCTCCGCGGGATCGGGTACGCGTGCCAGGCGGCGGTGCGTCGCGGCGCGACGACGCTCGTCTCCTCGAGCGGCGGGAACGCGGGCCTCGCGGTGGCGTACTCGGGTCAGCGCCTCGGCGCGCCCGTCGCGGTGGTCGTCCCGGAGACCACCCCCGAGTTCATCCGCGACCGGCTCCGGTCGTACGGCGCGGACGTCATCGTCCACGGCTCGCAGTGGTCCGAGGCGAACGCCGAGGCGGAGCGCGTCGCCGAGCGCCTCAACGGCGCCCTCGTGCACCCGTTCGAGGGCGAGACCACCTGGATCGGCCACGCCACCGTGATCCACGAGATCGCCGACGACCTCGCGGCGCTCGGCGCCCCGCCCGACCGCATCAGGCCCAGCGCGGTCGTGACGTGCGTCGGCGGCGGGGGTCTGCTCGCGGGCGTCCTGCGCGGCCTGCGCGAGGTCGGGTGGGGCGATGACGTTCTCGCCGTCGCCGCCGAGACGACGGGCGCCGACTCCCTCGCGACGAGCTTGGACCGCGACGAAGTATCGACGCTCCCGGGCATCGCGTCCGTCGCCAAGTCCCTCGGCGCGGCCTCGCCCTCCCCCGCGGTGTTCGAGATGTGCAGAGGCAACCCGATGGTGGCGTCGTGGCGCGTGTCGGACGCGGACGCGGTGGAGGCGTGCGCGAAATTCGCGGACGACCACCGGGTGTTGGTGGAGCCCGCGTGCGGCGCGGCGCTCGCGGCGGTGTACTCGGGGAAGTGCGACGCGCTCAAGGCGGGCAGCATCGGGGAGGGGCCCATCGTCGTGGAGGTGTGCGGGGGGGCGATCATCGATCGCGCGACGCTCGACGCGTACTGCGAACAGTTCGGGGTGGCCAGGGGAGGGGGGTAGGGGGGGGGTTGATGATGTCGTGAGGAAG
>MDSW01074805.1_pt1 | contig 14052 bp, 18 predicted proteins | sample 811171 | NCBI WGS metagenome assembly MDSW01 (sample SAMN05326641, study PRJNA326480) | marine metagenome | isolation source: seawater | place: Atlantic Ocean: North West | collected 2012 | reverse complement strand
TTAAATGTACTAGCCTTACTCGAATTATTTTTATTTTGATTGTTTCTATTTGTATTATTCATATTTGTATTATTCATATTTGTATTATTCATATTTGTGTTATTGATATTCATAACTATATATATTTTAAAATAATATTTAAATTCAAAATTAATTTGTTTTGAATTTAATTAGTCTACTCTGAATTTTGACATATTTTTTAATATATCTTTTTTATTTTCTTTTTTTTTTGCTCTTTCAAGGATTTCTCTTGCTTTATTAATTTCTTCTTCAGAAACCTCGCCATCTCCATCTAAATCCAATAAATGTTCATATTCTCTATATTTATGTGGTATAATACAAAAACGACTTTCTTCATTTAATAAATAATCAACAAAAACATTAAATATACCTGTTAAACCTAAGGCAACCAATATATCTCTAAGTCCCATCCATAGTACAGCAAATACTAAAACATGTCTGCCTAAAGACTTTTTTAAATAATTTTCTTGTGATTTACTAATATCAATTTTAACATATCTGGAACTTATATTTAACAAAATCATAACAAATCCTGTAAAAAATTTACTTTGATTAATATTATTAAAAAATAAATGGATTGATTCAGGAATCATATATTAATTATATAGATTAAATTAATCACCACTATTTCCCAATGAATTTAACAGACGAATCGCATTTCTTTTAGCTTGGCCAAATAAATCACCAAAACTGTTAATTTCACCACCGTCATTTAACGATATACTTTCTGTTGAAACGCCTGTCTCTCGTCCTATATCTCCCTGTACATTCGCAAATTCTTTTTTAGCTTCCGCTTTCGCTTTTGCCTTTGTTTCAGCAGCTTTCTTTTTTGCCGCAGCTGATTCTTCATCGGCTAAACCTTCATCTGACTCACCGGCTCCTTCAATCAATACTGTATTTTTATAAGAAATTATTATTAAAATAATTAAAAATAAGTAAAATTCATTTAAAACAAAGAAGACACCCAATAAAATAAAAAGAGCTATACCTGTTTCGGTTTTTAAAACATCAGATATTAAAGATGGTAAAATAGTAAAATCATTTATTCCAAAAAATAAAGTTATTAAAGAAATAAAATAAATAATTTTTTTTTGAAAATATTTGTTTGTGTTTTTCATATTAATATTAATATTAATATAGAAATAATTATTGTTTGGTTGCTGATATTGATCTTCTTTCGGCACCAACTTTAAGCTCTCTGTCTAAATCTGTAATATTTGTCCTTAATACTCTTCTCGCTTTATTTAAATTTTTCTTTAGTAAACCTCCAATGAATGGTTCTGTTGGAGCATCAGCATCCGCATCCGCATCCGCATCAGCATCCGCATCAGCATCCGCATCCGCATCAGCATCAGCATCCGCATCGGCATCAGCATCAAGGTCTTCCTCCTCTTCCATTTCAGTATTGACTTTTTCTACACCATCGGCCACTTCGGTTACATCAAGATTTTCAACAAACCCCTCAATGCTATTGTGTAATAAGACAATTATTATTAAAGAAAACAAGATAGCACATGAAAAGTCGCAACGTATTATAATAAATGCTAAAGAAATAACAAGAATAGCTCTACCTATCATATTATTGGCGATATCTGATAAAAATAGGGGTGTTTGATACATTAGAGCTAATAAAGCAAATGCTAAAAATAAATTTAAATTTTTCATTCTTAATAATTTAACCATTATATATAAATTAATATATATTTTTTCAAGTTATTATAAATAATTTTTTATCTCTTTTTTTTATAAGAATGAGTTGTTCATTAGGATTTGCTGAACTTTCAGATAATAAAGATATTAAAGATGTTTACAAACCGACATCTAATAAAAAAAAACATAATCAAACATATAAGAAAAGAAAGATAACTGGTAAAAATGTTGAAAATTTCCTAAATTTAATGAATAAAGTAGGAAACGATAGTACAGATGATGGGTCGGGTTTAGCAGATTTCAATCCGCCACCAAAACCTGAATTGACAAAACAACCACCCGAAATTCAAGAAGAAAATGTAGACAGTTCGTTATCACCAACGGAGTTTAAAAAGTTAGATGAGTATACCGGTGGGAATGTAAAATTTAATCAGTATATACCATATTCTACAAATACCCAAACGAATCCTCAATTACCAGAACATAAAGACAAACTTTTTGAAAGGTTAAATTATGTGATTCATCTTTTAGAAGAAAATAAAGATTACAAAACACAAAATGTGACCGAAGAACTTGTATTATACATGTTTTTAGGAGTTTTTGTTATTTTCGTAGTTGACTCTTTTGCGAGAGCCAACAAATACACTAGATAATACATAAGACTTCTTCTGATTTTTTAGGATAAATAGCATAGTTATAGAAATATAATGAATTTTTCATTTTAGCTAAATAAATATATTTTTCCAATAATAATTTCAAAATTATATTATTATTCGATATATTTTCAATTAAAATAATTTTTGTATCCCAATCTTTACTAACAATACTCATAGTTATCAAAAAGCCTAAAGTAAATATATTATCATCAATATTTTCATTTTTATAACTGGTTGTGAATTGTAGACTTTTTGTTTTATTATAAGTTGTATGAGCATTACGTATTATGTAATAGCCAAAAAATTCTTGATTTATCATTAAAGCTGCTATTTTGATATGTTGTTTTTCAACCAAATAAAAAATATGAGATAGGTTAGGGGTAAATGTATACTTAAAAGCACTCAAACTTTCCTGATATATTTGATGAAATTTATTAAGGTTTGTTTTATCAATGAATACAATTGAAATATTGGGTTGGTCAAATTTATAGCAAAATTGCCAATTATCTATTTTAAACTGATAATTATAATAAGTGGTGAATGGTATTATGGCATTCGATTTATTTTCTCTTTTAAAAAAACAAACAAAATTATTGTTCATATTCTGTAAATGTCGGAGATGTGTAAATATTTGATTGGGAGCATACTTTTTTTTTCTGTGTTTCTTGTCTACGCATAAATAATCTACGTAATTTATTTTAATTTTTGTTTGGTCTAATTTACAATTTATTGGGAACATTCCCATACAAGCGAGAATTTTATCATTATATTCTTTCAATGATATAGTTACCAAACTATCATGTTTTTCAAAAGTATCTAAAATATAATCCGTGGGTGGGTCAAAATATTCACTTTTGTTTGGGAGAAAATTATTTCTAATAAAATCGACAAGTGGTTCTTTTTTTTCAGCTGGAAAATCTAAATAATTATATACTTTGATACTATTATCAAAAAAAGGAGAATCTTCTGGTAACTTATCTGTAATAATGCCAGAAATCATAAAATAATAATAAATCCAATAATAAATATTATGTAAATGAAATACAGGTTGTCTGGACCAAAATTTAAAATTTAATCTGAAATATCCAATAAATAACATATAAAGTGAAATAAAAGTAACTATCGTATAAACAATTGTCAATCTTACATGATCGACCATAAATAATTATATTAAATATAATTATTTGTGGATTAAAGCGAATTACGATTTTTTAAGAACATATAAGTACTGATGTTCATAATTACAACCGTCCATATTAATTTTTCCTTCTAAAATAAATCCTGCTTGTTTAGCCAATGTTAGTATATTCTTTTGACTTTCCATATAAAAAGTATGTTTATTTTGTCTTACCTGACCTGATTTATCATCTTTAAATGTTTCATCGAAAATTGCCTGATTTTTATGTTTTTGTAATTTAAAATCAGATTTGTATTTAAAATTAGTAAATTTTACAAAAGAATTAGTTATTCTATTTTTGTCATATTTTTGAGGCGAAACATTTATTAAAATATCCGCCGCATTTACAATTGGATTAAATTTATCCCTATTAACAAGGTGTAATGTCAAAGTTCCATTTGGTTTTAACCATGTAAAAGCATTTTCAAAAAATTGTTTCTTATTTTTAATATAGTAAATAGTAAAATAAGTACACAGGATATTAGTAAATGATTTAGGCGGATGATTCATGGAATTTAAAGCATCTTTTTGTAAAAATTCACACTCTGGGTGTTTTGATTTAGCTCTATCTATCATAGCTTTTGATTTATCAACACCTTTTATCTTATATCCCTTTTTAACAAATTTTTTTACTAAATCTCCTGTACCACAACCAATATCTAAAATTTCACTTTTTTTGTTTGGTTTAGAAGTATGGCAAATTTCATTAAATTCATATTTTGTTTTATATGAATCATTCATAATTTTATCATAATATTTAACATAAAATTCATCATACAAATCTTTATTTTCTTTCAGTTCAAATTTTTTCAATTGAGTAAAACCCTCTACTGTAGGATTAACCTGATTATATCGATGTACTAATAAAAAAATCAATGCTAATAAAACAAGCATTTTTAACCATAATGAAGATTTGTCATACTTTTTAGATAAATAGATTAAAAATTTGATTGTTTGTTTATAAAATTTATTAATCATGTTGATTTCAAATTTCATATATATATGTAATATTATTTGATTTTTTTTTATTAAAAATAATATAAATGAATAGTCAAGAAATTAATGATAAAAGAAAAATAGTTGATTTTAAAAATATAACGTTTTCCAAATACAAAAAAGCTGATGCGAAAAAAGAATTAATAAAATGTTTATTGGGTCAAAAAATAGAACATGCATGTTATTGGTCAGCTGAATTTATATGTGCTGGACATTTTTTATATTTATGGGAAATTATATTCCTATGTTTAAGTAAAAATATACACATAGGTAACCCAAAACTTGCGATTTATATAAATATGAGGCTAGATAATTTTAAGAACATATTAAATAGTGGTTATTCCAATGACATTCTTAAAATGAGAAATAATAAGAAAATTCGTTTTTTATTTTGCGAAGTAATAGCTATTTTATGCTTTTCAAAAAAAAAGAATTCTTTTGATGTACCTAAAATCAAGGAATGTGATTTTAACTTTTTCAATCTCACAGAAAAACTTTCTGCTAAAAATAAAAGATTGGGATTTAATATATTTAATAATGAAGATCCAAATGAAATTTTTGTCGCTATAAATGAATTTGCTTGGAATATAAGTATAAAGGTAAAAGATAACTATAAGGCCAATTATTGGTTGGAATGGGTATTAGAATATCATAAACTCTGTAAAAAAAAGAAACAAGAGAAAAAATGTTTCAGAAGACAATATCCGGTTGATAACAAATATCAGGTTAACATGGTCTGGTTAATATGGGATGTTTTATTTACAGAAGCAAGAAAAAGAAAAAATGGTTTAGTAAAAATTATAGATGCCTTAAAAAATATTTTTTGTATTAAATATTCATCAGGTACAAATACAAAACGAAAATTTATTATATATAATGCTATATCTTTATTAACAGAATCTTATGATTTAAATACTTCTATAATAAAAGATAAGGAAAAGGTTGAAAAAATAAAAAATCAGATAGATAAAATTTATATACAAATAAAAAAAAATGAAATAAAACCAGATACCGATTATTTGTTCAATAATATTAATGGTAATAATTTAGAAAAAACAATAAATAAATTAGATAAATTAAATACACTGACGTATATACCTAGAAATAATTAATTTAGGGATTAGTTAAATTTTTTTTATTTACATATTATATAATGCCTTATATGATTGGAGGAAAAAGAAAACAAAGAGCCTTAGCCGCAACTGGATGTGGAGGAAATATGAAAGCCGGGTTACCATCGAGTGTCGGAGTACCTTTATCACAGAGATTGCGTTTCAAAGATTGCTCTTGTAAAATTAATAAGGGTACAAAGGGAACTAAATGCGGACCGAAAGCGGATTAATAAATATATATTTTAATTAAAAAATATATATTTTAAGAAAAAAAATATGAAATTCCATTAAAAACCACAAACATTTTTAGGTCGTATATGTCAATTATAAGAAATTCTATTATTACACTATATTTAGGGATCTACAGTCTAATGAAAGATATAATCTAATTTTATTTTTCATCTTTCTTTTCTTCTATGTCTTTTAATTTAATCACTTCTATTATTTTTTCCCTTTTGTTTTTTCTGGAAAGTTCGCTTTCTTTTAAAACAAATTGTCTTAAAAATTTTAACATAAACCTACTTATGGTATTATTAATTATTTGAAAAATTTTAATAATTCCACCAGTTGTTCCTAATATTGAAAAAAATCCTTTATGATTATTGGTCCTTAAAAGCCAAACGTCCGATAATATCCCCATTAAAATAGAATTGGTTATAATTAATACCATTTCCAAAATAAATTTAAATCGGTTCTTTATTTTTCTATCTACCTCATAATTAGGTAATTTTTTAATGTCTATAAATAAATCTTCATAGTATAATGGTTTCGAAGCAGTATAATATACAATCCATGGAAAATTCCAAAACAATATAATAGACGCAAACCCTATAACAATTGGATAATATACAAGTTCATTTATTTCTTCATAAGCTAATACAGCAAGAACACCAATGAATGGTAAAAAATATCTTTTTATCGGTGTATTTTTAACACATTTTTTACATGAAAATGTACGACAACACATAACTAACTGTATTCTATCGTATTTTCTAAATCTGTTTACGATAATATTTAGAGAATAATAAAGTCAATATAAAAATATTTAATATTCTATATTTTTATATGGACACAGCTTTAAAAGAAACGATGAATAGTATAACAAAAGGCGAAAAAACATTTGATCCAAAAAGTTTTGCTGAATCTTTTAGAGAGAATTTATTAAATGTTTCTAAAAAAGTATCAGAAATACCTTTAAGAAACTCTATACCCACAACAAATATTAAAGAATTAAATATCCCAAGTTTAAACGTGACAAAAGTTCCAAACATGACAAGTTCATTTACTTTTTGGAGTGTATTTAAAATTATTTTAGCAATATTTATTATTTCTATTTTAGCATTAAATGTATATTCATTTGTTACTGAGGGCGTTGATGCTTACTCATATATGTTTAACCCCAGTCAAAAATCTCCAGAGAAAGAATTAAGTTTAAACAAAGATGAAAAAGATAGTGGTGAAGATGAAACAGCTGTAGATGTTGCGGTTGAAAAAAATGCGAAGGAAAATAAAAAAAACCCCACTGAATTGGAAACCGTCATGGAAAATAGTAAAAATAATGTTCAGGATTCTCTAGAAACAACTGTTGTAGAAAAATCAGTTGATAATTATAAAGCTAGTAACGTTTCTTTAAATGCTAAAAGTAAAGCTGGATATTGTTATGTTGGTGCCGATAGAAATGTGAGAACTTGTGTAGAGGTTGGTGAAGATGATGTCTGTATGTCTGGCGAAATATACCCTTCACTTGATTTGTGTGTAAACCCTAATTTAAAAAATTAAGAAATATGGTATTATAACTTAGTCATTTCTATATGGACATGATTATATTTAGTTTTATTTGTTTTGTTTTTGTGTTTTTTTAGACAATCTGTTACACTATTCTTAATTTTATTTGAAACCGATGATAAAATAATTAGACTTTCTGATTTGAAGTCGTGATATTTATCATGTGAAAAACGACATGAACACCGAGAAGCGTGTTCTCCATTAGTATAATAATCTCGTGGTGTCCCACAGTGAATACAATAATTGTTACCCATGTTTGATAATAATATTTATTATTATCAAATTTACTTTAAATCAATTTAATTCGTAGAATGTCCTAAAAACCATCTCATCGATAAATATGGAGGAAATACATTCAAAGCGTCATTTGATTTCATATTAGGTCCATCTGCTACCAAACGTTGGATTTCTGTTGTAGTTAACGAATAATTATAATATCTCAACCCGGATAGCTTACCACTAAATCCACCATTCATATTTGCAAATAATTTCCCGTCGTTTTGTCTAGGTACAGACGATAGCTCGTGTCTGGCAACAATAGAACCATTAATATACACGTCTACGAATCTATTTTCTAATCGGATAATCACGTGAAACCATTTTTCTAAAGGAATATCCGGTACTTCAATAATTTCATTAGGATTCTTAAAAACACTCATGTAAATATGTAATTTGTTTGTTGTACCGTCTAAATATAATCCCGGCGAATTTAATGGTTGCGCGGGCACCTGAACAGATTCACTACCTTTATGGAATATATGTTTCATCTCACCCGGTTTAAATGAGTGAAAATTATCTTCGCCAACCATTAGCCATGTAGAATAGGTAAATTCAATTCCACCGTCTTCATTATTTGACCTCAATAAAGGTTTGGCTGACGGTAAATTGGGGTCTTGTTCAATATCGACTCTTTTTTTCCCTGTTATGATTCCATCAATTAATACTGGCGAACCAGTTGGTGCGAACAAAATATGTAAAGCATGTGCCATAAATCTCAATAGTAATATAAATGAAATTAACACTAAAAGTAAGAAAACTACTTTAGCTACTAAAGTATTAGAGTTTAAAAATCCCTGTGCTCCACTGACAAATTTATTATTTCCAAATTGACCAAAAGCGCCGCTTGGTTTAGTGTTTACTAAATCGCCAGCTGTTGAACTAATTTGATTTCCTATGTTTGATATTGCTTCGGCCATATCTATATATTATATAATAATATTTAGATATTTAAATTTCTAAAGAGGCTGTCTCTTTGTTATCGGTTATAAATGAAAATTTGACTCTGTATTTATTCATTAGATTTCCGAGTAAACTACCAGAATATCCTTCTTTATAAATTTCGTAACTTTCTCGGGGATTCATTGTTCTAGAGTAGTATCTTACTTTTGCTATATTCCCGTCAAACCCAATCTCCTCGCTTACCGTGGGGCATATCTCTATCCCCGCTGTTCCATCTACTTTAACTGGTCCGGGTAATAAACTCGTTTTTACTAATTTACCATCGATATATGTATCTAATGAGCGGTTATTAGTTGTTATATTTATATTGGTCCACTTTTGTAAAGGAATATTAGTTATTTTACTTACAACCATGTTTTCACTGATTCCAGAATCACCTATTTCACCATTTTTGTAAATTTCTAAATTTACTACTAAATCATTTGAATAATTATCAAGATAGATCTCAGGAGATAGACCTCCACCATTGCCCTGTCTTCTAATTATTGTCTTTTTTTTTCCTAATTTATAATTCCAATTATTTACATACATCCAGAAAGAATATGTAAAGTCAGTAGCTGCTGAGTTACCTGATAACTTTGTAGAATTTATAACAACACTATCTTTACCGTCACCATAGTCCAAAAGGGTGGAAGATGTAGGGTCGGTAAAGAAATATCTATATATCCATATTACAACAAGTAAAACTATGAAACCAATAACAATTTTTTTGAAATCCATAATATAATATTATATGAGATATTTTCTAAACCTCAGGCGGGTTTTTATTTTTATATAAATTGTAGTTTCCTTTAATTTTACTTTTTGATAAATAAGAAGCATAATACACAACATTTGCTATACCTCCACTGATGCCATTATCCTCACCTGCTTTCAATCGTTCAAGTCTCTTAAATGGAACAATTCTCTCCGTATTGGAAACTAATTTACCATTTAAAAAGATATCGATCGTACCGCCGATATAATTCACAACGACGTTATGCCATTTTTGTAATTTAAATTTTTCCTCTTTATGAATAACAATTTCCTTGTTTTCTATTTTTGCCGAATCTCTTTTTACTTTACTAGTTTTAATTACCAATTCATTGTTTCTTGCGTTATAACCTATAGTAGGTTCACCATTAAAATCTAAAATTTTTGAAAATTTGTTGTAAGCTTCACTTGTATTTGGCGCTTGAGAATGAATAAAAAACCAACAAGATACTGAATAATTATATAAAACTCCATCTATTATTTTTTTCTTTTTAAATTCATCATTTAAAATATTACGTTCATTGCTAAAATAAGTTGCTTTATCTAATAAAACAATACCTTTTTCTAAAACACCGCTATTTTCTTTTTTATATTCATTAATAAACTTTAAATTTTCATCAGATTCAGCTATTTCATTTTTAAATAATATTATTTGTTTTGTATTAAGTTGTATATGTTTTATCATATTTTCCATTTCCTTATCACATTTTTGTATTAAGTAATTATCTTTTAAACGTTCACAATCTTTTTTGGGTTTAAACCCTATACCCTGTAACAATTGTTTTAACTGATATTCTTTATCGGGATTATCTAAATTTTTTGTAATTATTTTATCCCACGCATCTGTATTCAAACTATTGGACACGCTCAGTAATCTATTTATATCTGGATTTTCAATAGATTTCTTAAAAATATCGTTAGCATTATTTAAAAGCGATGTAATATATTCGCTAGGCTCTTTTACATCATTTCCCTCCATTTGATTTTTCCTTTTTTTCTTTATTATCTGGTCTCTAATCTCATTAAATCTACTTGTTGGGTAAACCTTGCTTAATTCTTTTGCTGTCATTGGTATATCAAGTTTTTTTGGCTTTTTACTACCATGTCCCAAATAATTTTTAATCCATTCCGAATCATCTTTTTTCGTTTTCCTTGTCCATACACATTTATTTTTCATAAGCGCGCTACCATAACCAGGAGCCCACCCAGCTATTGTTTTTACAGAATTCCATCGAATTTTATTATTGTATATATTTAAATCACCCTTCAATAATACGGTTTTTTTTTCTCCCGGTCGTTTATTCATGCAAAAGTCATTTAAATCTTCCTGGTCTTTTATTTCCTTTTCCATTGATATAGTTATTGTATCTCTATTGTAATAATCACTGGGTACTTTTGATGACAATGTAATAAGACTCGGTTCGCTATTAACAGGGTCAAAATTATAAATTTCATTAATTTTCTTTTCTAATTTTATTTTTTTAATTTTTAAATTTTCTACCCTAACATCTAATTTTCTTATTTTATCGACATCATTAAATTTATTTAAATATGTAGCCTTGGTTAGTATTGGTAAAATAAAAAATGATAATATAACAACTATTTCAGCAATAAATATCCCATAAACAACCTTTGGTGTGTATTTTAATTCATAATAAATAAAGTTAACTAAATCCAAGAATAAACATGGTATCATAAATAAGGCATGGTATATTATTCTCAAAAATGGATTTTTTGTTAATTCAAAAAGCTGTTTTTTAAATAGTACAACGACAGCGGCTAAAATAATAACAGTACTTAATACAACCAAAAGTGTTGATAAATATTTCGGAGCACTGTCTGTTGTCGCAGCATAGTATAGTAATCCAGCGAAAAATGCTAGAGCCACTATCATAAACACACTCATGTAAAGATAATAAGACGTTTTTTCCATTAATTTTGAATTTAACTCGCCCGGTGTTGCGTTTGTCACATCTTTATTAAAATTATTTACAAGTAAAGACATGAAAACAACAAATCCCAGTAATAATGCTGAACCGCCCAATAACATTGGGTAATCTTTAAATGTTATAGGAGCGGCTGTCGTTTCTTTTAAAGATACGTTTCTTTTCATTTTATTCCATTTATGAGGCATAAAAAAACTTAAAATAGGATTCAATACTTTAATCAATAAGTTTTTAATTTTATTTGTACCCATTGAAAATTTATCAAAATTATACAAAACCATCATTAAAAATATAAAAGTAGCACCTAATCCAATTAATATTGTATCCATTCTACGATGCTTGTACGTTTTTTCTACTATATTACTATTTTCATCAGGCCAAATAAAGTTAATAAATTCATTAAATTTTAATTTAATACCGGTAACAAATGAAAAAACTTTAGTAAAATATCCTGATAATCCACCGGGGGAATTTGCTATTTGTGATAATTTAATACCTAAAAATCCAGCAACTAATAATATCGCCGTTATAATTGGTATATATACTATAAAAGGTAAAGCCATTTTTGCTACTTTTACCGATGAATCTTGTTCTGACATATATATTTATATTAAAATGATATTATTATTTTTTTCGCGTAAATAAGATTTGTTTAAAATTTTATTTACATATTATTTTCAAGTGTTTTCCTTCTATGACAATTGGGACATAAAGCTGCTAAATTTGAAACATGATTTGAACCACCGTATTGTAATTCAACTTTATGATCTACTTCATAAGTAGCATCTAATATATTAGAACACATCGCACACTTCCATCCCTGTTGTGAAGCTATGTATTTTTTTTTACTTTCGCTAACACTTCTTTTATTTTTAACATTATTCATTCCAGAATTAAGCATTCTTTTCATTTGTGGTTGAATATAGTTATTTGTATTGGCTAGATGTGGTAAAACATACGGATTGGACGGCTGCATTTTTTGAAATGTTTCTTGAATATTTGTAAAATCCATAAATGGTGTTAAAATTTCACCAGCACCCTTATCTATTGGCATATATTTAATTAAACTGTTCGCGTGTAAAAACATATTTTTTCCTTCCGATGGGTGTTTTTTTAAAAACATATACACAGATAAACCTATAAACCCATATAAAATCATTGTATAATATTTTTTTCCTTTTAATAATAAGTCTGTATATTTACCGTCGTAATATGTATTTACAACCAGAAATCCAGTTATTAAAATAATCCATTTAGTGATTCTCATATAATTAATTCATAGATTATAATATCAAAACATTGTTTCTTTCTTTGTTGTTCTATGTGCTTTTTTTTGTAATGAGATAGACTTTGTTTTTCGCCTTTTCCTTTTTCTGTCTTTTCTTGTTATCCTGTTTTCTATAAGTTTCCGCCTTGTTTTATTTCTTTTCTTAATTTTATTTAAAAATTTATTTCTCTTTATAGTTAGTTTTTCCATGTCCCACTTCTCCATACGCAGGATTTTTTCTAATGATGTTTTATCTAAAGATTTACATATTTTGTTATGATCGCATAATTCTCCTATTGTCATTTTATAGAAGGGCTTTGGAGGTTCATACAATGTTGAATTGTATTTATGCGTTTCATACATATAATTAAATTGATATAAAATTAATTATATCAATTAAACATAAAACAATGGAAAATTATTATAATATTAGTAATTACCATTTAATAACAAATAGACGATTACAAAAAGAAGTAATCGCCCTATATCAATATGAAAATAATATATATTCACAATTTATAAAAAATATAAACCCTAAATTTGATAATGATGATATTTCAATAAGTGTTATAGAATCAAATAAACTTTCATTCACATTATTCTATAAAACTAAATATGCTATACAAATAACAATGAATATACCAAGCGAATACCCATTTCGACCACCCATATGTAAATTAAATAGAAATAATGATTATTTGGGACAACTTATTAAAATGAACAATCATGTTTATAATTTTAAAGTACATTCCGGAGACAATAACCAATGCTTTTGCTGTAAAAGTTTAACTTGTAGAAATAATTGGGGACCAAAAAACAATTTAGTGGATATGTTAAATGAAATATATGATATGTTTGAATTAATTAATAATAAAGTGGAAAAAATTTTTATTAAAAAAATTAAGAATAAAAATATTATGTCAAAAATTTTAAAAGAAAAACTTGGATACGATATAATTTAGTTATTTATTGTAATAATATGTAGATATTGTTAAAAATAAAACAACACTAAAAACATACATATATTTCTTTTTTTGTCTTATTTGTTCTTTATTTATTATTGCCTTCGGTTTATAATTTTTATAATATTCTTCTAAACTTTCATAAAAACTCCCTGTATTCATTTCTAGTTTTTTATTTATTTTGTTAAATACAAAGTGTATCCATTTCATGAATGAGGTTTTAGAGTTTAAATATGGTTGAACAGGAAAATCATCCAGTATCTTTCGCATAGTATTTCCAATGGGTTCTTCGGGGAAAAAAACCGGTAAGTTTTGTACTAAATTATAGTATTTCCTTATTGTTATTTCATTTGGATTTTTTGGATAATAAAGCGCTATAGTTTGTAAAGTAAATTTTAATTGTGGCAACCAAATCTCGTATTTTAATTTCATTATATAGATAAAAATATTAAAAGATTAAACATTAAACATATTATAATGAATTCAAT
>MDSW01119582.1_pt1 | contig 14055 bp, 8 predicted proteins | sample 811171 | NCBI WGS metagenome assembly MDSW01 (sample SAMN05326641, study PRJNA326480) | marine metagenome | isolation source: seawater | place: Atlantic Ocean: North West | collected 2012 | reverse complement strand
TCCACAAGTGAAGAGGCGATTCCTCTGGTATTCCAGGCATATCAATTCAGGTTTCTCTGACCACTACGTCTCCCCGCAGGGCGTAGCGGCCTCAACCTTCTTACCCTGGTACACGACTGTACCAAGGAGCACACAAAGCATCCCGGCGACCTACATTCGGTATATGAAGTAACCGGGGTGGCTCACTTTCCAATGGACATGGAAACATCTCTCAGTGACACGGTTATTCATTGCAATCTGGTGTGTCGTGAAGACCGAAAATTAGGTTTTTTTCAGTGGCAATATTTGGCTCGTCTTGAAGGCCGAAAGGAATATCATGCGAAAACTGGAGATTTTCATTATTTTCTAACAAATCTTCGACTTCATCTCCATCGGGTGAACTATCAAGGCCGAAGACGGGGACATTTGAGATAATCTTCGTGGGTGCTTCAAGATCGAATGGCATTTCTATCTCCTTAGAAAAATTGTCTTGGGAGTTCTGATTGTCGCCGGACTCATTTTGATCATTGCGGGAAGCACCGCAGGTTGGGCACTGGTCTGTGTGTGACGCTAACCCACAGACTTCGCATATCATCATATTAGTGGCCCGAGGCCACTTGACTTGATGCTATCGACCGATTACTCTGCCTCATAATGGGCGCCTTCTGTTGGGGCGCTGCCATAAATAGCTGGCAATAATGAAAGTGACCCTATCATCATGGCAACAATGATGGCCCACTTGAGGGTTTCATTGGGCCAATCAATTGCATACCTTACTACACAGTACACAGTAGCTAGTGCGACACTCAATATCATTATTGGAAATCCTGTTTTGAAGAACCTGTTGAATGAGATATCATGACCTGCCTCTTCCGCTAGGCCTGCCGCTACTACATTGGCTGAGGCCCCAATTATCGTGCCATTGCCACCCAAACAAGCCCCAAGTGCCAATGCCCATGCCAGTGGCCCTAGAGCCAAATTCAACTCTGGATCGCTTGCAAGCTCTATCACCACAGGAACCATTGTAGCGGTGTAGGGGATGTTGTCAATGAAGGCGGAAGCGATCGCAGAAACCCACAAAAGAAGGAGCACTGCGACCATGAGTCTATTCTTTTCTGATGCCTGGGAAATGGTCTCCGATATTCCAGTGGCAATAGCATCTATGAGTCCCATATACTCTAGTCCGTGTATCATAATGAATAGCCCGGCAAAGAAAATTATAGTGGTCCACTCGACTGCGTCTAATTGCTCCTCGACGTGATGTGGAGAGGTGACGAGGAGCATTAGGACTGCTCCTCCCAATGCTATTGTTGCAACGGTAAGTAGAGGGTGATGGAAGCTTGAGTGGGCGAAGAATGCCAAGATAACTAGAAGGAGGATGAATCCCGATTTTTTCAGTAGTTCTGCATCCTTTATGTTGTACCTCAACCTTAGTAAATCGAGGTTTCTGTGCCTTTCTCCAGATAAACCATCTGATTCAAGTTTCGAAAGAAGCCAGAAGGAGGGTGCCATTGCTATTACTACAGCAGGCCCGATATGGGTGATGAAGTCGATAAATGCTATTCCTTGATCTGCGAGCATTACGTTTTCTGATAGAGCCTGAGTCGATAGTTGTGCTCCGATGATAATGTTTGGAGGATCCCCAATTTGGGTTGCGGCACCACCTATGTTAGAAAACATCACTTCGGCTATGATTAATGGCACTGGTTCCAGATTCAGTACTTTGGCAATTTGGATTGTGACAGGCACAATGAGGAGGATAGTAGTGACATTGTCCAGAAATGCTGAGAAAACAGCGGTTATGGTGCACAGAATGAATGTTAGTCTCCAAATTGAGCCGCCGCTGAACGCGTAAGCCTGAACTGCGGCCCATTCAAACACCCCTGTCCTACCGAGTATGTCGACAATGATCATCATGCCAATTAGCAATCCAATTGTTTCCTCGTCTATCCAAGTGACTACGGTCCCTAAGTCAGGACCATTGCCGACATAGTGGAGAGTAACCACAGCAGCAATCCCTCCAATTGCAGCTGCCAGAGCCCTATGTACTATCTCAAACACAATCAGGGCATATACTGCGATTAGAATTGCGAAGGCCGCAGGGACTGCCCAATCGGGCATAACAGGGGGCGCCCATGCTCCTGAGTCGGCTCCTGCTGCTAAGGCCCTTGTAAGGTACATGCATCTACGAAGGAAATACTACGTAAATATGTCACTGTATGGACGCCATGAATAATACCAATCATTTGCCTGACCAGAGGACCACAACATTCCCTCTACTGAACGAAATCTTAGAAGAAGTAGATGAGGCGAGAGATGAGAATAACTCGGACCTCTGTGCAGCGTCGCTGGCTATACCTCTGTTCAACTTTATTTTAACTAAAGACCTGCTAGACAGTTGATCGGAAATCTCCTCGATGACAGAATTGATTACACCCGATTTCCCTATCCTCACCGTAATCGGAAGATTTGGGTCTGATGAAATCTTGATTATCCTACCTGGAATTTCTGACATATTAATCTCTCACAAATGATGGGCCTAAAGTTCTTACTTCTTCACAATCCAAGCAGGTTTTTTTCAATGATTTGGAGCGAATCCTTAACCGATAATTTATACCGGGAATCAAGGCTTTCTTGCATTTTCTGCATATTGAGAATCCATAATATCCACTCCTTCTAATGCCATGTTTCTTACCAATTCTGAGGATCAGGCTAGCCGCTGAGTTTGAAATATCGGTATCGTAATTATTGAGCATTATGCACTCTAAATCTTTTATCGCCTCGGTGGCAACTGCCCTCCTAGACCTTGACCGCTTACTTCTATTACGGGACATTTCTAACTTTCCAACTCCTTCTCTATCAGAGCAGAAACTTGCTCTATACCACCTCTTCCATCTATTGAAATTACTCTCAAAGCCGAATTCACAGTCTCGTTTTCCTTGTACCAATTTGAAAGTGGCTTTGTTTGGCTATGGTACGCATTCAACCTACTCCTAACGGTGTCCTCTGTGTCATCCTTCCTCTGGACCAATCTAGAGGCTATGTCTAATGGTGCTGGATTGAATTTTACATGATAGATTTGACCGGTTTCTGGATCCATCCTCCTCCCAACAATTCTCTCAACTATTTCTTCGTCTGGAACCAAGATCATGATGACCATTGAAATCTCAGTGATTTCAGAAAGCTCCTCTGCTTGTGCGATTGTCCTTGGGAAACCATCGAAAAGGACTCCTTGTGAAGCATCATCCTGAGCCATCCTTTCGGAGATTAATCCAATGATTATCTTATCAGGAACTAGTAATCCTGCATCCATATACTCTTTGGCTTCAATGCCTAGTTGTGACCCTTCCTTGACTGCGGCCCTGAGCATGTCACCAGTCGATACCTGAGGCTTGCCTGTAACTCGGCTGATATTTCCTGCTTGAGTCCCCTTTCCGGCCCCTGGAGGGCCAAATAGCACTATAGAGGATGTGGAAGAATCTCTGTACATATGAATCCCAGATGGTTAGTGCTCATAACCATCACGGACGGTTCTGTTCCCACCATAGATGACCATACGCGCTCCATTGCTCCATAGTCCATCCCTCTGGGAGCCCTCCAAGAGGCAAAGGAGGTGCACCTTCGGGAGCAGTGGGGATCTCTAGAGATGGCAGCGATGACGAAGCTATAGCATCCCTCATCTCCTCATCGGAAACTGTGCCCGTGAGAACCTCTCCGGAAGCGCTGGTCTCCAGTGCGGCGGCCCTTCTCTCCGTTTTTGACCCGGATAGTAATGCCGATCCAGGAGGTATCAATTCTTCTTCTGGCCGAATTGCCAAAGATGAAGACCTCCTCATCCTCATTACCACGACTAACGATAGTGATACGATAACAAGGAAAATAGCGCCCATTGCCCATGAAGGGATAATCCCCTCAGTGGATTCACGGGCTTTACTGACTTTGAGTTGGAGATAACCATCGGTAGAGGATTCTAGACCGTTAGCACTGGAATTAGCAAAGAGTTCGACTTCGACGATTCCATACTCCGCATTTCCCGCTGGATCTGCAACTACTTCAATGACTATCGATTGACCTGGTTCGAGAGGGCCTGCGGCTGACGGGTCAACTCCAATATTCCATCCCTCCTCGCCCTCTACTTCGAGAGAGACTTCAGTTTGCGAGTTTCCGATGTTCTGTAGAGTGACATCGAATGTCGCTGGATTTCCAGGAATAACATCTTCAATAACTGGATCCGAGATCGTGAGATCTAACCACGCTGATTCCTTGACAGTTACATCCAGCCAGATGGTGCGTGAAAGATCTTCTCCAGCAGGAGTAATGAATTGTATAATCACCGGTATTCGGTCTTCTTGGGGTCCGGCAGATATCGCACCTGGAAGCTCCAATGCGACTGAAATCACCGCTTGCTGATTCATGGCCATTGCAAAGTTTCCTGCAGTCATGAAGCCCCCGGACCAGTCAGAAGGAATGCTTCCCAAAGTTAGTGAGACTATCAAGTCGACATTTCCAGTATTTTTGATCATGATATTAGCAACCCCTGTTAGACCTGGTGCTGCGGAGATAGACTGATCTCCCGATATATCTAGATCGGCTAGCTCCATAACAACCAACTTTGTTCTATTAGAAATGACCCCCCCATCAGAATGAGTAGTTCTGATTGTTATGGTATTTGAGTCGCCCATCTGTGCGGCCATTGGAACTATGGTATTAATTTGGAAACTGGCAGTCTGACCTGCGAGAATTTCAACTGTAAACGTCTCGAACGTCTCTTCATCTTCGTGGACTATCTGTATTGGCCAAGTATTCAATGAAGAAAAGGCCTCGACTTCAAAGGTCATGGGAATATTTCCATCATTACTCACTTCCAGTAGTGTGGACACCATTTCCCCATTCAGAACTGCTCTATCGGGAGCCAGTGCAACGGGCCCTAGTGGGACTCCCTCACCTGATGTGATATCAGTATGGAAATCGTCATTGGCCAGTACGAGTATAGTAACTGAATCATAGAGTACCAAGGATGGGTCATTTACTGACTGGGTCGTACAGGTTACAGTTTCAGTGGTACCTGCTGACGGTTCGCCGTTGGGTAGTTGCGGAACTCTGATTTTAATTGGGAGCGTGGTGTAGAGAAGTCTCCCAATTGGATCTGTTAAAATTTCGGATGACTCAGAATCCCAGATATTAACGGGCCACGAATTATCAGTGGAACAAGAGACGTCATATTGAGTAGGGCCGTTTCCATCATTCCCTACTGCGAGAGAGAATGAAGCCCAATTTCCGGGTTCTGCCTCTGCTCCTGCCTCGCCGGCCAATACTGTGACTAGCCCCTCTATTCTCTCAACTTCTGCCTCTAACCTAATTACATTGTTCACCGTTGGTGCGTTTATGTCAAATAAATTCAAATCGGTTACAAAAGTTCCCGGAAGTGCGAAAATCTCACCCGGTAGTGAGGAAGATGAAGATTCTGGATGAGCGGTAAGGTTCAGTTCGATAATTACAGAGTCCCCTTCCGTCCCCATCGGACTCAAATCCCATGGACCAGACTCGTTCAAGAGTTTCCACCACTCATCAGAAGGAGGTTGAAGAACCCCATTCTCCGACACTACATTCACCGGGGAGACACTAAGTTGAACTGAAATCGGCGAGGTGCCTTCATTTTTGAGTTCTAACATGAAATACACGGAGCTTGAATCCCTTGGATTCATGGTCCTAGTTTTTGCATCTTGGAGCTCTGATGGAGAAGAGGGTTTCTCTCCACTCTCCAACAAAGGAGTCACTCTGACCCCTATCTGAGAAACTTGAACGACAATCTCAATGACATTGTTGTTGATGCCGATTAGCTCATCATTCAGTTCATCCACTTCGGAGGAGGAGTCTAGGGAGAGCCTCAGGATGTGTTCGCCCGTTGATGAGAATGAATGCGGGAATGAAAGGGAGTCCATAGAGCCACCAGATAGCTGGGAGCGTCTGGAAGAGAGCAATAAGTCCCCTGTGGTGACATCATGAATTTCTACATCATAGGGAGTTGTGATAGCAGTGGCTTGATTTCCCCATGCAGCCTCAATCAATACAGTATCGCCCTCTAATGGAGTTTCTATGGAAGTTGACAAGGAACCCTCGAAAACTGTTAGATCGGAATAATACAACTCCTCGCCCATAGAGCTTACCACTAGAGAGTAATCTTGTATATCGCCCCCAGAATTGCCGACTCTGATGGTCCAGACGCCTTGTGAAGCATCCTCTATCTTAACCCTTTCAAGATTATTTAGTCGATCTTCTGTACCTCCGGGAACGCTAAATCCTGAATTAAATTGGTTACCAATAAATGACACGCCTTGAGGAGAAGTCACTACTAAATCTAGGTCATTTACCAGTCTTGCTGCGGACTGATTTGCCACGGATGATCCTTTTACATCATTCCATGCAAGCGTGACATCTAATCCTGCACCGGATTGGACATCAAAGGTGTATGTGAATCCATGACCTGGATTTAGTTCTCTTGTATAGTCATACATTACACTCATTTCTTGCCCCGTGGGAGAGAGTGGGTAAAGGCTATTGTCGAGGGATAATTGTCCCCAACCCTCCGAAGGATTGGGAATATTGCTTGCTCCAATGTCCTCTGCACCGTTGATCAAAATTGCCCTGATCAAATCCGACCTTGGCTCACTCACCCCTTCCAATCTCAGAAATTGTCTGACCAAAGCAGAGGCCCCTGCGACGACGGGAGTTGCCATGGAGGTGCCGTTCATTGCGACATATAGAGGAGTAGACCCATCATCATGAGTAGCTGAAGAGCAGCCTACTCCATCGACAAGGCTTGCTTCGGCAGCCCTAGCAGAGCAGATTAGAACTCCGGGAGCGACTATCTCAGGCTTTATCCGGCCATCATTGGTTAGTCCAAGAGAAGAGAATGTAGCTACTCCTCCCTGAGGGTCTGTGTCGAGTGCTCCAGTAGTTGAGGCTCCTACAGTAAGGGCGTTTTTCGAGGTACCCGGTGGAGTTATTCCTTGGTCGGATCCTGAGCCAAAATCGCCAGCTGAGAAAAGAACCATGTATCCTGGATAGTCATATACAAAATCGTCGACGTTGGAAGATGTCTGGCTGTAGTTTCCTAAATTTGATGTCCCCCAACTGTTGGTATGAATCCTAGCATTCTGATTCCATGAATGTGTGAAAAGTCCATAGAGTGACCCATAAATCCCAAAGAATCCGCTCTGCGACTCGTGAGTGTACATGTGGAATGTGGCACTGGGTGCGACTCCAGTCATCGATGAGTCCCCTGTGCCGTCGCCAAGTAGCGTGGCAGCGACATGCGTGCCATGACCATTGAGCATGTCCGAATTATCATTATCTGGTCCAAATTGGCTGTACACAGACCTGATTCTTCCATCGAAGTCGCCGTGATCCTCATCCAGCCCAGTGTCCGAGATAGCAATCACTTCGCCAAAACCATCGAGAGTGGACGATGACATCTGGAATGCATCATTTATCCCCGTGATATTTCTTGCATTGCTATTGTAAATTGATGCTTCACTCTCAGGCTGAATGTGTAGAATTCTCCAGTCTGTGGACAGAAGGGGGACCCAAATGGAGCGAACTGCTTTCACAGTGCAAAGCCACGCATCACATTTTGAATTGGGCTCTTCGATTTGAGAGAATAACGACAAGTCTTTCTCCAGAGATGCCAGTTCTAATGCCCCCACATCGCTAGCTGGAAGAATCTCCAAATTCACTAAAGAAGATGGGTCTAATGACATTATTTCGGGCGATATCCTCCACAAATCTGGCATTGTGCCAAACCATCTTACGTCATCAATACCATTTATGATTGAATCGCCGGGAACGTTAGGGTGGAATCTTACTAACAGGGAATTGTCAGGCATGTAATCCAAGACTGATCCGCCAGCATCCAGAACAGCTGATACGATTCCCGAGATATCGGAATCTACGGATTGAATAATGTAGATAGGCATGTGGGACTCTATCCCTTCAGTCGAGCCTCCTTCCCAGTCAAAGGTAGGAATTTCTTGATCCAATGGATCAAATGAGCCGAATGGCGAGTGAATTAGGCCGGATGATTGTTTGATCTGGTGGATGTATCCAACTGGGTCTTCGAATGCATTCCAATTTGGCCCTTGTGAAGATTCTTCATCTGATTGGCCGGAGTCTCTTTCTGGGACATCAAATGATGACCCTGAAACCATTCCAGAAAATGAAGAAAATAACAAAACCGTAATCACAAGGAAAGGTGTTTTCCTTGCATACATGGTTCCTTCGGAACCCAGAAGGCCTTTTGACAGTTAACCTAATTTGATTAGACAATAATCATGCAATTTTAGAGTGAATCTTGTGTGGAGCACTTAGATATTGTAGTAACTAGATATTGCGTCATCGGTCTTTTTTACGCTTTTTTGCCAGTTTTTCTCTATTTCCATTAGTGCTCTGACGCAATCAATATTCTCTGGAATTACATCACTCTCCTGATGAATGGCTTGGAAATAATATAATCTGTTACCCATAAGCCTAACTCCGTCCTCCCAGACAAAGATTTCATGTAAGTCCCCCCACTTTCTACCAATGTCTCTGGCCATTTCCATAACTTCTGCAGTAGTAGTAATTCTATTACCCTCTCCATTCATTACAATGACTCTAGGCGAACTCTTCCACATCTCTATTACTGACTCAGTCGAAAGTCCGTGTCCTTCAGGTAGATCTGCTATAATTGCGTGGACGTGCATTATAGTTGTAGGGACTGCCACTGCCAGAGAGTTAATTTCTATCTCTGGCTTTACTGTCATTACATCTGGCCCGTGATGGCTGGGGACCTTAAGAACTGGCTTAATTGCGTTTATTGGCCCCTTTTTCGAATCCCCCGGATCTGCTGCCCTACGAATCATCGTACATTCGACCTTCAATGAACCACAGTGTTCGTAAAGTGGGACCAATGTTCGCGAAAGACCTGTCGTATTACAGGACACGACTCTAGTGGTTTCTGCCCCATAATTTTCCGAGTGGTTTGCGCATGAAGTGTATGAAAGGCCAGTGAGTGAATGTTTCTCCCCCCCCTGGAAGATACTCTTAACTCCTGCATCTTGGTATTTACCCAAATTCTCTGCCCCCATTTTTCCAGGGGAACAATCTATGACCACATCAGAAATTGAAAGTAGGTCTTTAAGTCCCCCTTTGCACTTGAAAGGAGAGCTTTCGAAGGATGCGATCATATCTGGGTCATCAGAGGTACAATAAATGTCGAAATTCTTCCTTACAGCCATTTCACAACCGAAGCTAGGGCCTGTCTTCGTGACTCCGACCACTTCCATGTCATCTTGTGCATCCACTGCATCTGCAACTCTCTTACCTATCGTCCCATATCCATTGATAGCTACTCTCACTGTTGACACATTATGACCCCTGATGATATCGCCTCCGGTAGATGCTCTATCAAGATAACTCAATATCTGCTGTTTCAACCTAAGTATTCGAAAACCTCCGTCACAATGAAGACATTGGCCAGACTCGCAGTACTATGGCGATGAGGGAAGAGACGGCTAGGAGCGTCAAACTCAATAGGGAAATATCCAAGATGCTCCCAGAGGCCATAGAGAAGGATCGCCTCGTAAAAATTGGTTACGGCTCAGGAGGTGACACAAAGCCCAGAGACGGAGATTTTGGTGTGGTGACGCATCTTCCTGAAAATTCTAGGGTGCTAATACTTGGAAATCTTGGAGAGTGCGTTGGTTCGATGAACAGGGGCGGGACCTTGAATATCGAGGGATCTTGTGACTCGATGCTTGGAGCATTCCAGTCTAGTGGCAGAATTGTAGTTGAGAGGGACGTGGGTGATCGTCTAGCAATGAACATGAAAGGTGGCAACATCATTGTCATGGGGTCTGCTGGAAGCGAAGCATGTGCGGGAATGTCGGACGGGACTGTTGTCATCAGGGGCCATGCGTCCTCGGGAGTCGGATCTGGAATGACTGGTGGAACATTAGTTGTAATGGGCTCAGTTGGCAATAATCCTGGATTCGGAATGACAGGTGGCAAGATCATTATTGCTGGGAGCTGCCCCCCTCCCGGAGAAGGGGCAAAAATGCGCTCGATTACACCTGAAGAGGTTCTGGAGGTTTCAAAGACCCTTGAGCCATTGGGACTCTCAATAGAAGATGATGCGCTGGTTCTGATACCAGAGGAAGGAGGATACAATAGAGGCGTCTCTCCGAAGAGATGGATTTCAGAAGGATTCGGAAATATTGCCATTAGCCCATTGGGGCCAGAAAGAATTGCGGAGCACTCTAGTGTCGATATGTCTGTCAGACTTTTCCCAGTTGGTGCAGACGAGGGAGAGTTGGTTTTGGACATCCCGTGGGTGGTGAAATCTGACCAAGGGAACATAAAAAAATCCAGTACTAATCTCTCAAAGATGGTTAGGTCTAACCCATCTGAGGGGGACATTCTAGTCGTTGGAGAGGAAGAGATCTTGGCATTTCCAGAAAATATTTCTGGAGTATCGGGAGTGGTTTTGGATTTGCAAAATTTACCCCCAATGAATGATGCAGAAATTGAAGCGATTCTCGTTTCCCTGACAAGTCAGATCGATGAAGGATGTTTGATTTTCTTGAGAGATGGTGTCGAGAGGGTGGAAGGGTTGTTTAGGCTGGTAGTGGATTTAGACCTTGATGGAGCTGTAGTTGGATTATCGACGCCCGGAGGGTGCAGAGCAGCAGCGGCGCTTCCTAGAATTGGCCTAGCTTCAAGGGCAATGGGCTTTGATTCTCAGAAAAGAATCGTCGCCATAGAGATTGACAGACAACCTACCCCAGAGGATATGATAATCACCAGAGCTTCCGGATGTTCTTTCATAATTGGCCCTATTGATGATGGAAATGACGAGGAATATGTTCGAAGTAAAATAATACCTGAACTTGTCGGATTGATGAAAGAGTCGGGGATTCCCAGCTTGGGAAATGTTGGCAGGAGAGTTCTAAGGGCTAAAGATATGGATACAGCTGCTATAAGCGGCCTGAGATTGGTTGGATTCGAGAGGCCTTTACCCATGTGGTTAGGAAATTGAGGTATCGAAATGCCCACCATATCACTGAGTCATTCAATGATGGAGAGAATTCAGGAACTAAATGGTACTAGATATGATGGTTCAATTCTGACTGATTTGCTACCAGAAATGGGCTGCCCGGTGGAATCTAACAATGATGAAGATATAGAGATAGAGGTTTTTCCTGACAGGCCGGACCTCCTGAGTCATGAGACAATGGCTAAGGCGATCAGGTCATTCACAGGAGTTGCGTCTCCGGATTCAGCAATATCGGTATCCCAAGGACAATTAAAAATTGGAGTTGATAAAACTCTGGAAGACATTAGGCCTGTTATTATGGGCGCGATAGTTAGATCGGTAAGTACTGGCGAGAGTGCTCATGAGAGGGACGCTTTCATACAGTCTCTAATGGACCACCAAGAGAAGCTCCATATGACCCTGGGGAGAAAGAGAACACTATCATCAATTGGAGTACATGATCTTTCAAATCTCAGCCCTCCTTTCAGATATGTTTCAGTTACTGGAGAGTTCTCGTTCAGGCCACTGGCATCAGAAAGCGAAATGAGCATCTCAGAGATCCTATCTTCGCATCCTAAGGGTGTTGAGTATTCATCACTTATGGCAGGTTTGAAAACGTACCCTTTGATTCTTGATTCGAATGATGAAGTCATTTCATTCCCCCCCATAATTAACGGGGCCTGTACCACTGTCAGCGAAAGTACGACTGACTTTTTCATTGATGTGACGGGGTTTGATGAAAGGGCCTGTGAAACATGTTTGCTCCTGATATGCCTCTCCCTTAGTGAGCTAGGAGGTAGTGTGGAGAGTGTGGAAATCACTGGTTGGGATGGAGTTGTCAGAACAACACCCAGTTTTGAAAATAGAACTCATCGTGTTCCAAATCGATTGATTCGGAAAATTCTGGGCATTGATCTAAGCGATGAAAATATCGGTAAAGCGATTAAAAGAATGGGTGGTAAGCTAATCGAGTCACGGACCGTTACTGATGGATCGGATAGGCAAGAAAGGTGGTCAGACTGTGTTGTGGGTGAAAGAGAGCACATATTTTCAATGCCCAGATGGCGGAGCGACATTATGCATCCAGTCGACATAGTTGAGGACATAGCGATTGGCCATGGATATGCTAATCTCCCTGAAGTTCTTTCATCCATACATATTGACTCAACTCCCTTGCAATCGTCAAATCTGCATCGTAGAGTCAGAATGAGTATGAGAGGCACTGGACTACAGGAGATACAAAGCCTGACGCTATCTAATGAGAGGGACCAATTCGAAAGGACGGGATGGGGGCATATATCCGAAGTCACTGTTATTTCCAATCCCATTACTGTGGATCACACCTTACTGAGGCAGTATGTTCTACCTTCATTGATGAATCTTCTCGCGTCTAATAGGCATCATGAGCTTCCACAGAGAGTGTATGAACTCGGAGATGTAGTCCATGGGGGCGAAAATAAGTCTAGGGTGTCATGGGCATGTGCAGAGGTAGGTGCGGGATTCTCAGCTGCTAAAGGCATTGTCCAATCACTCCTGAGGGACCTTGGCGCGGAGAGTTCTTTGATCTCCTTCAGACCCACAGAAGAAAGCATGGGGCCATGGATTAGAGGCAGGGGGGCAAGAGTATTTGTCGGCGACACCGAGATAGGTGAGTTTGGAGAGGTTTCGCCGGCTGTAATTCAGTCATTTGGCATGAGGTCTCCAATTCACGCCGGAGAGTTTGACATTGAGAAGATTTCAGAGAGTATCAGTGATCCGCTGCAATAATCTTCGAGGCATCAAATAGGGGTAGAAATCAAAGCATGGAATGATGGGCGCGTGTCATGAGAAGCGGCATATTCTCTACTGCAGTGATTGTCGCATTATTCGTCACATGTTTTTCTCCCAGTATTTTTATTGGATCTATTGAGTCTAATTTGGAGCCTAATGAGGAGATTTCATCAGCGGTAAAAAACTCCTCCTCTGAAGGCCCAGGCATAGAGTTCGGGGCCGAATCAGGTTCTATATTCAATATCGATCCAGATTCTTCAATAGGCATAAATGTCAATTTTAGCAGTCAAATAGAATCGCATAATGAAATTTTGTTGGCCATAGATTGGCCACAATCGTGGAGTGTTTCATGGAATCACAATTCTTCGCCTGATGTTGGCAGAGAGTACAATGTTTCTCCTGGCCAATTGATTTGGGTCGGTTTCACAATTTCTTCCCCGCCTGTCATTGGCGGAAATCCGTTATCTCAATCTCTACACCATTTCTCGATGTCTATTTCGTCCATAGAGGGGAACGTAATGGATTGGTACAATTTCTCCCTTAGATACGGAAATTATGATGGTGTCGAAATAATTCGAGGAGGAGGTACGTCATCTATTTCCGCCGGTGGTTCCGTAACTCTGGAGACTGTCGTCCGTAATACGGGAAATTTAATCAGAAGTCTGGAAATAGAAATCGTTGCCTTGGGAGATGATGGGAGTGAAATTTCTGAATCTGGCACATTCTTTTCTACGGGCACATGGAGTGCTTCAGTTATCGAAAGATGGAGGGTCGAGGACTTAGCTCCGAATGCAACTGGTTCTGTACTAGTTCAGGTTTTTTCTCCTAGTGAGATCGAGGAGGCTCTGACTTTTGAGATTCGTATTTGGAGTCCCGGAAACTCAGCCAATATCTCATCCGTTGGTCATTTAGTAAACATTGTTTCCAGAGTAGGAGGGGATATTTCAATATTAGAGGATGGATGTAGTTCATCTGAGACTATTCCAGGAGATACCTGTGAAGTGAAGTTGATTTTAGCCAATACTGGGGATTCTCTTGCATCATACCAAATTTCTGCTTCGGGAACACCGGAATGGGTCGATCTGGAATATTCCAGTGATATTATTGAATTACAAAGCGGTGAGTTTTCAGACGCAATTAGTGTATTATGTCGGGTTAAAGAAGGTACGATTTACAACCAAAATGGCCAGATATCAATACGGATGCTGATCGAAGATTGGTCTCCGGGCGAGGTT
>MDSW01098334.1_pt1 | contig 14056 bp, 17 predicted proteins | sample 811171 | NCBI WGS metagenome assembly MDSW01 (sample SAMN05326641, study PRJNA326480) | marine metagenome | isolation source: seawater | place: Atlantic Ocean: North West | collected 2012 | reverse complement strand
TAACTATGGTATTCCCGTTCGTGTTGCTCGTTATCATAACATCTTTGGTCCCGAAGGAACTTGGGACGGAGGAAGAGAGAAAGCTCCAGCTGCAATCTGCCGTAAAGTCGCTCGACTCCCGGAGGTCGGTGGAGGAATCGAGGTGTGGGGAGATGGCTTACAAACTCGTTCCTTCCTGTACATTGACGAATGCATTGAAGCAACTAGAAGATTGATGGACAGTGACTTTATGGGACCAGTTAACATTGGTTCAGAAGAGATGGTCACTATCAATGAGTTGGTAGAGACTACTGCAAAGGTTTCTGGTAAGGTAGTTAGAAAACTTTATAAACTTGATGCACCTACGGGTGTCCGTGGTCGTAATTCAAACAATGATCTCATTCGTGAGAAACTTGGTTGGGATTATTCTCAAACTCTAGAAGAAGGTATTCGTAAAACTTATGAGTGGATTTATTCTCAAATTGAGTCTGAAATTGAATCTCTTTTTCATCACCCAGTTTGAATTATGATTGGTTTTAATAATCTAGGGAGAATGGGTAGACTTGGAAATCAAATGTTCCAATATGCTGCCTTGAGGGGAATTGCAAAGAATAATAGATATGATTATTGTTTACCATTCTATAAGGATGCTTTGAATGATGGTATTGGAAATCTACTCAAGACAGAACTGTTTGACTGTTTTGAGATGTCTAGTATTAATCCACTAAATATTCAACTTATTGACTCTGATAGACCAATCTTACAAGAAAATGGTTTTCATTTTAACGAAAACCTTTTTAATAACTGTCCTGATTGGGTTAGTTTGCATGGGTTCTTTCAAACTGAAAAGTATTTTACTAATGTAAAAAATATTATTCGTAAAGATTTCAGATTCAAGGAAGAGTATCGTATACCTTGTGAAGAAATGATTGGTGGGGATGATTATATTGCCATTCACATTCGGAGAACCGACTATCTTCATAATACTGCAAATCATAATAATCTTTCTCTTAATTATTATAAACAAGCATTATCAAAGTTCCCTAAGGATAGTTCAGTAATTATTTTTTCTGACGATCCTGAATGGTGTAGTCAACAAGATCTATTCTCTGACGATAGATTCTTAGTTTCTGAGAATACAAATGGATACGTTGATCTATGTCTGATGAGTATGTGTAAACATTTCATCATTGCCAACTCTACATTCTCATGGTGGGGTGCCTGGTTGTCAAAGAATAAGGATAAGAGGGTGATTGCACCATCGGAGTGGTTTGGTCCTATGAATAGTCATCTAGACACTAAAGACATTTATTGTGATGGTTGGGAGATTATTTGATGAAAGTCGCAGTCATTTTTATTGGAACAGGTAAGTATCTAAACTTCTTACCAAAGTATTGGGAGAAAGTTGAATCTAATTTTCTACCTGGTGTAGAGAAAACTATCTTTGCATTTACTGATGGAGAACTTTCTGATGTTCCTGATAATGTTAAAGTCGTAAAGCAAGAACACCTTGAATGGCCATTGATTACACTTTTGAGGTTTGAAATCATCAATAAGATGAAAGATGAATTGATGAATTATGATCAACTTGTATTCATGGATGCTGATACTGTGGTGTATGACACAGTTACCACAGAAGAGTTTTTCTCAGATAAACCATTTTTTGGTGTACATCATCCTTGTCATTTCTTGGGATTCCCTCCACACAATAAACTTCCTGGAGCATTTGAAACAAATGCAGCATCACATGGATCTATTGATCTAAAACAATATTCTCCTAAAGTCTATTATCAGGGATGTCTATGGGGTGGAAAGATTCCTGAAGTATTTGAGTTGATTGATCTTATTGATATAAGAACTCAATTAGATGTAAAACATGATAGTATTCCCGTCTGGCATGATGAAAGTCACATTAATAGATTCTTCATCGAAAATGAAGACAGGGTACATCTGTTAGGTCCAGAGTATGCATACCCTGAAGTATTTGAAAGTCATTGCGACTTTGATCCAAAAATTGTACACTTGGCAAAAGATAACTCTAAGTATCAGATATGATTAAACTTGTAATTTTAGATGTTGATGGTGTCATGACTGATGGCACAAAACATTACGATAGATTTGGAAAAGTTATCGCAAAAACCTTTTGTGACAAAGACTGGACCGCTATTAAAAGGTTTCGTGCCATTGGTGTTCCGGTAATTTTTCTGACTGGAGATTCATACAATGAAAAGATCCTGAATAAAAGAAATCTTCCTGTAATTGTCAATCGTGGTAAAGATTTTCACAAAGATAAGGTAGACTATCTTGATGATATTTTGAAGGAATATGAATGTAATCCAGAAGATGTTGTATATGTGGGTGACGATTTGTTTGATTATGGTATAATGAAAGAAGTTGGTCATCCATATTGTCCTTTTGACACACCAAAGATAGTCCGTGATGTTGCTAAAATTATACCTTGTATGGCTGGATCAAATGTGATCATGGAACTCTTTGATGAACTTGAAAATGAGGGACTGATTCCCACTGTTGCTTATGATAAAGTAATGGAAAAGATTTATGAACTTGATTTAAAGGAGAAGTTTTAGTGAAAGATATCTCGTTATATGGACACCTAACAATTGATACTATTATCGACGACATATCTGAAACTAAAACTTTAGGTTCTATTGCCAATGTCTGGAAAGCATTGGTTCAGTTAGATTCTTCGATGAAACTGGGACTATCTCCAATTGATGTTGGTCAGGCATTGATATATGTTGATCATGATTCTTCTAGAAGGTACTCAAAGGCAGCACTCAATTTAAAAAAGTTTTCTCCTAGAGTATCTCCCTCTTTCATTAATCACCTTTGTTATCTTAACGAAATATCTGAAACGAAATTCATCTCTACACTTTCTGGTAAAATCACAGCAGATATTTGTCCAGGTAAACCTTTAGATAGAGATCTTTTACAATTTGTAGATTATCTTTTTATATCTGATGAGGATGTAGATGACTTTGATTCATTAGTTGACGCTACAAAAGGTTGGGTTATACTTCATAGTTCCTCTGGAAGTGTTTTTTCCAACGGTATAGATGAGCATTCATACGAACTTCCTATAGACAAAATTTTGTCTAACGTCAATGTACTTGGAGCAGGTGATATGTTTGCTGCTTGTTTCCTCTATAAATTATTACTGAATGAAGGTACAATCATCGATTGGATTGAATATTCACACTTAAAGACCACTGAATTTATTAAGAGTTACAAATGAAACCAAATATTCTAGTGCCGATGGCTGGTTTGGGTAGTCGATTTATTAAAGAAGGATTTAAAGTTCCCAAACAATTAATCAATATCAAAGACAAACATTTGATTGATATCTCTCTAGATTGTTTAGATTATGAGGGATGCAATCTTATTTTTGTAGTTAGAGATGAGACGATTTACAATTTTCATATGGATGAACTTCTACGTAAGAAGTTTGGTGATGATATCAAAATTGTAATTCTAGATAAACTCACTGATGGATCTGTATGTAGTTGTCTATATGCCGAGGAGTATATTGACAATGATGCACCTCTGGTCATTCATACTTTGGATATTGAATTTCGACCAGTATTCAATCCACACACAATGAATGATTTGGATGGTGATGGATTGCTATTGACCTTTAAATCTAATTCATCAAACTACAGTTATGCAAAGGTCAATGAAGATGGATATGTAACTGAAACTGCTGAGAAGAAAGCAATTAGCAGTAATGCATGTGTAGGAATCTATGGATTCAAGAAAGGATCTGATTTCTGTAAATATGCTAGAGAAATGATTGAACGTGATTTGAGAACTAAAAATGAGTTCTACATTTCACCTCTTTACAATCTTCTTATTGAGGATGGTAAGAAGATTCTGACTGATCCTGTCGATAAGATGCATGTCTTTGGAACACCTGATGAATTCCAGTTTTATAAGGAAAATGTTATCCGTCGTATTGGCGATAAACCTATTGCCCTTTGTTCTGATCATTCTGGATTTGATGCGAAAGAAAAATTCAAAGGACTTTTAGAAAAACATTGTTTGAAGTATATTGATTTTGGAACTATCCTGAATAAGGATTGTGATTATCGAGATTACATTGCACAAGCAGTAAAATCTATTGGTGAAAGAGATTGTGACTATGCTTTCGGATTTTGTAGAACTGGACAGGGTGTGAACATTTGTGCTAACAAGTATAAGGGTATTCGTTCTGCTCTAATCTATGACGAATTTGCAATGGAAATGGCAATAAGACATAACTGTGCTAACTTCTTTGCAATTCCAGCTAAGGATGTAAATGAAATAATTCTTGAAAAGTATCTTGCATTAGCATCTCTACACACATTTGATGGTGGTCGTCATCAGATTCGTATTCAGGAGTTAGAAAAGTGAAGAAGGCATCTCTGAAAGACTTCAAAGCAGGATGGTTTGTAGGGGACTTTGAACCATCTATTTTTAAAAATCCTTTCTTTGAAGTTGCACATCACAGTCACACGAAAGGTCAAGAAACATTTCCACACTACCATGCAGTAACCACAGAATTGAACTATATTGTGACTGGTGAACTTATTGCATCTGGTCAACATCTCAAGTCTGGTGATATGTGGATTTATGAATCCAATGAAGTATCGGATGTTGAGTTTTTAAGTGATGTTGAATTGATTGTTGTAAGGTGGCCATCCATTCCATCTGATAAGTATGAAGCATGAAACTTATTGCACATAGAGGAAATACTAACGGACCAAGTCCAGACACAGAAAATCATCCCGTTCAAATTATTAAGTGTATTGAGAGTGGGTATGACGTTGAAGTAGATCTTAGATATGATACTAAGACTAATACCTTGTGGTTGGGTCATGACGAACCACAATATATGGTTACTTGGTGGTGGTTAGCAGGAAAGGCTGAACATCTTTGGATACACTGTAAGGATATTCAAACTTTACATGAATTTTCTACAAAGACATCACACTATAATTACTTCTGGCATCAGAATGATGACTATACTCTGACCAGTTTAAAATATATTTGGAGTTATCCTGGGAAAACTTACACATCAAATACTGTAATTGTGATGCCTGAGATTACCAATATTGACTTAAGTACCTTACAGGTATATAATTGTCATGGTGTATGTACAGATTTTGTAGAAAGGTTAGTATGAAGTTGGCATTATGTTTTTCTGGACAACCTAGATTTGTACAGGAATGTTCCAAAGGAATTATTGAAAATATAATTCAAGATTATGATGTAGATGTTTTTGCTCATCTATGGATGGATGAAGATCTTCAGAATAAACCTTACAAATATGGTGGAAATGGTGATTGGGAAAGGCAAAGAATTCAATCAAACGCAATAGATCAATTTAATAGTTTATATAATCCTGTTGATTGTTTAGTAGAACCAAGTAAGACATTTGGTGATACTGAACTTGATCAGGATTTTCATTTATCACTAAAAAAATATTGGGATGGTGGAGAGAAAGAACCTGATTATCAGAGGAGACAGATCAACAATAGTCTTTCATACTTTTATAGTCTGAGTGAAGTTAATCGTATCAGAAAACTATATGAATACAAGAATAAGATTAATTATGATTATGTGATTAGATGTAGGACGGATAGTCAAATACATACTGCTATCAAATATGAAGATTATGATCAACAGGCCGTTCATTGTACTAGCACAATGCAACCTCCACCATTCATCAATGACTGGTTTAACTTTGGTGGATCTGAGGCAATGGAAGGATTCATGGGAGTTTTTCCTCTATTAAGGTACCTCATGTTGCAGACTAAATATCATCGTGAAGGAACTTGGTGCGTTGAGCTTGTTCATATCGAATTACTTAATACCCTTGGTATCCCAGTTGAACGACATCCATTTTCTGTTACATTACCGAGGTTTTGATGAAAGTTATAATTTGGGGATATCCCCTATATTCGCACACACATTCATACATTCATGCTGCTTTTTATAAAGCATTTAAGTATCTGGGGCATGATGTATATTGGTTTCATGATGATGAGTATCCAGAAGACTTTGATTGGAACGATTGTGTTTTTTGGACAGAAGGTTTTGCCGACAAAAAGATACCTCTAAACAAAACAAGCACTTACTTTGTTCATGTTTGTCCAGATCCTGCAAAGTATATTAATGCAGGAGTAAAGAAGTTTGTTGATGTTAGACCAAATGGTATTTGGCAAAAAGATCACGTTTACGATTTCACCTTAGATAAATCAAAAGCACAAAAACTAGGTCCATGTGTTTATCTTGTACCTAAGAAAAATCGTAGGGTTCAAGTTCTTAATGATCACCACTCATATTGGATTGAAGATTATGATAAAATGCATGTATCTTGGGCAACAAATTCTTTACCTGAAGAATTTGATCTAGAAGATATTCATCACCCTAGAGAGAATAAGATTTGGTTTAGTGGAAACCTTTCTCCCCATGGTGTTTGTGAAAACTATAGTGCTTTCCGACCATTTCTTGAGGAATGTAAGAACAATAATATTGAATTTATTGCAAATGATCCTTGGGCAAATCCTCTTAACGAGGAAGAAGTAAAAGAAAGAACTATGAGATCAATACTTGGTGTTGATATTCGTGGTCCAGAGCACTTGCGGAATGGATACATTCCGTGTAGAGTGTTTAAATCCATTAGTTGGGGACATTTAGGAACTACTAATTCGGAAGAAGTCAATAAAGAACTTGAAGGTCATGTTCTTTTTCAACCTGACACACGACAGTTATTTTATGATGCCATGGATAGAAGAACAGACTATGATTGGATTAGAGAATGTATGTTGTATGTCAAAGAAAATCACACTTATGTAAATCGTATTAATGCAATTTTGAGTATTCTATGAAAGACGTAACTATTGTATCTGCTCTCTTTAATATTGAAAGGGAGAACATGGATGGAAGAAAGTGGGATGAGTATTTGGAGTGGTTTGATATCACACTGAAACTTCAGTGTCCCATGTATCTCTTTGTCACTGAAGATGTCAGAGAATTTGTGGAGGAACGTCGAACAACAATCCCTACAGAAATCATTGTTAAAACTGAAAATGATCTTCCGTATTATCATTTGAAAGATAAAATCCAGGAAATTCTAGATGATCCTGACTATCGTAAAAACATGTCTGATCCCAATCGCATTGAATGTAAGTATTCGATGTACTCGGTCATTCAGTATTCTAAGTTCCCTTGGTTGGTTGAAGCAGCAAAAGAAAATCCTTTTAATTCTAACTATTTCTTCTGGTTAGATGCAGGAGGTTCTCGTTTCTTCGAAGGCTATGGTCTTGATGGTCAGTATCCTGGTAATAATGCTATGGAGTCTCTAAAATCTATGGGAGAATCTTTCCTTGTTCAAGAGAACTGTGATTATTATCCAGATCTTTTCAATGCGGATCAACTTCCTTTAAATTATCTCTACGATAATAGATCCTTTGTTCTTGGATCTATGTTTGGTGGACATAAGAATTCGTTAGAGAAGACTGCTAAAATGGTAGATGATGTTCTTATGAATGATATGATTGGTGAGGGTAGTGTTAATAATGAGCAGATTACTCTAGGATATCTTCTTAAGAATAATCCAGATCATTTTGCTGCGTATCAAAGAACTAACGGTAAACATATGGATATTTTTAGGGAGTTGAGTCAATGAAAGTAGCAATCGTAGGTCCTGGTATCATGCCCATCCCACCAACTGGATGGGGTGCTGTTGAGATTCTTATTTGGGATCAGAAATTGGCACTTGAAAAACTTGGACATGAAGTATTAATCATTAACACACAAAGTCCTATTGAAATTCTTCAACAGATTAATGGATTCAGACCAGACTTTGTTCATGTTCAGTATGATGATTTTGTAGAAATTGTTCCATACATCCAATATCCATGTGCAATTACAAGTCACTTTGGATATCTAGAGCAACCAAGTAAGTGGGATTATTATGGTCCTAGAGTAGCAAAGAAATTTGCAGAACTTAAACCAAATGTATTCTGTCTGTCTCCTGGTATTAGAGATACTTACAAGAATACAATGGGATTTAATGATGAAAATCTTTTCGTTACTCCCAACGGTGTAAATCTTGATTTGTTCAGGAAGACTGATAGTGTAAAGTATCCTCAGAGATCAATTTATCTTGCTAAGATTGATTATCGTAAGAGACAGTATTTGTTTCAAGGAATTGATAGTCTGTGGTTTGCTGGTAATAACTCTGATTCTAGATTTGATGTCAGTAAGAGATGGTTACAGGAATGGCCTAAGGATAAACTCTATAATGAACTCACCGATTATGGTAATCTAGTTTTACTAAGTGATGGTGAGGCTCATCCTCTAGTTTGTCTTGAAGCATTTGCTGCTGGTCTTGGTGTTGTTGTAAGTCAGTATGCTGCTGCCAATCTAGATATTAGTAAAGGTTTTATCACAGTTATTCCTGAAGATAAGATTGCTGACATGAAGTTCCTGGAGTCTGAAATTATTAAGAACAGAAAATATTCTGTTGAGAATAGAGAAGAGATTCTAGAATATGCAGAGACATTTGAATGGTCAAATATAATTGCAAAACACTATGTGCCGGCAATGGAAACAATTATTAAGAGGTATCAATGAGTAATTTGATTAGTATTTTTGCTGGTCACGATGCAAATATTTCATTTTATGATAGTGAAAATGACAAATATTATTTGATTGAAATTGAAAGACTGGTAAAACAGAGATACTTTCGTCTACATGTGGATAATGATGCGGAGACTATTCGCAATATTCTTTTCCAATGTAGAAACATCGCGGCAATTGAGTGGGGAATTGATAGTTTTGATACACTATTAATTTCCTCTGATGGTTGGGTAAATCCACCATCAATTCTTCGTGAGGTATTTCCAGGTGCAGATGTAAAAACTGTAGCAAGACATCATTTGACTCATGCTGCTTCTACTTTTTATCTGTCACCATTCAAAGAAGCACTGATTGTTTCTTTTGATGGTGGTGGTGATGATGGTCATTTCAATGTTTACATTGGAAATCAAAATGGAATTACTCTTCTAGACCGTATCGAATCTGATTTTGGTGGTGCATATCTTCTATGTGGTTCTTTAATTAGAGAAGTAGCTGAGAAGAGTCGTCATCAACTTGCGCTTTCAGGTAAACTGATGGGAATTTGTGCATATGGATCTATTCGTGAAGAGTTGGTTTCACACTTTCAGGAGTTTTTCTTTGATAGAGACTACAAGAAACTAGCAGAGTCTACTGGACTTCCTTTGAAGAATCTCGATGATCCTTGGAAAGATCCTCTTAACAACTGGGTCTTTGAAGGTCAAGAAGCATATGATATTGCTGCAACTGCACAAGAGGCATTTGAGAGAGCATTCTTCAGTGTTCTTGATCGATATGAACCTAATGTCCCGCTATGTATGACAGGTGGTGCTTCACTGAATGTCTTGTTAAACGAATCTATCAAGAATAAATTTGATCGTCAGATTTATGTTTCTCCCTGTCCCCATGATGGTGGACTGTCATTAGGACATATGTTCTTATATCAACCTCCTTCTAAACAGGTAGATATCACTTACAACGGACTTCCTCTAATTGATAGATATAAGTTGGAAAATTATGTAAAAGATTATGATGCTAAGAAAGTAACCAAGAAAGATATTGCTAAACTTATTAAGAATGGTAGTATTATTGGGATGGTCTATGGAGATTCTGAGGTAGGGCCAAGAGCACTTGGTAATCGTTCTATTGTCTGTGACCCTAACATCAGGGAGATGAAGGACATTTTGAATGCCAAGGTCAAGTTCCGTGAGTGGTATCGTCCCTTTGCTCCTTTCTGTAAGAAGGAGGATGCTCCTAAGTATTTTGAGTCGCGCAACTTTGATAACCTTGAGTATATGAGTTATGCTCCAAAGGTCAAGGATGAGTATGTTGAGAAGCTTCCATCCATCACTCATATTGATAATACAGCACGTCTTCAGACTGTCACTGAGGAATCGCATTTTCATTTCTATGAGTTGTTGACTGAGTTTGGTAAAATCTCAGAAACAAATGTGCTATTGAATACTTCATTTAATATTAGAGGATATCCAATTCTTTCTTCAATTGAGGATGCTTTATATGCACTATATAATACGCAAATGGATTACGTTGTGATCGAAGATTATTTGTTTAGGAGTTAAATGAGAAAAATTTTTATTGATTGTGGAACTCATCTTGGTATGGGTTTTTCTCGTATGGCAGAAGTGCTTAATGTAGATCATACATGGAAAGTGTTTGGGTTTGAAGCAAATCCAGTAACATTTGATTATTATGTTAAAAATATTCAGTCTGAAAAGATTCCAACTTTAGTGAATAAAAATATTTCTCTAGAAAATAAGTCTATATATAATGTACATTATATAAAATGTTAATGAATAATTGTGAGTTTGGTGTATTTTATCAAGTATATAAAAACAAAAAGGCACCAGAAGCAGTATTAAAAAATTTTAGAAAATATTTTCCTGATAATCCCATAGTTATGATCTCCGATGGTGGAAAAGATTTCTCTGATATTGCAGAAAAGTATGATTGTTCTTATTTTTGGAGAGAAAACATTTTCGGGAATGAGATAAATGGATATGATAGACAATGTTATGATGCCACTAGAACTATTGAGTGGTGGAATAGGCAGAAACTAGTTTGTGATGTTTGCCAAAAAGATTATGTAATGATTGTTGAAGATGATGTTCTTTTTCAGGGGTATTTTGACATTGATCAACCATTTCAATTGAGGGGAGTGAAGAAATCAAATAAACTTACTGATCCTATTCTTAGAGAAATTGCTAAGTGTGGATATGATGGAGATTATTATGGTATGTGTGGTGGGTCAATGTATAATGCAAGGACTTTGATCGAAATTTATGATGATGTCATTGAAGACATTCGTCAAAATCATGATAGACTATTATCTGAAGAACTACACTTTAGACCTCTTGGTGCTGTGGACTGTAGCATTACATATCACTTCAACAAGAGAGGTCATAAATATGAAGCAGCACCTTGGTTGGGCCAGGTGTGCGAAGGAAATACACATCTCCCAGTTGTCCACCAGTGGAAGGAGCACTATTAATGACTACAGTACCATATAAAGGATCGCCTATCTTTAATGATGACGGGACATTTAAAAAAGAAGATGATAAGGTTCAGGGTAGAAGTTACAGTAGTAATTTAACTAAACTGCTAAAGCAATTACCAAAGTTGCAGAATTTACAGGAGGGCAAACCAGCATCTCCCGTGATGGCACACATTTCATTGACAAATGCTTGTAACCTAACTTGCTCTTTTTGTTGTTTTGCCAACAGGGATATCTCTGAGAAGATGCCAACAGAAAAAGTTTTCCAAGCACTTGAAAGTTTCAAAGCAATTGGTGTTACTGGTGTAGAATTTACTGGTGGAGGTGAACCTAGTATTCACCCACACTTCAGAGAGATTGTTCAGTATGCAAAGGATCTTGGATTTAGTTTGGGTATTTGTACTAATGGAGCAAGATTTGGTGTAGATCGTCCTATTAAGAAAGACATTGTAGAACTTTTTGACTGGGTTCGTCTCGGCATGTATGGGTTCTATGAAGGTTATGATTATGACCTGAGTGTCTTTGAAGGAACTAACTGCAAACCATCTGCTGCTTATGTTTGGGATGAAAATCTGGAGACATCCAAGAATCCTAACATTACTGGTGAGTGGAGTGATGTAAAGAATAAGCGTGTTCTTTCTAAGAAGTTCCAGACTACCGAAAACTTCATTCGTATGCTAGACTGGGTTGAGGAAAAAGGTATTCCATGTCGTATTGCCTTCAATGCTATCAAAGATGTAAAGGAGACAGCAAAGGACATTGAAACCATTCGTGGTATCATTGATGAATATGAGAAAGATCGTGGCAGAAAACTAAAGTCTGCTTTCCTGTCTGACTTCAACTTCAAGGGTGAAAGAAGGAATGATCACTGTTACATGCATATGGTCAAACCTTTTCTCTTTACGGATGGTTATGTTTATGCGTGCCCATCTGCAGAATTGTCCATCGAGAATAACTACAACTATGTCCCCGAATCACAGTTCGCTGTCTGCGACATTGATCATATCGAGGATTTCTACAATCAAGGACCAACTCTCAGACATCATGCTTGCCACTACTGTAAGTATGCAATGCAAAATGAACTGGTAGATGACATATTGACTGATACAATTCACAACGATTTTGCTTAAGATGAGAAAAATTTTTATAGACTGTGGAACTAATATGGGAATGGGGTTTGCTGATCTTGCCCCTAAATTAGATGTTGATAATTCCTGGGAAGTATTTGGATTTGAACCTAACGTATATGCTTATGATGCATATGTTAATAACATTAAGTCTCGAAGATATACTGTTCTAGAAAATAAAAACTTTAATCTTCAACAGAAAGCTGTTTGGAATAAAGATGAAATGATACAGTTCTGTCATGAGGCAGTTAGTAAAGAAGAGTATGATCAAGATTCTTCCTGGAAGAAAGCATGTGATGTTGTGAATGAGAGATATGAGAGGGGTGAGTGTTTGGATTTTATTGATTTAGATTTGCCTGCTACTGGGGGATCTTGTGTCAAGGAAATGCACGATCAACTTCAAAGACCTGATCATCATGCTAAAAAATTACACTTTCCAGAAACTGGTGAAGTAGAAGCAATTGATTTCTCAAAGTGGGTGCTTGAAAATTTTACTGAAGAAGACTTCATTATCTTAAAGATGGATATTGAAGGTTCTGAATATAAAGTTCTTCCAAAGATGATTGAAGATGGTAGCATTAAGTTTATTAATAAATTGATTATTGAATGGCATAATTGGCAATTTCCGCAATATAATCAATTAACAAGTTCTTTATCTACCGAGATTTCTTCTTCGGGAGTTCAAGTTATTGGGTGGGGATGATGTTTACAAAAGATTATTATGAAGATGGTATCCGAAAACATATTTCTGGATATGAAAATTATAGTTGGATGCCAACTAGATCTATACCTGAAGCAATTGACATTAAAGAATACTTTGAGTTTGATACTTGTGTAGACTATGGATGTGCTAAAGGATTTCTAGTAAATGCGTTGAGGATTATTGGATGTGATGCATATGGTGAAGACATTAGTGAGTATGCTGTAGAAAATTGTCATCCAAATGTAAGAGATTATGTTTCTCTTCCGAATGATAATGTTTATGATCTTCTTATTTGTAAAGACGTTCTAGAGCACATTCCAGAAGAGAATATTCCTGGTGTTCTACAACAATTCAAAAAGAAATCTAGTCAGTTCTTTTTTGTCATTCCTCTTGGTGATAATGATAGATTTAGAATTCGTGAGTATGAAGTTGATATCACTCATGTAACTAAAAAGGATGAAGAGTGGTGGATTAAGATGTTTGAATCACAGGGTATGAAACTAGTAAAATTTTCATACTCTTTTGGTTCAATGAAAGAAAAATGGGTTCAACCTCACCCACACGGTAATGGATTTTTTATACTAGAAACTGAATGATGGAAACTTTAGATAGAAATAAAGCTGTACACAAACTTAAAGGTCTTCCTAAGATCTATTGTATTAATCTTGATGGACAACCAGATAGATGGGAATACATGGAGAACCAGTTCAAATACTGGGAGATTGATAACTACACGCGTGTGTCTGCTTACGACGGTCGAGAAGACGATCTAGGACACCTTTTGAAGGGAAGATACCCTGACATGTGTTCACCGGGTGAGATTGGTTGTACAACCTCTCACCTTAAGGCTATAAAACAGTTCTATGAGAGTGGTGAACCATGTGCAATCATGATGGAAGATGATTGTGATCTTGATCTTGTTAGGTTCTGGAACTTTACTTGGAAGGATTTTTTTAGTAGGATTCCATATGATTGGGATGTAGTTCAACTCTCAATCATTTGTACTGGAGATGTTCATGTCAGAATCCATAAAAGATTTGTAAATGACTTCTCGACTGCATGTTATATCATCACAAGACATCATGCAGAAAAACTCATCAGACTTCATTGTAG
>MDSW01058954.1_pt1 | contig 14058 bp, 17 predicted proteins | sample 811171 | NCBI WGS metagenome assembly MDSW01 (sample SAMN05326641, study PRJNA326480) | marine metagenome | isolation source: seawater | place: Atlantic Ocean: North West | collected 2012 | reverse complement strand
TGAAGAATTAGGTATTGGTAGACCATCTACATATGCAAGTATTATTTCTACAATAGCAAATAGAGGGTATGCAGAAATATTAAACAAACGTTTCTTTCCTACAGATAGAGGAAAATTAATTTCAGCTTTTTTAGAAAAATTATTTTCAAAATATGTTGATTATAATTTTACAGCGGGCTTAGAAAATCAACTTGATGAAATTACCAGCGGAAAAGAAAGTTGGATTAAAGTTTTAGAATTATTTTGGAAAGATTTTCATAATAATGTCTCTGAAGTAAAAGAAAAAAGAACTAGAGAGGTTTTAGATTTATTAAATGATAGTTTGGGAGATTTAGTTTTTGACAAAGATGATAAAGGGAATGTTGTTAGAAAATGCCAATTATGTAGTTCTGGAACATTAAGCTTAAAAAATAGCTTTAGAGGTGGTGCTTTTATAGGTTGCTCAAATTACCCTGAGTGTAAATTTACACGACCATTATCAAAAACAAAAGCTGCAGCTCAGGCTCAATTAGCTGAACCAAAGTTTATTGGGAAGCACGAAAATGGTAACGATATATATTTGAAAAATGGGAGATTTGGTCCATACCTTCAATACGAAAAAATTCCAGAAGATATAAAAATTGAAAAATCACCAAAGAAAAAAAAGAAAAATAAAAAACTTAAATCAGATGTTAATGAACTTTTAAAAAATATTTCTATACCTAAAGGCCTTGAATTAGAAAAGATTAATTTAGAAAAGGCTCAATTTTTATGCTCTCTTCCAAAATCTTTAGGTATAAATCCTGAAAATCAGAAAGAAATTACGTTAAACACTGGAAGATTTGGTCCTTATTTAAAATGTGAAAATAAATCAGCTCGAATAGAAAATATTGAAGAAATTTTTTCAATCGGATTAAATAGAGCAATAACATTAATAGCGGAAGCTAAACCTGGAAGAATGTCATCATCAATGATCAAAGATTTAGGAGAGCATCCAGAAGATAAAAAACCAGTCCGAATAATGAAAGGACAATATGGTCCCTATATTAAATACAAGTCTCTTAATGCAACAATACCTGAAGAAAAAGATCCTACAGAACTTACCATGGAAGAAGCATTAATATTGATTGAGAAAAGAAAAGAATACGATAAAACTAAAAAATCAAAAAAAAGGAAATCAAAATGAGTTACAATGATAAAATAAAAGAACTTAATATAATTTTACCAGATGCAAAAGCACCAGTAGGAAATTATGTGGCAGCAAAAACTCTGGGAAAAATGTTATTTATCTCGGGACAAATATCAATTGATGAAAATGGCCAATTAATAAAAGGTAAAGTTGGAAAAGATTTAGACACAGAGGCTGGGTACAATGCTGCTAAAAGATGTGCATTAAGTATTATTGCACAAGTTAAAAAAGCTTGTTCAGGCGACTTAACTAAGGTCAAATCATGTATAAAATTAACTGGGTTTGTAAATTCCACTGATGACTTTACTGAACAACCAAAAGTAATTAATGGTGCTTCTGATTTGATAGCTTTAATTTTTGGAGATGCAGGAATGCATACAAGAGCGGCAGTAAGCACAAATAGTCTACCACTCGGTGTTTCAGTTGAAGTTGATGCAATATTTGAATTAAAATAAAATTTTATCTACCGATACTAAAATATTTAAAACCTTGTGCTTTTATTTTTGTAGGAGAATATATATTTCTCATATCATAAATAATAAATTTTTTGCCTTTAACTAATTTTTTAAAATTTAAAGATTTAAAATCATTCCATTCTGTATGGATAATTACTAGATCAGATCCCTCTAAAGATTTTTTAATTGTATTCTCATATGAAACATTTTTAATTTTTTCAAAATCTTTTTTAAAACCAGTAGGATCAAAATATTTAATTAATGCACCTTTTTTAGACAAAGCAGGTATCATGATAAGACTTGACGAGTCCCTCATGTCATCAGTGTTTGCTTTAAAAGTAACTCCAAGAAAAGTTATCCTTTTATTTTTTACTTTATTTTTTAAAATTTCATGAATTCTTTTAAGTAGGATATTTGATCTATTTTGATTTGATTTAATTACAGATTTTATAACAGATAAATTTGTTTTAAATTTATCAGCTGTAGAGGTGATTGCTCTAGTATCTTTTGGAAAACAAGAGCCACCGTATGCTGGACCAGCTCTTAAAAAACGACCACCTATTCTTTTATCTAACCCCATTCCTATAGAAATATCTTCTACATTAATTCCTGTTTTTTCACATAAATTTGCTAATTCATTAATAAAAGTAATCTTAGTAGCGAGAAAAGAGTTAGACGCATATTTTATTAATTCTGCTGCTCTTCTTGATGTATGAATGTACTGTGCCCCTTTTGATATTAATGGAGAATATAAATTTTTCATAATTCTATTTGATTTTTTATCATTGGAACCAATTACTATTCTGTCAGGATAAGTAAAATCTCTTATGGCTTCACCTTCTCTTAAAAATTCAGGATTAGACACAACAGCAAATTTATTCTTTCTATTTTTTTTTGATAATATTTTTTCTATTTCATCACCAGTGGTTACTGGAACTGTAGATTTTGTTATAATTAATTTATATTTATTAATCGATAAACTAATTTCTTTAGCAACATTATAAATTTGACTTAAATCAGCTGAACTTCCACCTTTTTTAGTTGGTGTTCCAACGCAAATAAAAATAATATCAGAGTCTTTGATCGATTTTTTTAAATTTGTAGAAAATGACAATCTTTTATTATTATGATTCTTAATTACTAATTCTGATAATCCAGGTTCATAAATTGGAACTTTGCCTTTTGTAAGAAGATTAATTTTATTTATATCTTTATCAACACAAATTACATCATTGCCCAAATCAGCAAAACATACTCCACTTACTAGACCAACATAGCCAGTTCCTATCATACATAATTTCATAACTTGGCAATCTCTAAAGTTGATTTGATGTAGCCTTGCATAGTACCACAATCTAAATATTTTCCAGAAAAGTTGTGTGCCACAAATTTATTATTTTCACTAATCAAAGATTGAATTGCATCAGTAATGTGTATTTCACCACCTTTTCCAGGTTTTTGTTTAATTAATTTTGAAAAAATTTTCTTTGATAAAATATATCTTCCTATTACAGCTTTATTAGATGGTGCTTTAGAAATTGAAGGCTTTTCTACAACATCTTTAATTAAATAATTTTTTTTATCTAACCTTTTACTTAATTTATAAATGCCCCATCTAGATACATCTTTTTTATGGACATTCATACTTGCCATTACCGAAGAATTATAACGTTTGTGAATTTTGATCATAGATTTAGAGCAATTTTCTTTTATAATAAGATCATCAGGTAACAACATTAAAAAAAAATTGTCTTTAATATATTTTTTTGTCTTTAAAACTGCATCACCAGTTCCCAGCGGTTTATTCTGATAAACAAATTTAATCATTTTTTTATATTTTAAAATTTTACGATATTCATTAATAATTCTGAGATCTTTTTTTTTTTTAATAATGTCTTTATAAAATTTATCATTGTAAAAATAATTTTTGATCATAATTTTTTTTGACGAAATTATAAAAATAATTTCCTTAATTCCAGCATCGATGCATTCATCTAATATATATTCAATCCCAGGTTTACCATTAATTGGTAAAAGTTCTTTAGCAAACACGCTTGTTAATGGAAGTAATCTGGTACCTAAACCAGCTAATGGAATTATTGCTTGTTTAATCATTTAAATGTTTTACTTATTATTTGTTTTAATACAAATGAAAAAATTATTACATTTAAGTGATTTAAATAAGGCAGAGTTAGATAAACTTAATTTAGGTTTTGTACCTACAATGGGTGCTTTGCACAAAGGACATATATCACTTATTAAAGCTTCTAAAAAAAAAAGTGCTAAAACGTTAGTAAGTATTTTTGTTAATCCCAAACAATTCAATAAAAAAAATGATTTTAAATATTATCCTAGACAGATAAATAAGGACTTAAAAATATTGAAGTCCTTAAAAATTGATTATGTTTTTTTACCTAAAAATAAAGACATTTATAAAAAAAAAAGACTTAAGAAAATAACTTTAAAAAAAGGTGATAAAATTTTATGTGCAAAATTTAGAAAAGGCCATTTTGAAGGTGTTTTGGATATTATGGATAGATTCACTAAGATTATTAACCCAAAAAAAATTTATTTAGGAGAAAAAGATTTTCAACAATTTTATTTGATAAAAAAATTTCTAACAAAAAGATATTCTTCTAAAATAATATTATGTCCAACTATTAGAGACAAAAACAAAATTGCTCTTTCGTCCAGAAATATTCTTCTAAAGAAAATTGATATTATTAAAGCCTCACAAATTTCAAAATATTTTATTAGATTCAAAAATTTGTATAGATCAAATAAAAATAATCTAATAAATTTATTGATTTTACAAAAAAAATATATTGAAAAAAAATTTAACGTTAAAATTGAATATTTAGAACTAAGAAAAAAAAATAACTTAAAAATTTCAAAAAATTTTATAAGAAGTAAATTATTTTTAGCTTACAAAATCAATAAAGTTCGTCTTATAGATAATTTTTAATTTATAAAAAATAAGCACCCACACCTAAAAAAGATACAAAACCAATTACATCTGTTATTGTTGTAACAAATACACTAGATGCTATAGCAGGATCTATGTTCATCTTTTTTAAAGTTACAGGAACTAATATTCCGAATAATCCTGCAATAATCATTGTTAATATCATTGAGATAGAAATTATTATAGAAAGTATTTGATCATCAAACCAAATTTGAACAATAAAAGCACTAATTACGGCAAAAATAATTCCATTTAAAATACCAATTGTAAATTCTTTAAAAACATTTGAACTAAAATTATTTTTAGTTAAATCATTAGTAGCTATTGTTCTAACTGTAACTGCTAAAGTTTGCATGCCTGCGTTACCACCCATAGATGCTACTATTGGCATTAAAAATGCTAGTACAACCATTTGTTCAATCGTTGCTCCAAACAAACTAATACACCATGTTGCGAGAAATGCTGTAAATAGATTTAGTAATAACCAATTAAATCTTCTCTTGGTTTTAGTTATAACACCATCTGTAATTGCTTCGTCCCCTACACCTGCTAATCTTAAAGCATCTTCTTCTGCTTCTTCTTTTAATACTGTTAAAACATCATCAGATGTTATCATTCCAACTAGTTTATTATTTTTGTCAACTACACAAGCAGAATTTAAATTATAATTTTCAAATAAATTACCTACTTCTTCTTTATCCATATCCACAGGTATTAAAAGTTGAGTTTCCGACATAATGGAGCTAATTTTTGTTTCTCTAGAGGTTGTTAAAACTTTTGAAGATGGAACATTTCCTATAGGTTTAAATTCCTCATTAACAATAAAAATTTCTAAAAATTCTTCTGGCAAATCTTTATTTTCCCTCAGGTAATCTATTGTTTGACCAACAGACCAATTACTTGGTATTGCAGTAAATTGCCTTTGCATAATTCTGGCTGCGGAGTCCTCAGGATAACTTAAACTTTCCAATAATGCAAAACGATCTTTCGGTGGTAGTAAGCTTAAAATTTCATTTTTATATTTTTCTTCAACATTTTCTAAAATTTTTATTGCGTCATCTGACTCTAAATTTTTAAGTATTGTCACTATAGAATTAGATGACAAATAATTGATTATTTCTGATTGTATAGATTCATTTAATTCAATAAAAACTTCTGGATCAATTTTAAAATTATTTAATTTAATTAAACTTTCTCTATCATTTTGACTTAAATGTTCAATAATATCAGCTGCATCAGCAGGATGCATTTCTTTAAAAGAATTTGTTATAAATTGTGCATCATTTTGACTAATTTTTTCAGTTACGACCTTGATATATTCTTTATTGAATTCAAAGTTTACTTTTTTATCTTTTATTTTTTTTATTAAAGACATAAATTACCTATAATTCAATCTGGCACTATTAATACAAAAATTATATATTACAATTCTTAAATGACTATAGAGATAAAAAAGTCAATAAAACCAGTAAATTATAATCAAGCTATTTCGCTTTTAGAAAAAAGAGTAGAAAATATTTATAATAATAGAGCAGACGAGCTTATTTGGGTATTAGAACACGCGCATATTTATACTGCAGGTACGAGCTATAAAGAATATGAAATTTTAGATAAATCAATTAAAGTTATTAAAACAAATAGAGGTGGAAAAATAACCTACCACGGGCCAGGACAATTAATCTTTTATTTTGTTATAAATTTAAATAAAAGAAAAAAAGATATTAGAAAATTCATAGAACTAATTGAAAAAACCATAATTAAAACACTGAACGAATATAAAATTAGAACATTTAGTGATAGAAAAAATGTTGGAATATGGTTTAAAGATAAAAATGAAATAAAAAAAGTTGGAGCCATCGGTATTAAAGTAAAAAAATGGATAGCGTTTCATGGCTTCTCAATAAACATCAATAATGATTTAAAAAAGTACAAATCTATTGTTCCTTGTGGAATTAAAGATAAGGGAGTAATTAATTTAGAAAAAATTAAAAAACAAGATTATAAACAATTAAACAATGATTTAATCAAAAATTTTATTAAATATTTGGATGATTAAGTCTTTTAGTCTTTAATAATTTTTTAAAGTAATCTGGTAATAATGCTGTATAAGTATATTTTTTATCATTTATGATAAATTTAATTTGATATGAATGAAGCATTAAGTTTTTGTTAATTGCTTTATTAGAATTATAAGTTCTATATTTTTGATCCCCATAAATAGAATGACCTAAATTAAATAGCTGTTTACGTAATTGATGTTTTCTTCCAGTGATAGGTTTCATTTCTATCAAACTACAAATTGCATTTTTATCTAGAACTTTGAAGAATGTTTTTGCATTTTCAACAATTTTTTTTCCATTATCATATTTAATCAAATTATCATTTAATTCCCCAGAATTTTTGTTTAATTCACCGTGACAAATCGCTAAATAAGTTTTATGAACCTTTCTTAAACGAAACAAAGAAGTTAATAATTGTGCAGTTTCTCTATTTTTTGCAATGATAAATACTCCTGAAGTATCTTTGTCTAAACGATGAACTGAATACGGTTTTGTATTTTTAAAAACTTCACTTTTGGCAAATATATCTATCAAATTTTTTTTTGACTTAGTCCCGCCCTGGACTGAAATGCCTGCACTTTTATTTAGTACTATAAAATCGTCATTATTATCTATTATTAAATTTTCATTGGATTTGATAATTTCTTTACTTGGTTCAAATTTAATCTTTTTTGTTTGAATTTTCTCTTTAAATTTGAAATCTAAAATATTTATTTGATCATTAATTTTTAATTTATGCGAACTTTTAACTTTCTTAAAATTTAATTTTATTTTTCCATTACGAAGACTTTTTTCAATTAAACTTTGTGGAACTTTTCCTAAATTATTTCTGATCCATCTATCTATACGCATATCTTTATATCGTGAATCAACAATTAATGTTTTTTTCATGATAATTTTTAATTACAGATCTAAGCTGATTTTACTTGTTTTTCTTCCTTTTGATCTTTTTTTAAATCTTTTTTCTTACGATCTACTTTTTTTGCTTCAATGTCTCTATCTACAAATTCTATAATAGCCATAGGAGCATTATCTCCATATCTAAATCCAGCTTTTATAATTCTTGTGTAACCGCCATTCCTTTTTTCATACCTTTTTGACAGTTTTTTTTTTACTTTGTTTGTAGATTTTATATCTTGAAGTTTTTTCATTAAAATTTTTGTTGTGTGCAAAGTTTCCTTTTTACCTAATGTTATAATCTTATCCGCTTGGGGTTTTAAAAATTTAGCTTTTGGCAATGTTGTTGTAATTTGTTCATACTTAATTAGTGAATTAAGCATATTTTTAAGTAAGGCTTTTCTATGCTCTGATGTGCGGTTTAATCTTTTATTAGCAAATCCATGTCTCATTTATATTGCTTCCTCTAGTTTTTTTGACATTTCAGCAATGTTATCAGGTGGCCAATTAGGGATCTCCATACCTAGATATAAAGACATGCCTGTTAAAACTTCCTTAATCTCATTTAAAGATTTTCTTCCAAAATTTGGGGTTCTTAACATCTCACCTTCAGATTTTTGAACTAGATCACCTATATAAATTATATTATCATTTTTTAAACAGTTCATTGACCTTACAGATAACTCAAGTTCATCAACTTTTCTTAACAAGTTTTTGTTAAATTCAGGTTCAGTAGATACTTCTTTTACAGGTGTTTCAACAGGTTCATCAAAATTTACAAACATGTTTAATTGATCTTGAAAAATTCTAGCTGAGTAGGCTACAGCATCTTCTGCTGATATTGATCCATTGGTTTCAACTTCCATTGTCAATTTATCGTAATCCAATGCTTTACCTTCTCTTGCTGTGCTAATTGAATATGAAACTTTTTTTACAGGACTGTACAAAGAATCTATTGCAATTAATCCTAATGGTGGTTCTTCAGGTTTGTTCATTTCGGCAGGCACATAACCTTTTCCAGTATTAATGTTCATTTCCATATGAAAATTTGTATTTTCGTCTAAGTTACAGATGACTAAATCTGGATTTAAAATTTCAACATCAGCTACAGAAGTTATATCTGAAGCTTTAATTTCACCAGGGCCTTTCGCGTCTAAAACTAATTTTTTAGCACCTTCAGATGAACATTTTAGTGCCAATGATTTAACATTTAAAACTATATCTGTAACATCTTCTCTGACACCTTTAATTGATGTAAATTCATGTAATACACCATCTATTTGTATTGAAGTTACAGCTGACCCTCTAATTGAGGAAAGTAAAATTCTTCTTAATGAATTTCCTAAAGTTAAGCCATAACCTTTTTCTAATGGTTCAGCTACAATAGTTGCATGAGAAAGATCATCGCTAAGCTTAACATCCAACTTAGCAGGTTTAATTAATGATTTCCAATTTTTAACATTTACATCCAAACTTTCCATTTAAACTCTCCTTTTTTTTGGTGGTCTTGTTCCATTGTGAGGCATTGGGGTCGTGTCCTTTATTGAAAGAATTTTAAATCCTCTCGCCTGTAATGCTCTTAATGCTGTTTCTCTACCCGATCCTGGTCCTTTAATTTCTACCGATAATGTTTTCATTCCATAATCCAATGCTTTAGAAGCTGCAGCATCTGCTGCAATTTGTGCTGCGTAAGGAGTAGATTTTCGTGATCCTTTAAAACCTTTTTGCCCTGCTGAAGCCCAAGAAATTACATTACCATTTGTGTCTGCAATAGAAATTATCGTATTGTTAAATGTAGACTGAACATATGCTATTCCATTTAAAATATTCTTTTTAGTTTTTTTCTTTTTTGAATATGTGCTTTTTTTAACTTTTTTTTCTGTGCTTTCTAAAGCTTGATTCTTTTCAACTTTTTCTGTTTTTGCCATAAATTATTTCTTAAGTGGAGTTAGTTTTTTTCCCGCTATTGCTATTGCTTTACCTTTTCTTGTTCTGGCATTGCATCTAGTCCTTTGTCCACGAACAGGTAATTTTTTTCTATGTCTTGAACCTCTATAACAAGCAAGATCTATTAATCTTTTTATACTTAAAGAGTAATCTCTTCTTAGATCCCCTTCTACTTTGAAGTTTTGATCTATGTATTCTCTAATTTTTAATATTTCATCATCAGTAAGTTGATTGACTCTTTTTTCTTTAGGTATTTCTAAAGATGTACAAATTTGCTTTGAAAATTTGTCTCCTATGCCATAAATATAGGTTAGTCCAATTTGAACAAGTTTATTTTGTGGAATATTTACACCTGCAATACGAGCCATAATTTTGAGATAAAATTTAGCCTTTTATATAAGAAGATCTTCTAAAGTCAACGTCTTAAACTGTGAGAATTTTGTCTATTTTGCTTGTTATTTCCTCTATTTTTAAGCCGCCATCAATTTCATGAAAATTTGCATTTTTTGAGTAGAAATCCAAGACAGGTTTAGTTGTTTTCATATAAGTTTCATATCTTTTAAGAATAGTATTTGAGTCATCATCGGATCTTTTTTCTAAAATTTTTCTTTTTTCAATTCTATTTAAGATTGTATCTTTATCAACATTAAGAAAAAGAATGCAATTTATCTTTTGATTTGAACTTTCTAATAATAAGTCTAAATTTTTAGCCTGACTTAATGATCTTGGATATCCATCAAATATCAATTTGTTTTTTTTTTGAGGATCAAATATGACATTTTTCATAAGGGTATTTACTATTTCATCATTTACAAACTTTCCATCATTCATGTCATTAATTATCTTTTTTCCGATCTCCGTATCTTTTTTGATTTCTTCTCTCAACATATCACCAGTGGATACTTGAAAAGCATTTAATTTTTTTACTAAATTTTTAGCCTGAGTTCCTTTACCAGCACCTGGAGGACCAAATAAAATAATATTCACTTTTTTTATTTTCCAAATTTAGTTTTTTTAATTAGTTGCTCGTATTGTGAGCTCATTAATCTTGTCTGAATTTGAGTTACTGTATCTATAGCAACTACAACAACAATTAAAATTGAAGTTCCACCCAAGTAAAATGGAATTGGATAATTTGCAATTAAAAATTCTGGCATTAAACAAACTAAAGTTAAATATAGTGCTCCAATAGTTGTAAGTTTAGTGAGAATATTTTCTATATAAAGAGCGGTACTTTCCCCAGGTCTAATTCCTGGAATAAAACCACCGTACTTTCTTAAATTTTCAGCAGTTTCATTTGGATTGAATGTAATTGAGGTATAAAAAAAAGTAAAAAAGATTATTCCTGATGCATATAAAAGCATATAAAGAGGCTGACCTTGACTAAAAAAAGAACTAAAATTTAAAAAAGTTTCATTTTCAGATAAATTAAAATTTGAAAAAGTAACCGGTAATAATAATAGAGCGGATGCAAAAATTGCTGGTATTACACCTGCCTGATTTATTTTTAATGGTAAATGAGATGACTCTCCTCCATACATTTTGTTTCCCATTTGTCTTTTTGGGTAGTTAATAAGAATTTTTCTTAAAGCTCTTTCCATAAAAACTATAAACAGAATTGTTAAAATTAATAAAACAAAAATCATAAGTATCATCAAGGTTGATACCGCTCCTGTTCTGCCAAGCTCAAATGTTGTAACTAAAGCTCTAGGAATTTCAGCAACAATACCAGCAAATATTATTAATGAAATTCCATTTCCAATACCTCTTTGAGTGATTTGTTCACCCAACCACATCAAAAATATTGTTCCCGCTACTATAGTAGTAACAGTTGAAATTTTAAAAAAAATACCTGGATTAATTACTAAATTAGCAGAGGACTCTAATCCGACTGAAAGTCCATATCCTTGAACAGTCGCCAATAATACTGTTCCGTATCTAGTTATTTGTGTAATTTTTGCTCTTCCAGTTTCTCCTTGTGCTTTTAAATTTTTAAAATACTCAGACACACCTGTTAACAGTTGAACAATAATAGAAGATGAAATGTATGGCATTATGCCTAAAGCAAATATTGCCATTCTACTCACAGCTCCTCCAGCAAACACGTTAAACATACCAAGCAATCCTTTTTGATTGCCTTCCATTAAAATTTTTAATTGTTCTGGATCTATTCCAGGTAATGGTACAAATGTACCAAATCTATAAACTGCCAAAATAAGAATTGTAAAAATTATTCTATTTCTAAGATCATTAGTTTGAGAAGATGCGCTCATAATATCTTAATTATTTTTTTACTTGAATAGTTCCGCCTACTTTTTGTAATTTTTCTATTGCAGATTTAGATATTAGGTCTGCTTCAATATTTATTTTCCCTTTAATTTCACCTGAGCCTAAAATCTTAAGTTTAATAGTATTTTTATTAATTAATTTTAATTTTTTAAGCATAGTTGAATTAATTGTGTCACTTATTTTAATTTTTTTTTTGTCAATATATGATTGGATTTTTTCTAAATTAAGTATAGCAATATTTTTTTTAGTTATTGCATTAAAACCTCTTTTTGGGAGTCTTCTATATAAAGGCATTTGACCTCCTTCAAAACTTTTAATTGCTACGCCAGATCTAGACTTTTGACCTTTTACTCCACGGCCTGAAGTTTTTCCTTTTCCACTTCCTATGCCTCGCCCTACTCTAATTTTTTTTCTTTTTGTTTTATTAATTTTATTTAAAGTTGTCATTATCCTCTTTTTTCTATTACTTCAGAAATTTTCTTATTTCTGATAGTTGATATATGTTTTGGTGAATTTTGTTTTGCAAAAGCTTTCATAGTTGCTCTAATTACATTATGAGGATTCGATGTCCCCATTGATTTCGCTACAATATCTTTTACACCCAAAACTTCACATACTGCTCTAACAGGACCACCAGCTATAATTCCAGTACCTTTAGATGCTGCTCTCAATATTATTTTACCCGATCCATCTTTTGCTTTTACGTCATGATGTATAGTTCTGCCTTCTCTTAATGGAATATGAATAAGTTTTCTTCGAGCCATTTCATTTGCTTTTTTTATAGCATCTGGAACTTGTTTTGCTTTTGCATGTGCAATGCCAATTTTCCCCGCTTGATTCCCAACAACTACTAATGCAGAAAAACCAAATCTTCGACCACCTTTAACAACTTTAGTTATTCTATTTATATGAACTAGCTTTTCTAGAATATCATCATTTTTTTTATCTTTAGTTTCCATATTTAAAATTCCATTCCATTTTTGCGTAAAGTTTCTGCAAAAACTTTTATTCTACCGTGATATTTATATACACCTCTATCAAAGTAAATTTTTGTTATTTTCTTTTCTTGAGCTTTTTTTGCCAATTTTTCAGCTACTTTTTTGGACATTTCTGTTTTATTTACTTTTTCATCTGATCTTAAATCTTTTTCTATTGAAGAAGCTGATAAAAGAGTAATTTTTTTCGAGTCATCAATTATTTGTGCAGAAATATTTTTACTAGATCTTGAAATACTCAGCCTAAATCTATCACTTGTGGCAACTTTTCTTACTTTATTGCTCACTCTATATTTTTTTCTTTGATTAGTGTCTAGCTTCATTATTTTTTCTTTCCTTCTTTCTTTAAAATATGTTGTCCTTGTTCCCGCACCCCTTTTCCCTTGTAGGGTTCTATTTTTCTTAAAGTTTTAATTTTTGATGCAATTGCTCCAACTTGTTGTTTATCAACACCAGTGATCTTTAATATTGTTTGTTTTTCTACAGTTATTTTAATACCTTCGGGGATATCAAAGTTTATGTCATGACTATATCCTAATTGGAGATTTAATTGTTTCCCCTTAAGAGCAGCTCTATAACCCACACCTACTAATTCTAAAGTTTTATTGTATCCTTGAGATGAACCAATTACGGCATTATTAATAAGACTTCTTTTCATCCCCCATAACCTTTTCGAATTTTGGTCGATCTTCTTAGGTTTAATTGAAATTTCTTTACCATCTTTTATATCAAGAACAAACATATCAGGATCAATATTAATTGATTTTTTTCCTAATGGCCCTTCTACATTGAGAATATTACCAGATAAAACAACTTTAACCTTTTCTGGAACTGAAATATTTATTTTACCAATTTTTGACATTAAAATACCTTACAAATTATTTCGCCACCAACTTTTTGTTTTCTTGCATCTCCATCTGTCATAACACCTTTTGAAGTAGACAAAATTGCAATACCTAAACCATTATTTATTTTTGGCAAACTTTCTGCACTTGAAAAAATTCTTCTTCCTGGTTTTGAAACTCTTTCAAAAGTGCTTATTACAGGATTTCCTGAATGATATTTAAGCTCTAGGGATAATACCGGTTTATTTGTAGTATCATCAACTTTAAATTCTTTTATGAAACCTTCATTTTTTAAGATATTCGCTATCTTTGTTTTAAAATTTGAAGAAGGTAATTCTACTTTCTTATGATTTCTTAATTGAGCATTCTTTACTCTAGCAATCATATCTCCAATTGGGTCACTTAAACTCATATTTTCCTTTCTACCAACTTGATTT
>MDSW01052734.1_pt1 | contig 14058 bp, 7 predicted proteins | sample 811171 | NCBI WGS metagenome assembly MDSW01 (sample SAMN05326641, study PRJNA326480) | marine metagenome | isolation source: seawater | place: Atlantic Ocean: North West | collected 2012 | reverse complement strand
TGAGATCCAAAATAAACTTCTAACCATGAATTTGATGTTCCAGAACTTCTAACATTCATATTAAAAGAATATACTACTCCATGCTCAACATTAATTTCTTGCCATAAAATTGCATTTGAATATCTAACACCATCTGCACTTCGAAAGGCATACTCTCCATCAACAAAACCATGATTGACGCTATTATCAGATGCTGTCCATAATTGCCTTAACTTCCAATCTCCAGTATTATCCATAGAACCATCCTTCACTAAATCTGTTATAGTAGAGGAACTTACTCCAGGTGAACAAATCGAACTATCAACAGATGAATCGATTATAAAACTCGAGATTTCTGAGCTAGACTTATTTCCATCACTATCAATTGTAATTATTTGCCAATAATATGTTTTTCCACTTAGTAAATTAGGTTGGAAACTATTATCATTTGTAGATCCAATTATTGCTGTAGGTGGATAATTCAGATCAAGCACAATTTCGTGAAAACTAATGTCATTATCCTTATCATTGGAAGTCCATTCTAAAGTAACTGGGCAAGAATCAAGTGTTGAATTAGGAATTGGTTTCAAAATTAATGCCTGGTCAGGCACATGAGACTTAATAGGAATTGAAGCATTAAAAAACCTCCATGTACTACTGTAAGTTGTTAAAGATGTAGAATTTAATTTTGATATAACTTTCCAGGAGTAATTAGCTCCCCTCTCCAAGACTACCTTTTCCTCAGTAACGCTTGTATTTATATTTTGAGTAGTATTTGAATCTAAATTATTGATTTCTAGAACATAACTATCAGCATTTTTGGATGGATTCCATCTAAAAGTAACTTCACTTTGAGTATCAGATATTACAGTTCCTTCATTGCACTCAGTATTGTTTTCAGGAAAAATCAAAGTAACTATCCCAGGGGATTCGTCGATGTTTTTTTGATCTGCGTTATCTTTTGAACAAGAGTAATTCAAAAGAATTATTAATATATAGAAAATATAGTTACTTTTTTTCATGTTTACTTTATAACTTTATAATTAAATATACTTTCCCCTTTTATTATTTTCAAAATGTATACTCCTTTTGGGAAACTTGAAAAATCAACATCGATCGAATCATTTGATTGAATGGTATAGATCAAATTTCCAGCAATATCAAATATTTGAATTACAGATTTAGTTTCCTTGAAAAAACCCAAATTTATATTAAGGTTACCATCTTCAACTGGATTAGGATAAATTTTAATATTATTTTCAACTCTTAATGTTTCTCTGTAAACTCCTTGACATTCTATATTAGTTGATATTTCAATTTCATTTATTTCTTTAGTGATTGGTAATTCAATACTTCTTTTCTCAGTGGTATAGTGTTTATCATTAAGTTTTATAAAATATTTACTAGCTCCTTTTAAATCAAAAGAAATTGTAGAATTGACTGTATTCACAAAAGAAGAAACTGAAAATTCAGATGGTTGTTTAACTCTTACTGTGAAACATTGCTTTACTTTGGGAAATTCAAATAATGCAATGCATAAATCATATATCCCAGAACTAAGGTTCTCAAAAGATGTTTTTGAATTAAATTGCTTTTGTGTGTTTATATTTTGATTTAAAGATGCAATAAAGTCATCTTGGATTGAGGAGTTTATAACAATTGAACCATTATTACTTGAATTACAAGTCTCACTATTGACTTCTATGTTAAATGTATTTAGAGGAATTGGATCAAGCTCACATCCTTTATCATCAACCACATCACTAAGGGAATTTGGACACTCATCCAATTGATCATTAACACCATCTCCATCGGAGTCTTTGTAAGATATATCAATCCAATTTAAATTAAAATCTCCATTAATTATTTTCATTCTTAAGGTATATTCTCCCTTTTCTAAATTTATCCTTCCAGAGACAGTCTGCCAATTTTGCCAACCACTTGTAATTGGTAAAAGCATGGTTAATAGTTCTGTTTGACTTTTCTCAGAGGATAAAGAATAGAAAGTAACTCTACCAGAATTAGACTCTGCTGCAACTCTTAATTTAATATCATATTCTAAATCAGATAAAACTTTTAACTTATAATCAACATAATCTCCTCCATTTGTGTATCCTATATTTGAACCACCACCTAAATCAGTTGTATTTTCAATTTCAACCCCGAACATATCAGAATATTGTTCAGCCTCTATTTTACCTGGAATTTCAAATACCTTTGCAATTAAATTATTCACTCGAAGATCTGAAAATTGTTCAAGAATAATTTCCTGATTGGTTTTGATATTAGTTCCAGAATAATTAACCGTGACGACATCTCCAAATGATAATGATTCAGAAAAATGAATTGTAAGGGTTCTTTTTTTTCCTTCCATAATTTTTAAAGAATCAATTTGAACTAATTGATTATTGATATTTAAATTAAAATCCTGATTATTTTTTTTAATTGTCTGGGGATTAATTTCATTATTAAGTAGAATATTAATTTCTGAGTTAGTCTCACCTGTATTTGCCTCTAGAGCAATAAATTCAATATCACTTGTATCACTGATTCTTGAGAATTCCATTGTGGAAATATTAAAAGCTGGTAATTCTTTAATGTTAAATGAAAGTACGTGTTTACCCTCTTTTAAAATAATATTATCAAACTGTTGAATCTTAAAAGTATTCCAGTCACCTGTCGCGGAGACAGAGAGTGAAGAGGTTACAGGTTCATTATCTATTTCAATTTGAAATTTCCCTCCATCATCTAGTGCCGCCAAACTAGAATATAAACTATAAACTCCAGACTCCTTAATATTAAGTGTATAATTAACCCACTCCCCTTTATTTACAAAACCTAAATGATATCCATTGCCCTTTAAGTTGGTAGTATCAGCAGTTTTTTCAATATCCACCCCGTCATTTCTATAAACCCAACCTGAATTCCATGCTTGAAAATTTCCACTTGATAATTGATAATTTGCATCATCAACATCATAATAAGCATAACCACTTCTCCCCATATCATAATCGGACATATTGATAATTCCTGGTATTTCATGTTTTCTGAAGGGGATAGTTTCATCTGTCGAAACTTGACGAATTTGAGCATCATGGACATCTCTTTGATAATCACAATAAAGACTATTAGAACTATTTGCTAAATCCATCATGATAGAATATGCTTCATCAATATTTGGTTTTGATATATTACCCCTCCAATAATTTAAAATAGATTTATAACCTTCAGAAAATTTTATTGAGTAAGGCGCTACAATTGTTTCAATTCTTTTCATAGGCCACCATGACCATCCAATATTATTTTCTTCAAAAAGTTTTATGGCATCTCTGAACCATACATTTGAATTTTCACCAGATTCTCCCATCCATAAAGGAACATTGTACTCTTCTCTAATTTTAAGAACCCAATCTATTGATCCTAAATCATTAGCACTCCAATACTTATGAAAACTATAAACCATATTATTATCCCATGGTGGGGTAAGTCCTCTAAAATCGTTGGCAAAACCATTTCCTTCTATAAAAATTATATGCTCGGTATCAACAGATCTAATTGAGTCCGTAATTTCTTTATAAAGCAACCTGAGGTCTTCATTTTCATTTTCTAAAGGCCAGTTAACTTCATTTAATAAATCATATCCACCAAGCCAAGGTTCATCTTCATATCTTTCCGCTAATTTTTTCCACAAAGCAACCGTTTTTCTTTTATTATCATCACTTTCCCAAAGTGATGGTAGATCTGAATCATAGTCTGAAATAGCTGCATTTGCTCCTTGACCTCCTGGTGCAGCATGAAGATCTAATATTAAATACATTTCATTTGATTTACACCACTCCAATAGATCGTCAACCATTGTAAAACCTTTTTCCAACCAAGTATCTTCTCCAGAAATTGGCTCTTCTTGTATTGGTAGTGTAAACAAGTTGTAGTGCATAGGTAACCTAACACTATTAAAGCCCCACGAGGCTAGAGAATCTATATCAGCTTTTGTAACATGATTTTTGTGCCAAGAGTCAAAAAACTCATTAGTGTAATCTATGCCAATTAATTCAATTAGTCTTTCTTTAAATTCATGTTGAGTATCGGCTACATCAGAGGACTGCATCATGTAACCTTCCATTAGCATCCATCCGCCAAGACCCATTCCCCTCAAAATAATTTCATTACCATTTTGATCAACTATTTTATTACCATTGGTTTTTAATCCTTGACCAAAGCAATAATTTGAAAGAATAATAAATAAAAAAAGATATTTCCAAATACTCATTCGTAGGTTATAAAAAAAGGAAATCAAATATATAAATATATATCAGTTTTGGGGAATTATTTTTTATACTTCTCAAACCAAGCAGTAATAGCGTTAACTTTAGTTATCAGGTTGCTTGGCCTTGCAGCAATCCCATGACTTGCTCCAGGAATTCTAATTAACATCGATGCAACACCATTAAGTTTTAATCCAGTGTAAAATTGTTCACTTTCAGCCATTGGTGTTCTATAATCATTCTCTCCTGTGAGAAGCATTGTAGGTGTTTTTACATTTCCAACATAAGAAATAGGTGATCTCTTCATGTAATGTTCTAAGTTTTCCCATGGTGGTCCCGGTTGCCAGTATTTATAGTAAAAATTTGTGTTATCGGCATACAAAACAAAACTATACCAATTAATTACAGGCTTTGCAACTACAGCTGCATTAAATCTATTAGTTTTACCAACAATCCATGCAGTAAGAACTCCGCCTCCACTCCCTCCAGTGACAAATAAATTGTTCTCATCAACAAAAGATTGTTCTAAAAGATGATCTATACCTGACATTAAATCATCATAATCTTGATTAGGATAGTTGTGGTGTATTAAATTTGCAAACTCTTTTCCATAACTTGTACTTCCTCTCGGGTTTGTGTACAAAACTAGATAACCTTTACTTGCAAATAACTGAACTTCTGCAGAAAATCTAAACCCATAATTTGAATATGGTCCGCCGTGAATTTCAAGTATTAAAGGATATTTTTTTGAAGGGTCAAAATTTGGTGGCTTGACAAGCCATCCGTGTATTTCTCTGCCATCAAATGATGATTTGAACCATACCTCTTCTACATTTCCGAGTTTTTTATAATCAAACAAATCACTATTAAGGTTTGTTAATCTACTCATTTTTCCTTTATATCCAACTGCCAAGTCAGATGGGTTATATACACTTCCATATGTTATAGCGTATCTTCCATTTTTAGAAATAGTATATGTTCCCCCACTATATGGTCTTCCTAGAGAAAGTCCTCCTAATTCACTTTCAATATCACTTAACTTTCCTTCATTTGATATATAAGCTAATTTAGTCATGCCCTTATCGTCGTATTGAAAATATAGTCCTTTACCATCACTAGACCAGTTGATGTTACTAATATCCCTATCGAAATTGGAAGAAATATTAATAGAATTTTTTCCATCCGAAGACATTATATATATATCGCTTTGTTGATAACCAAGGTATTTCTCATCATATCCTAGGTAAGCTATTCTAGACCTATCAGGAGAAATTTTTGGACTGTAATCGGGACCAAAACGAGACGTTAATTTGGTAACTTTGTTTGTGTAAATATCCAATAAATAAATTTCAGAATTAGTTGGTTCTAGGTCTGAATCTTCATTTAAATTGGCAGAGAATACTATTTGTCGTTTTGATTTCCAATTTGGTGATCCTGAATTATTTGATAAAAAAGATACTTGTCTAGGAGTACCACCATCTACTGGAAGTATGAATATTTGATTATTTCCCTGTTTAAGGAATCCTTTTCCATCGCTTCGATACTTTGTATCAGAAATTTCAATTGCAGGTTTATTCCATATAGCACCTTTTGGTTTTTTTGGCATTGATACAAGTCGATTTAGACTCTTTTCCACAAAAGAAGTAAAGGTCAAATATTTATCATCTTCAGACCAATCTACTTTCCCAATTGAGCTCTGAATATTTGTTAATTTTTGATTTGTCTTCAAGTCTAATCTATATAAATAGAGTTGAACAGAACCATCTGAATTGGACTTATAAGTAAATTTATCTCCTGAATTTGACCATGTTGGATCAAAGTGGTTATAATTTCCAGTTGTTAAAGGTATATTATTTGAACCATCAAAATTAATCATCCAAATATTAGAAAAATTTTTATCAGTCATGATATCCTTAAAGTTTCTAACATATAATACTTTTTTTCCATCAGGAGAGATAGATGGACTTGAAACATACTCTAGGTCAAAAACATCAATTGACTCAAACTTATTTGACTGAGATTGTAATTGAAGTAACGAAAATAAAAGCATGACAAAAGTTACATGCATAAAAATTGACTTATTTCTTTTCATAATTATTAACTTTTAAAAACATTCACAATATACTTGATCTTAAAATCTATCTAAGTTCATTACTTTATCCCAGGCTGCAACGAAATCATTAATAAATAGTTCGTTAGAATCAGAGCAAGCGTAAACTTCAGCTAATGATCTCAGTTCAGAATTAGACCCAAAAATTAAATCAACTCTTGTTCCATTCCAAATAATTTCATTAGTTAATCTGTTTCTACCCTCAAAAATATTATCATTATTTGATTTAGGGCTCCAAGATATATCTAAATCTAAGAGGTTTACAAAAAAATCATTTGTTAATGAATCTTTTTTCTTTGTAAAAATTCCATGGTTTGAATTATCAGTATTAATATTTAGAACTCGCAATCCTCCAATTAAAACAGTCATTTCTGGTGCTGTTAAGGTCAAAAGCTGAGCTTTATCAACAAGCATTTCTTCAGTTGATATAGAAAAATTATTTTTTGAGTAATTTCGAAATCCATCTGCATTTGGCTCTAAAACTGAGAAAGAGCTTATATCAGTTTGGTCTTGTTCTGCATCAGTTCTACCTGGTTTAAATGGGACTTTTATATCGTTTCCTGCATTTTTTGCAGCCTTTTCAATAGCCGCGCAACCCCCAAGCACAATAATATCAGCTAAAGAAATTCTTTTACCGTTAGACTGCTCTGAATTGAATTTTTCTTTAATTTGTCCCAAAAGTTCTAGTACTTTTTTAAGCTGACTAGGGTTGTTTACTTCCCAATTAATTTGTGGCTCTAAAGCAATTCTTGCTCCATTTGCTCCTCCTCGTTTATCCGAGCCTCTGAAAGTTGATGCAGATGCCCATGCAGTTGATATTAATTCTGAAAGACTTAAATCACTGGATAAAATTTTATCTTTTAAATTTGATATATCATTTAAGTTTACCAATTCATGATCAACTTCTGGAATAGGATCTTGCCAAATCAAAATTTCTTCAGGAACATCTGGTCCTAAATACCTGGATCTAGGCCCCATATCACGATGTGTTAACTTAAACCAAGCTCGTGCAAAAGCATCAGCAAAAAATTCTGGATTTTCATAAAAATACCTAGAAATCTGGTAGTATTTTGGATCTTCTTTCAAAGCTATGTCAGTTGTAAGCATTATGGGAGCATGTTTAATGCTTGGATCATGAGCATCTGGAACTGTACCGGAACCTTTTCCTTCTTTTGGAGTCCATTGATAAGCACCACCAGGACTTTTTGTTAATTCCCAATCAAATTCGAAAAGATTTTCAAAATAATTATTACTCCATTTAGTTGGAGTAGTAGTCCAAGCACCCTCTAATCCACTAGTTATTGTATCAATTCCTTTTCCAGTTCTGTAGGAATTTTTCCAACCCATACTTTGTTCTTCTATACTAGCACCCTCTGGTTCAGATCCAATATATCGATCTGGATCAGCAGCACCATGTGTCTTTCCAAAAGTATGACCTCCAGCAATCAGAGCAACAGTTTCTTCATCATTCATTGCCATTCTACCAAATGTTTCCCTTATGTCATTCGCTGCTAATAATGGATCTGGATTTCCATTGGGTCCTTCCGGGTTAACATATATTAAACCCATCTGAACTGCTCCTAATGGGCTCTCTAATTCTCTATTCTCAGTGTACCTTTTGTCTCCAAGCCATTCTGTTTCAGATCCCCAATATATGTCCTCTTCTGGTTCCCAAACATCTTCTCTCCCTCCCGCAAATCCAAATGTTTTGAATCCCATAGATTCCATTGCACAATCACCAGCAAGAATCATAAGATCTGCCCAGGAAATTTTTCTTCCATATTTTTTCTTAATTGGCCAGAGTAAAAGTCTAGCTTTATCCAAATTTTGGTTGTCAGGCCAGCTATTCAAAGGAGCAAAACGCTGAGTTCCAGATCCTGCTCCTCCCCTTCCATCAGCTATCCTATAGGTTCCAGCACTATGCCATGCCATTCTGATGAAAAAAGGTCCATAGTGTCCATAATCTGCCGGCCACCAATCCTGAGAATTAGTCATTAGTTCATAAAGATCATTTTTTACCATCTCTAAATCTAAAGATTCAAATTCTTGGGCATAGTTAAAATCTTTTTTCATTGGATTAGACAAAGAAGAATGTTGTCTTAGAATATTTAATTTTAAATTTTCAGGCCACCAATCTCTATTTATTGGGAGATCTCCCGCACTTGCTTTTATTTCTCCCCCCATGAAAGGGCACTTACTTTGACCGTTATTACTAGGTTTTCCATTTAAGTTATTATGATTATGCATTTTAATATATTTTTAATCGTTAAATTTATTTAAAAAAGTTATGATTATAATACTCAAATAATCATAAATTCTTATACTTAAATAAGATTTTATAATATTTATGTTTCTTAAAATAAAAAAAAAATACTGCATCTTAATAATGTTCTTTATTTGTTTTTCTGCATGTGAAAGATCTAAATATCAAAATAGCATTATATCATCTGCTCATCCATTAGCATCAAAAAGCGGAAAAAAAATGTATGAACTAGGAGGAAATGCTTTTGATGCAGCAGTCTCTGCCGCATTTACTCTCTCAGTTGTAGAACCAAGTATGAGTGGTCTGGGTGGCAGACTTCAAGCTATTTTTGTAAGTAATGGAAAAATAGGAGGTGTTGATGCTTCAACTGAAGTGCCCTTATCATACAAACCAACTAAAGAAAAGTTTGAACATGGATATAAAACAATAGGTATTCCAGGAGTAGTGGCTGGTTTAATAAAATTACATGAAGAAAACGGGTCACTACCATTAGAGATAGTAATGGCTCCAGCCATTGATCATGCCAAAAATGGATTTAAAATGCTACCTGGTGAGGCTTACAGGCAAAAGTTAGCTAGTAAAATATATAAACAATATGATGGTACTAGTTTTCATTTTTTAAAGGAAGATAAAACCAATTATGAAAAAGGGGAAACGTTTATTCAAGAGTCTCTTTCAAAAGTTTTAATTAAAATTTCAAAAGAAGGAAAAAAAGGCTTTTACGAGGGAGAAATTGCTAAAAAAATTGTTTCTGATATTCAAATCAATGGGGGGATAATTACCCTTAATGATTTAAAAAATTATCAAGCTCTAGATTCCAGAATTTTAGAAGGTAAGTATGAAAATCATAACTTATATTCTCTTTTTCTACCTTCTTTTGGTGCAATAACTATTAAAATATTACAAATATTAGATAATCTCCAAACTGCAAAAACAGAAGAAGAATGGGTTTTAAATATTGGATCAGCCACCAAACTAGCCTATCAATCTAGAGACTATCAAATAAATGAGGATTCTTTGAAAAACATATTATCCTATGATAGAGCTAAAAAAATTGCCAGGAAATTAATAAATAAAAAGATAATCTCAAATAATAATTTATTAGATCAACCTAAATCCTGGATAGCAGATATTGGTCATACAACTCATTTGACTACAGCCGATAAAAAAGGAAATATTGTAAGTTTAACTCAGACAATTGGACCTTTAATGGGATCGAAAGTTGCTTCAAAAGGATTAGGTTTTGTTTATGCAGTTACTCTAGGAGGCTATTTAGGAAACTACAAACCTGGTGATAGAGCAAATTCTCATATTTCTCCCACACTGATTTTTAAAGACAATTCACCTGTTTTAGCATTAGGAGCTGCTGGGGGTAGTAGAATTATAACTGCAATTACTCAAGTTACAAGTAGATATTTAGGTCAGAAAAAATCGTTAAATAAATCTCTCCTACTCCCAAGAGTATACCCTTATAATGACACCCTTCAAATTGAAAATCATAAAGGTCTTCAAAATATTAATGCAAAACTTAATCAAAAAAAAACCCCTTTTAAATTAATTGATGGTATTGCTAGATTTGGAAGAGTTCATGCGGTAGCCTTGGATTCAATAAATGAAAAATGGATTGGTGCATCTGACCCAGACTGGGAGGGTACTGTTGAATCTTATTAGAAAAAAATAGATCTTAAAATTATCTATCATCTATAAAATCCCTCCAACACTTCCTCCATCAACTTTTAAGACTGATCCATTGGTTGCCGAGGATAATGGACTTGAAAGATACACTATGGCGTTTGCAACCTCAGATGAGGAAGCAAAACGTCGAATTAATGATGAGTTTCTTGATACTGAAAAAAAGTCGTCTTCAATTTCTTTTACCGACTTGTTTAATTTTTTTGCACTTTGATTTAAAAAAGTATTTGCTCCTTTAGTAAGCGTAGAACCGGGCAGTACAGTATTTACGGTAATATTTGTATCTTTAGTTAATTGAGCAAGACCTCTAGATATAGCCAAAATGGATGCCTTTGTCATACTATAAGGAATTAAATCATTAGGCACCAAAGAAGCACATTCGCTTGATATAAAAATAATTCTCCCCCAATTTTTTTTTAACATTAGAGGCAAAAAATACTTAGAAAGTCTAACACCACTCATCACATTCACTTCAAATTGCTTAAACCATTCATTATCCTGAATTTCAAAAAATGTTTTAGATTCATAAATTCCCACATTATTTATTAATATATCTATATCAGGTAATCTTTTTATTAGTTTTTGAATCTGATTTGGTTTTGAAAAATCAGTAGGTATTCCAGAAATTTTTGATCCTGGATATTTAGTTTTTATAAAGTCTACAGCATCAGAAACACTGATTTCACTACGTCCATTTATTATGACATTTGCTCCTTCTTTAACCAAGAGCTCTGCTGTAGAAAGTCCAATTCCAGAGGTTGAGCCGGAAATAAAAGCACTTTTTCCTTTTAATTTATAATCCATAAACCTTATTCTTTAAAAAATCTACCACTTATTAAGTCCTAACAACTTCTTACCCAGCATACTTAATTTAGCTGTCTTATATTTTTTTTGCTCCCAATTCCTTGGATCTCCTGGAAAAGCATATCCCTCTGGTGCAATTCTATGTTTCCAAGATTTAATTCTCCAGTTTTTTAATTCAATATTATCTTCTTGAGCAGGCATCATTGATATGTATTGAGCAATTCTTACTTTATCTTTTGAATAATTTGGTCTTATTCCGTGTGGCTCAGAGCTATTAAAAATTAAAAGATCTCCAGCATTTAATCCAACCTTTACAATTTTATCTTCTAACCCTTTAATATTGGGTTGAAAACGATTTCTATCTTTTGGTTGAGTCAATTTCCATTTATCATAATTTTTAAATAACCATGGAATACATTGAAACCCCCCCATATTTTTATCTTTTTGATCTGAAAGAGCAATAACACCTTGAACATTTTGAGGTTTTGTGTCAGGGTCATAATCCCAATGAATAAAACCGTCATATTTATATCCGGGACGAATAGGGAAATTTAAATTTGCCCTATCAATGGTTACCCAAAGTTTTTCTGTACCCCAAATATCAACAAATGCTTCATAAACTCTTTGAGTTTGTCTATTATTCCATAACATCTGACTATTGTAAACTTCAACCATACCCGTACCTGCTAGTTCTTTCATTTCCATCCTAGCCCTTGGTGCTGTATACCATGTATTGGATTTTTTGGGATCTTTATCTTCGAATTCCCATATTGATTTTGCCGTTAGATGAGCTTGATCACTTGAAATAGCATTATTTATTACCACATATCCATTTTCCTTCCAAAACCGCCATTGATCAATGGTTAATACCTTCAATGAATCTTGAGTTGCATCCTTTCTTAAATTAATACTACTTGTTTTTGCAGTTGATGGGTTTCCAGGAATTTCTTTATGCTGATTTTTGGGAACTTTGATTTTTTCCATGATTTTAATTTTCAATTAAAAATTAAATATAAATAAATACAATTATTTTTTTTGCCAATTTGAATTAAAGGTTTTATGTGAACCTTTATCAATTCTCGAATAACCATGACCCCCAAAAAAGTCTCTTTGAGCCTGAATCAGGTTTGCGGGAGAAGTATCTGAACAAATTGAAAGCCAATAATTATATGAATTCGAAAATGCATCTAAAGGTATTTTATTCTCTAAACCATGACTTATTAAATTAGATGTACATTGTTCTAGTTCATGCAATTTTTCTAAAATATTTTTATTTTTTAAAAGATCTTTGGAAGTTTTAAAAATTGAAAAAAGATTTTCCATCAATTCTGATCTGATTATACATCCCTGTGTCCATACCCTTGAAATTTCAGAGGGATTATATTCCCAACCATTGATTTTTGATGCCTTTTTTATAAGGTTAAATGATTGTATATGATTTATCAACCGGGCAAACTCATATGATTTATTTATAACTTCTAAATCAATTTTAGTTGTTTTTTTTAAACTAGGTTTATTTTCTGATAAAAAAATTCTTTCAGATTTCATTTTAGAAATAAATCTAGAATTTACAGCTGAGGAAACCATTGAATTAGGCTCTCCATATTTTAATGCAGCAATTGAGGACCAAATACCAGTTCCTTTATTTTCTGCTTTATCGGATATTAGATCAATCAAATATTTATTTCCTTCTTTTTTTTGAAAAATCTGATGTGATATTCCTAACAGATAACTAGAATTATGACCTTTGTTCCATTTATTAAATAGTTTTGAAATTTCATGGTTATTCATAAATTTTTTAACAATTGAATATATCTCAGCAATCAATTGCATCTCAACATACTCAATACCATTGTGAACCATTTTAACAAAATGTCCTGCGCCGTCTGAACCAATTCTTGTTTGAGAGGGCTTCTTATTTTTTTCATTAACAGATAATAAATTAAGTAGTGGTCGCATGACCAAATATGCCCTTTTAGTTCCACCAAACATTATTGAAGCTCCGTTTCTAGCTCCATAACTTCCTCCTGAAATACCGCAACCCACAAAATCAACATTGATTTTTTTTAATTTTTTCTCCCTTTTTTGAGTATCAATATAATTTGAATTACCTGAGTCAATGATAATATCCTTTGGATCTAAATAAGATTTAATTTCATCAATTATATGATCAATTGCTCCACCACTTTTAATCATTAACCATATTTTTCTTGGGGTTTCAAGAGATTCAATAAGGTTTTTAATTTTATTAAAACCAATAATATTTTTATACGTAATATTTTTTTTTAAAAAATTATCTACAACTTTTTCTTCACCTTTTGAATTTCTATTATAAACTGAAACTTTAATACCCTTCTCCGCTAAATTTAAAGCTATTCCTTTTCCCATTGTTCCCAAACCAATTATGGCGATTTTTGATTTTTGATTTTTATTCATTTCATTAATTATTATTTCAGTTTTATTTTTTAAACTTTGTCCTAATTTGAGATTAATACCATAATAAGGTGGTTCATATGCTTCAATTTGCGATTTTAATAATTTTGGATTGAAGAAATGATTTTTTCGCTTGCTTAGACGTGCTTTAATTTGACCATAGGAACCCTCTAATACAACCCATTTTATTGCTGTTTTTTTCATGAGTTTTTTTCGATATTTTTCTTTTAGGGATGAGCAAGCTAAAATAGTTTCACCTTTTTTTGACCAAATAGATATTTTTCTTGATAAAGTGTCGAGCCATGATTCCCTGTCATCATCAGTTAATGGTAACCCACTTAACATTTTTTTTTTATTAGTTAAAGAATGAAAATCATCTGCATCATAAAAGGGCCAACCGGTCTTCTCAGAAAGATTTTTTCCTAAAGTAGTTTTACCGCTCCCGCTTATTCCCATTATTACAATCATGAAAAAAATTTATTCTCAAATATAAAAATCAATAACTGCAATTT